>ENA-OUOG01001826-OUOG01001826.1-marine-metagenome-genome-assembly--contig:-NODE-1826-length-23522-cov-3.830582_pt1 | contig 23522 bp, 25 predicted proteins | sample MGYA00248635_ERZ508505 | MGnify/ENA primary metagenome ERZ508505 (study PRJEB26176, sample SAMN06267871) | marine metagenome | isolation source: Saanich Inlet, British Columbia, Canada | place: Pacific...
ATACACATCACGCTGAGTGAATCTAATTTAAGTATCAATAGGGTAACCTTAACAAGTTCACAGAGATTCACTATGCTACGATCCTTCCAAAGGTTGTCATCAATACTTTGTTCTGCTTCTTACTCTTTGAGTATTTTTTAAATGCGTTTGCCATTTGATTTTTAGTTTGGTCAGAAGTAACACCAAATTCATCATCTTCAACAGCCAATTTGTTACCACCCTTGATCAAGTAGAACTCATCGTAGCCTAAGGCAGATTTACGAACAACACATTTGTTTTTTCTGTATTCTTTATTAGCTTCGTTTCTGTGACTATCATCCCAGCCATGAATTTGAGCTATTTTGTGATTAAACATTCTGTTATCATCTGCCATAAAGAAGCCAATAGTACTAGTGTTGTATCGCTTGTTTATGTTTTCGAGCAAAGCTTGAGTAACGTTATTAGTATTTTCAGCTTTAACCATTTTGCCATCGATTCTCATGTTAATACCTTTAAACATTCCTCGAGTTTCGACTTTATTATCTTCAAGTCCACCATCTCTAAAAGCTTGTATTCGATTAGCATCACCATCAGATAGTACAACTAAATTCATTTTTTCAACTGCATTTTTACCTTTGAACTCTTTAATTAAAGAGTGAGCCATAACTAAAGCTTGATTAAGCGGAGTAGAACCAAAGTCTTCACATGGAGCAGATACTTCACGAGCTACGTAATATGATCCCTTTGCTCTTAAATATAAAGCTTTGATAGAGTCAATAAAATCAGCTTTTTTAAGCTTTGACGATGTTAACATTGGCATTGCTAGATCATCAAGATCCATATCTCCATCAAATAGTAAACCTCTGTTACGAAGATCGTAGTAGTTTAATTTTTGATTTGTTGTAGTAAATGCATAAACATCAAACGGAATATTGACTTGCTTACAGAAGAGAACCAAGTGTATCAACTGCTCTAAAACTTTAGGTAATGATTCATACATAGAACCAGAGTAATCAATCAACATAATCATACCATGGCTTTTAGCATCATGTAATCTAGTTGTTTGTTTAAAGATGTCTTCATTAGTTTTGTATGAATATAACTTGTTGACATCAATAACACCGGTTTTTGCTGTAGTAGCCTTTGCCCACTGAGTAGCAGCTTTTCTCATTTCAAACTCTTTTACTGCTATGCCAACGCTTCTTTTAACATCTTTCATATACTTAGGAAATTGTTGTTCGAGAGAATTAACTTCTGCCACTACGTGGAGATTCATAGTATCTCTTCGTAGTTGTCTTTGAGCCTTGAGTTCAGCGTAAGGTATAACAATATCCTTTTTAACTTCTTTTGAAATATCTTCAACTGCAAGAATCTGTCTACCATCTTCATCAATGTCTAAAAGAGAACTTTCATTACTTCTAAAAGCTTCATCAGTAATAGAAACGCTTCCCTCACTGCCTTTTGTTGGAGCTTGATCTTCGTCTAAATCTTCTTCTGCTTGTTCATCTTCCTCATCTGAAGAACCTGGAGCATCAGTCTCTTCTTCGCTTTCCTCATCTCCACTATCATAACCTTCTGAATCGTTTTCTTCAGAATCATCGTTAGGTTCTTCAGTTTGATCGTCGTTGTTATCTTCTTCTTCGTCTTTGTCTTCTTCTAGTGATTTATCATAAGCTACGATATCTTTAACAAGATCAAGAACTTCTTGAAAATCTTCAGTTGTATTTGCTCTATCCATAAAGGCTTGTTCTTCATCATTAAACTCAAGCTCTACGTGAGCTCCAACTTTAGCTTGAAGATTAATCTTATCAATGATTCTTAGTGATGACATATCAATATCGTCAGTGCCAAAGAAGTTATCATCAAACAATTTAGCATATGCTCTAGAAAATGGACCAACTAAACCAGGATAACGTGATTTGACCTTTCGTTCAATCCTAGCGTCTTCGACGACATTAATGTATGACCTAGGACATCCAACTAATTTCTCAGGACTATCATGCCAACCTTCATATGGAGTTTCTAACGCGTGACCAACTTCATGACCTACAAATAGATCATATATGTCTTTACCCATATCTTTCCACAAAGGAAGACCAAGCACTCGATTCTTGATATCAAACCATGGAGTCTGATAATTACCATGTCTGATAGAGATATTCTCTTTCGCTAAGAGTTTTGGTAAGCTAGAATTATGATACATGTATTGCCCCTTTCCGTATAATATGTATATTATATCATAGTCCAGGGGCATTGTAAACGTTTCGAGTGAAATAAACCCAATTATTTTAGATCATTTTGTTATATGCTTATAACTATTTGATCTTAGAAAAGTTGCGATCTTTAATAAATTCAATCTTAGATCTAAACTTATTCTCTAGTATATCACCTTTATGAGAGATGATAAAGACGTTAGTGCCATCTTCGAGTGTATTTAGAATCTTAGTCAAATTGTCTATACCATCATGATCTAAAGAAGAATCAAAGGTTTCATCCAATACTAAAAGATTAGTTGCAGCAGAGTTCTTCATCTTAGCAATCTGTCTCCAAGTAAAGAGTAAAGCCAAATCGATACGTTGCTTTTCGCCTTCACTAAAAGATGTATAGTTAAATGCATCTCTATGACGTGACCTAATAGTTTCAGTAAAGCTTTCATCGAGATGGAAAGCAACAAAGAAATCTAAGACTTGAAGATACTGATTAATAAGTCTATTCATTACTGGCAAATACTGTTTGATAACTTTAGTCTTAATACCGGTATCTTTAAGCATTTCACCGATTACTTCATTGTACGTACGTTCTTCAACATAAGCAAGTTTCTTTTCAGTAATAGTATCTTTAGAGTCTCTTAGATCATCAAGTTCATTTTTAGCAGTTTTTATATCTCCAGATGATTGTAACAATGTACTAATTTCTTTCTGAATCTTTTCAACTTCTCTTTGAATTAGATTAATCTTATCGTTATTACTATTAATGTGACGTTGCTTAGCTAAAAGCTCTTTCATATTATTTTGACAAGTTACTAAGTGAGCTGAAGTAGCTGTATTATCAGCCTCTAATTCTTGCATCCCTTTTTGAATATCTGCAGCTGATTGCTTAATCTTAGATAATTTGCTTTCTTTAATAGATACATCAATGTCTTGATCACATGTAGGACAATGTTCATGTTCTTCAAAAAACTTAGCATCACTAACTAAATCTTTAATCTTAGACTTATATACTCTATCTTCAGATTTAATATCAGATATTTTTCTACTAAGATCTTCGTGCTTAGAGTTTTCGATCTCAGTTAAAGCGTCAAGATTCTTTCCAAGTTCACTAGATTGACTTACTAAGCCTTTAACTTCAACTTCGTATGTCGATATGGAATCTTCTTTAGACTTAATCATATCTTTATTAATAGACTGTAAGTCTCTGATATATTTATTCTGAGTATCTATTTTAGTTTTATATAAATCTAATGAATGGTTTATTTCAGATAGTTCTTCTTTAATCTTAGAATTGCGTTCTTTCAATAATGAATTCATTTTACTAAAAATATTAATGTCTAATAGATCTTCAATAACTTCTCTACGCTGACCAACCTGTAATTGCATGAATGGAATAAAAGAACTACTACCCAATACAACAACCTGATGAAACGATTTATGATTTAGCTTAAGTATATTTTGTTCTAAGTACTTTTGAAAATCACGAGCATTAGAAGCTTGATTTATCTGATTACCGTTTTGCCATATTTCAAATTTACCAGGTTTAATAGTTCTATGAATTCTAAACTCAGAATTACCAACATTAAACTCAACTTCAACAATAGTACCTTTCTTATTGATACTATTAACTAACTGATCTTTTTTAATATCTCTATGAGGCTTACCAAATAGACCAAATGAAAGAGCGTCCAGCATTGTGGATTTACCAGCGCCATTTGAACCTACCACCAATGTTGATGCTGTTTTATCTAGCTGTACTTTAATTGTATCATTGCCAGTCGAAAGAAAATTCTTCCAACTGACGCTTTTAAAATGTATCATACGACCTCGAGATTCTGTGCTTCAGTATATAGTTTTCTTAATTCGACTTTGATGTGGTCTTTATCCAAATCAGTTTCAACTGCGTCGACATAAGTATCAAGTAAGACTCCAGTATCTTCTAATGATACCTTTTCATCTTCCACGCTGTCACCAAGATACTCCTCAAAGGTTTCAGCGATTTTAAGTTCATACGTTTCAATGCTTTGTAATTTATCAACAAAACGATCAAACATATAAAGATCAGTTTTGTTTACAACGATAAGCTTAATAAATTTATGTTCAAACTCTGAAACATCAATAGTATTATAATCAGTTTTAGCATCATCGTATACTATCTTTTTAAACATAGTAATGGGATTACGTACTGGTGTAACTTCACGAGTCTCAGTATCTAAGATGTGGAAGTACTTAGGATCATCACAATCAGACCAAGTAAACTCCATCTGATTACCAAGATAATGAACATTTCCTTGACTAGATTTTGTGTGAAAATGACCAGTTAATACACTTTCGAATCTAGAAAAGATATCAGCGTTCATACCATGAGGATTAGTTATACCAGCCATAAGCTCAAATCCTTTTAACTCAAGATGAGCTCCAAGAATAGATGCATTACATGTCATAGCCCATTTAGTATATTCTTCATAGTTTGCGCTATTAATCCAAGGTAATACACCAACCTTTAAACCGTCATAATCTAAGACGGTAGGTTTCATTATAATATTAACGTTGGATGTGAAGTAGCCAAGTAGTTCTTTGAGTGAGCATAATTCGTTTGTATTCTTGAAATATACATCGTGGTTGCCAGGAATAATATCCATTGTAATACCAAGATCACGCATAGGCTCAAGAAAGTGTTTACGATTAGCATTAAGCGCCTTGAAGTTAACAAACTTGCGATGCTCATAATAATCTCCTAAATGTAAAATGTTTGTAATACCATGCTCTTTTAGGTATGGAAAAAAGATCTCTTCATAAAAACGCTCCTGATAGTTTAAAAATATATCAGACGAGTTTCTTACGCCACAATGCGTATCATTCAATATAGCAACTTTCATAATTACACCATAAACAATTCTAGTTTTTCTTTCTCTTTTTCGATCTTCGCAAACTCTTTAATCTTAGCATCCTTAGTTCTAATCTGATCGATCCTCTGCCTTAAGGTATCTACATATTCTAACGTTTGAGCAGCTCCATTATCATCCATACCCATAGCAGTAAAATCTTCAATACCCATTCTTTCAATGTATCTAAACTTGATTTCTTGCTGCTTCTTCTCTTTAGTGATACGTCTTATAAATGCAAAGAAACAAATCTGAGTAAAATACGAGAATGCGTTTGGATTACCGGTTCTAGTAGCAGTTTCAATCTTATAGTTATTAATAGCTCTTAGACAGTTTTCAACACCATCCATTACCATCTCTTCTCTATAAGTGTACCGAACGAAGTTCGGTCTGTGAGACAGTCCTTCAGATATTTTCATGAAACATGCAGCAACGTAATTTGGAACCTTAGGGATTTGAGCATCTTTAGATTTAGCTTCTATTACGGTCTTAACGTACTCAACTACTGCTAATGAGAATTCCTTGTTATTGACATAGTGTGGCCTAGCTTTTGGTTTGATTTTAGTGGTCATTTATATCTCCTAATAATGTAATATTATATCATAGTTTGGGTCAAATGTAAACAATTATTTTATTTTATTTTTTTTCACTATTAGGTGAATTAAACGTTTACAAATGGTCGAAAGTATGATATAATATAGATGTTACCGGGGAGGTTAGGGGTATACAACAATTAATGTATGGTTGGTTCAATGGTTTCTTCATCTCTAATGTCATCTTCAATCATCGATTCACCTTCCAATTCATACTCTTCTAGATCACGATTAATCTCATCTCTAATCATATCTTGACATGAATACTTGATGTAAGACTCTTTGGTCTCTTCAACAACTTCAGTATGATTGATCACGAACCTTTTCATAATTTTATAGATCTTCTTATCAGAGAAGGGAAACCAATCTCCAAAAGTAAAAGTACCATCAGGTGATACCCTTACGACCGCAGGTCGTTCTACGATAAAGGCGTGTTCACTTGAACTTTGGACATAACAAATGAGGTCTTCGCTATTCGTTAGTTTAAAGTGTCTTATATCAATATTTTTAATAGATTCCATTTATATATTTATATCATGAATTTTATAGTCAAATTTCTCTTTACTATAAATCTTGATCCTCTCAGCAGCATGTAATAATGTATAGTTCTTTTTTGACTTCCAATGTAAATCATCAGCAATATCAAATACCTTAGTATCTATACCATCAGCTGACTTTCTTAATCCTCTACCGATGCTTTGCAGAACCCGAATTTGAGACTTACTTGGTGAAGCAAATATAATGTTATGTAAGCGCTTAATATTAATACCTGTAGAGAAAGTGCCCATACTAGCGACAATGATCGCGTTATCTTGTTTCTCTGTGATCGCTCGTATCTCTTCCCGCGTGTCCACATCGGTCTCACCTGAGACATAGAATAATCTCCTCGTATTTCTTGGAAGCTCATCGAACTTCTTCTTTAATAAATCGTGTAATGGTTTACCATGTTTATCTACAAACTGAAACAATATCAGAGAATTACCTTCTTGATCCATAGCTAAGTTTGCTATAAAGTTATTTCTAGCTTCGTACTTTACAATAAAATCAATTTCGTCTTGGTATTTCATTTTAGATACAAGCTTACAATACTCATCACTATACTTCAATAGCAAGACAAATATGTCTAGTTGTGATAAGGAATTCTCTTCCATTAACTTTTTAGTTGTGGTAACCTTAAATACTGGACCAAACAAACCTTCGAGTACTAACTGATGTGTTTGTGATCCATCCAAGGTTCCTGTTGTACCAATCCTGTACTTAGCGTTAACACATTTTTCTAGTATAGATGTCAACGACTTTGCCTTAAAGTTATGAGCTTCATCTCCAACAACCATTCCAAAATCTTGAAACCAATTAGAGTTTTCTTTATAGATTGACTGCCACGTAGTAATAATAACTCTTTGCTTTATGTTATACTTCTCTTTACCAGAATAGATCTTATGACAATTATCACCTACGTTCCACTCATCAGTTCCAGAATAATCTCCAAAATCTGAATACATCTGTTCAACTAACGACGTTGTAGGTACAATCAGCAGTACGTTTCCTTGATTCATTTCTAAGTGGTATCGAATAGCCAGATATATGATCAGACTCTTTCCGGAAGCCGTAGGGCTTAAAAGCAATGACTTCTTTTCCCGTAGCGCCCTCGACAGTGCATCAAGTTGGTACGACCGGGGTGTTATACCTACTCCGTTCACAGAGAGTGACAGACTGTTCAGGAAGCTTTCTATATCATGCAATTCTTCAGTATCGGGTCTTCCATACATAGAATTGTCTTCGCAAATGAGTTCATACCCTCTAGCTTGGGCAAATTCCTTGATATATTTGAATAAACCACCATATATCACCTTCTTTCTTAGGTCAAATAGGCGTATTTTGCCATCCCACATGCGATTTTTGTATGCAGGCATGAACTTATACCCTGGAACAAAGAAACAAAAGTGTTCTGTTAACTCCATCTCTATCCCTGGTTCGGTCACAACATGGAGGAAGACTTCATTCTTCTTTTTGACTATAATTTTTTCCATTACATCCCGCTAGTAAATTTATTCCACTCGATTATGTTTTTAATATTCTGATGACGCCACTTGACATTTTCCATTATCTCTTTTAGTGTGTCTATCATTTCTTGCGTATAATGCATTTTAGCTTGATGTTCTTGGATTAATGGATCAGCATCATACCACTTGTCCATATCACCTTTTAATACCGTAAGTCCATTCAATGGATCATATGACCAACCCTTTGCGTCCATTTCAGCTTGGGTAAGTTTACCATTGTAATGCATAAATTTGTCTCTCAATAATACTTTAAATTCAAGTTCTAATTTCTTGAATCTTAATTTATTAACTGAGTATAGTTCTAAGTACTTCGAATGAAGCTTTGCAGAATCTCGAGCTGACTTATCCAGTTCGAGTTGATCAATGACTGAATCTTTCTTCCACATTTCAAGTATTGTTTCTAGGCTATTCATTATATCTCCATAGTATAAAATTATTTATATGTATACAGAAAGGACATATTTCTGTATACTCTGTGTAAACTTATATATTTACGTTATTTCAAAGTACGTATATTTAAATGTTACATCAGCTTGTAAGTATTCAATGTCAGTCTGTTGTGTCGAAAATTCAACAGCGGCTAAACTAGTTGGGAAGCAATCTCTAAACGTTACTTCCTTTGTTACATTATTATGACTACTCAATATAGAAAGAGTAGCATCTGATTTAAATGACTCTCCCTTTTGAATTATATTATGCATCCAATTAAACATTTCAATATAGTTTTCCATATCTTCTGTTATATTAAATCGAATTGATAGATCGCCAAACGCGATTCGATCACCAGTCATTCCCATATTAGATGTCTTATATGGTGTAGGTACATCCGATAAAGATAAATCTGGAAGCGTTACTGATGTGCAAAAATATTCTATATTCGAATACTGAGTAGAATCGATTTTGAATTGAAACCCTACTGGGCTTAAAAAGTTTTTATTTGATGTAGTCATATATCTATTTATACTCTTTAAATGTTAGAATGTGCCATCCTTGGCCGGTTTGCTCCTAAAACTTTACTTATTTAGCTTCGGTCTTTTCAACACCAGTCTTCTCGGCTACACCTTTAATTGTACCAGATACAACATCTAAAGTACCAGTAGTAACTCCAGCAACGTCAGACGCAACACCACCAACAATATTCTTAGTGCCATCAATTACTGAGTCAACTGTATTACAACCAGCTAACAAAACTACTGTCATTAATGCAAAAATCTTATGCATGATAATCTCCTATCCTGTAATTCCGGGGGTGGTTTCCTGACCCACTTATGTGCAGTGCGTACCACTTGATACGCAGAACATCTTCCTTATATCTATTTATACACATAAAAAAAGGGCCCCGAAGGACCCTTTAAGATTAATCTAATTAAAGATTAAGCACTTTGCATGATACCGTCTACTCTAAAGATTCTAAAGTATGGGTTAGCACGATCAGCACCAACGGTTCCATCAGTAGCTACGAATGGGTTTGCAACCATACCGTATCTAGTTTTGAAGCCGATTCTTGGCTGGAAGTCTTCCTCACCGATCGCTTTAACCATAGTTAAAGGAACGTATGGGCAGTAGAATACACCTGCGTCATATGGAGTAGAACCTCTGTAACCTACACAAACGTAGTCGCCAGTTGCATATGGATCAACATATACTTTGAACTTACCGTTAAGAACACCAGCAAAAGTATTACCAGTATCGTCTACGTTAAGGTTAGTAGCAAGAGCGGGGCTGTAATCAAGCATGCCAGAAGCAGCAAGTACAGAACCTACGTCAGAAGAACAGATAACATAGTTACCTTTGCCTCTACGAGTCTCTTTAGCGATAACGTTAGCTTCTCTTTCGATCTGTACGATCAAACCTTTAGCCTTCTCAGCCAACCAACGACCGTCTGAATCAGTATCCATATTGAAGATACCTTTAACAGTAGCAGAAGCCTGAAGAGCGCCTAGCTTAGCAGTACGGTTTACAGTTCTAACTACTTCTCTGTTGATTTCCGCAAGGATTTCAGAAGAAAGGATAGTAGCAAGTTCGCCTTCAGCGTCTAGACCGTGGATTGCTTTAAGATCTTGAGCAAGTTCCATAGTATATTCAGCTTTAAGAGCTCTTGACTTAGCAGTTACTGTAGCTTTCTCGATTGAGAATGCCATTTCACCGAATGAACCACCTGAACCGCCAGTACCCAATGCTTCAGAAGCAGCAGTACTAAGACCACCAGCATAATCGGAAACGATTTCGCCAGAAGTTTCGCCAGTTGCCAAAGAACCATCACCATCATCGGCAGCAGATTCTAGACCAGAAGGACCAGCTTCTTGAGTAACACTAGCCAAGCCAGAGAAAGCAGTATTAGCTTCACCAAACAAAGCTTCATCACCAGCTTGAGTGCTGTACTTGCTCTTCATAGCAAAGATTAGACCAGTAGGACCAGTCATAGGTTGAACACCAGCGATATCATAAGCGATAAGGTTAGGCATTGCACGTCTTACCAAAGAGATAAGAACGGGATTAAAACCAGCAACAGCGTTGCCAGTTGAGTTAGCCGGAGCATCTTCCCCAAGGAAGGTGTTTGACTTGGCAATGTGCTCTTCGCGAGCAGCGATTTCTTGGTTTTCCAATAGTCTAGCAGTTACCGCTGCTTTGTGACTATCTTGAATTGTTGGAACATCTGCGTGCTCGAGTACCGGGCTCCACTTTTCCATTAAGTTTTTGTCTGCATTAAACATTTAAGTTTCTCCTATTAAGACGTTTATTTTTTATATTTTGAGATAGCTGATGCATATCTAGCCATAGATTCACTGATGTCAGCCGTAACTTCGTCAGTACCAACCAATTTTTGAGCTTCATCTACTGATTCTTGAGCTTCAGATCTGAAGTATGATTCTTTAACAACATTCACTTTCATTTCGAAAGATTCTGCTGTATCAAAATCAATATCTTCTACCAAAGATGCAAGCTTTTCAGCTTCAGTCAATGCTAGCCCAGAAGAAGCATTTCGTACAATCTCAGCTCTTTCCAATCCGGAAACAGACTCAGTAAGTGCGATATTCTCTTCAACTGATTTATTTAGAGACTCTTCCAGTTCAGCAACTTGCTCGGCTAATTCGTCGACCAGGTCAACCTTACCTTCTGGAATCTCAATGTAATGTTCTTTGAACACTGATTGTAGAGAAGCCATAAAGTCTTCAGCAATTTCAGTCCTAAGACCAGTTTCAACTGCTACTTTATTTTCTTCCATCCAGTTACCAACCACGTAGTTAAGGTATGAATCTACCTTTTCTACTAGCTCGGACTTGATTTCAGTTACTTCTTCTTCAAGGTTTTGAACGTACTCAGACTCTAATCTCTCAATTTCTGCACTTACTTTGGACTTCAAAGCAGCTTCAAAAATGATTCCAGCTTTCGCTTGGAATCCGTCAGATAAAGTAGCTTCTTCAGCGACCAAACTATCTAAGTCCTCTTGGTAGTCAATGTGGCTAACGTCGACATCGACATCTTCCTTGGCTACTTTGGGGCCTTCAACGTCTGGAGCATTGATTACCTTATATACTTGAGCATAGATCTTCTGTGCACCTTCTTTTTTCGATTTCTTCAACATATCATTTACTGATGCCATGATAGCAGCTTTGGTTTTCGGCATTTCAACTACAGGCTCTTCGTCTTCGTCGTCTTCTTCATCAGCAGACTCCTCAACTTCTTCCTCTTCGTCTTCATCCTCATCCTCAGCGTCATCACTAGCTTCTACGATTTCTTCGTCTTGAACTTGTTCGTCTTCAACGAGCTCCTCGGTAGTAAGCTCTTCAGTTTCTGATACGTCTTCGACTAAATCGTTTTGCATTTCGTCATTAGACATAATTTATTCTCCTATTAAGAATTTACAAGTTTAGAGAGGAAATTCTTAAAAGCTTTAATCTCAATATCCGATGAACGCATACCTCGAGCTTCCTTGATTTCAGTCTCAATTTTTTCAACTTCTTGTGGGCAAAGTACACCATTATTCCATACCCAATCAACACCTTCCATAATTCCATTGACAAATGCCTCTGGAGCTGAAGGGTCTTGAACGATATCTACTGTAGACAACATAAAGTCATCTTTCACATACATAGCGCCATTCTTTTGCACAAGACTTCCCATACCACGACTTGATACACCAAGCTTAACTCCGCCTTCTAACAAACCAGTTACGATATTGCCCATAGGGGTATTAAGGATTGATGCTTTTCCTATAACATTACTTCCGTCCCATCGGAGTTCAGTAATCTTATGTGAAACTTTATCTAAGTTAATGGAAGGACCTTCAGGGTGGTTTAATTCCCCAACAGCTCTTCCAGTACTTACTTGTTCTTTTACGTATTTGTTAACAGCATTTTCTAAAATAGATCTCTCATAGACACGACCATTTCTATTTTTAGCGTCAGCTTGCATAAAAACACCCTCAATTACGAGAGTCTTTTTGCCATTAACTTTTTCTTCAATAACCTCTAGGTTACTGTCGTTATATTCTGCTATAAGTTTCATTTACTTATTTCCTATTGCTCCGCTTTGGAGCTTTGTCTGTCTTGTAATGTTGATGCTACTTCAATCTTTTTAGCATCCATTGCAGCAGTCAACTTATCAGCCATAATACTATTAAAGTCTTTAGCCGCTTGAACGTTGTCTCCGCCTTTTACATTATCAATCAAATCTATAATACTCATTATTTCCTTTCCTTTGTATATATTTATAATAATTTAATCTTCAAGATCATCTTCATCTTCGATTTCGCCAGAAGCTCTTTCAGCATCTATTTGCTTCTTAATTTCGGCAATCTCATCATCAGACTGTCTTAAAACTGTTTTACGGATCCATTCATTAGAAATATACTTTCCAACATATTCGTCCATTTGTGATAGCATTTCAAATCGTTCTCTCATAATTTCAGCTTCTTTTAATTCACTAAAATAATTATCTTCAATAAAATCAAATGCGATATCTTCTTTAAATTTAGCCCAATCCTCTTTAGTTACAATACCCTTTAATAAACATTGTGTTCTGAGTAGTTGTAAAAATAGATCGCTAAATCTTTTTCTTAATCTATCTAAGAATTTCTTAAATTTAACTTCATCTCTAGAGATCTCTGTGGATCTACCTAAGTTAAAACCAGACTCTTGTTCTAAACGATTAGCAGGAACGTTGAGCGACTTGTATAGTTTCTTTTGGAAGTATATGATGTCGTCAATTTGTCCGAGATTTTCTCCTCCTGGGAGGGTCGAAATTTCTGTACCCCTGCCACCTTCTCTACGCGGTAGGAAGAAGTCTTCGAGCATCGACATATGTTTACGGTCATCTTTAATATCTCCGGTACTAGCATCATAGACCAATTTATTTCTGTATTGACCCATAATGTTTTTCAAATATTCTTCAGCTTTACCTTTAGGGAGGTTACCAACATCAATATAGAAGATACGTCTTTCTGGTGCTCTTGATATTCTATAGATTACCAATGAGTCTTCCATCATTCTTAACTGATTTGTCGGTTTGATAGCTTTCTGTAAGTGAGATAAAATTCTTTTACGTGATGGATCTAACATACCTGAAGTACAATACGCAATTGAATCGGGGTGAATTTTTAATCCCTGGCTATTTCCAACCATATTTCCATCTTGAAATAAGAAGTACTCTTCTGACTTCTTAATTATATTGGCTCCAGTCTTAGGATCTTTTTCTTCTTGGATCTCTTTAATCTTTCTAAGCTTAATTGGATCAATATATCTTAATTCTTGTATACCCTTTTTTGGGTTTGCGTTATCAATAATAATATGATATGGTAATCTACCATCAATATACCATTTTCTAAATATATCATGAGAGTAAGAATTAAAATGTAATAAGGATATTACGTTTTCAAACTCTTCTTTAATAGCACCTTTAATCTTATCCGATGCCTTTAGTTCATCCATAATAATTTCAATAGGTGCTGATCTATTATCACCTACAATCGCTTCATTTACAATATCTTCGATTGCTGCGTCGCATTCTGGATGTGATGCAATGTCCCTATACTTTAAAATAAGGTCAACTTCGTTTTTAGCCGAGTCACCATCAATATCAACGTACTGGCCGAAGTGACCACCGCTGTTAATGACTCCTACGCCATCTTCGTCTGTATTGGGAACAAAAGAAGGAAGGTCGGGTTCCTTTCCGCCCTTTCTATTGATCTCAAAACCAAAAAGTTCTGCCATTTTTATTCTACCTCAATATTATCGGAGGGGAGTTATCTCCCCTCGTCTAATATTATTTATAACCCTTTAAGAAGTGGTACCGGACTCCCAATACTGAACTTGTAGCTCAACAGTAAATTCTTCAATCTGGTTTTCATTATCGTATGAAAGTTCGATTGTAGAAAGATTTGTTGGAAAACAACCTCTCATATCGTAAGTCTTAGTTACATCACCTTGCTTATTTAGCTGCTCAACAATAATATCGGCCATGTAATCTGTTGGATTACTTGCTCCAGTATTATTATTGTGTTCGCTGATACCATTCATCCATCTCTCGAAAGCGTTTCGTACTTCGAAACCAGTATCATTGATTATAGTCAATGTAACGGGTTCAAAAGTCCTATCACCAGCGAGTTGTAGTTGTCTGCCTCTGAATAATACGGGTACAGGAGCTACTACTGATGAAGGAAATTGCGCGCCTTTAATCATGAAAGAAGAAAGTTCAACATCACCTTGAGCATAAGCAGGGAAGTTACATGTTACTTTGAACATGTTAGAACGTGCTCCACCACCTACTAGCTTGGATTTAAAATCATCTACGCCTAAAATTGCCATTTTTCTTCTCCTAATTAACTACCGGCGATTTCTGAGAAATCAACTCCGGTTCGTGTTGCAATAAAGTTAAGTGTTATGAAGTTAATAGATCTTGAAGGCTTGATAAAGATATCAGCAACAAATCTATTAGCGTCAATTACTTGACCAGTGTTATTTGTAGTATCACAAATGACTCTAAAGTCTGTCATACCACGTCTACCTTTAACGTCTCTCATAAATGGTTCAAGCATATTTCTAAACTGAGCTCTTGTAAATTCGTCGTTGAATTCAAAGAGTTGAGCTTTAGCTGCAGTAGCAACTGCCTTTTCCAATACGATAAACAGTCTTCGTACATTGATTCTATCAAATGCACTAGGCTTGCTTAATAGTGTCTTATCACCAAATAGCATTGTACCTTGTCCAGGGAAAGAAACGAGAGGATTAACTCTTGCTTTATAGAGAGTATCTCTATCAGCTTTCTTAGGATTGTAAGCTAGTTTAGTAACTCCAAAAAGTTGACCTCTATTAACACCAGCTGGAGAGAACCAAGCATCGGCAACATCGTCTGTGTTGGCACAAAGACCAGCACAAAGACCAGAAGCTCCTAACCAACGGTATACATCATTATACTTATCGTATACGTATACAGCACCAGAATCAGTAGATGCATATGAAGTTGAAGGAAGAGTATCGGCCCAAGCTTTAACATCAGCGGCCGGAGTATCGGTTCCAACTGAGTCATCGATTGGAGGAGATACAAATGCCATACAGTCTTTTCTAGCATTACAGATAGCAATAAGCTTATCAGCAATATCTTTAGTGCCATTAGTGTCTGGATATGCAAACAAAAGGTTAACATCAATGGTTTCAGCATCAGCTAATAGATCAAATCCGTTACCAATTTCGCCAGTTGTTGGTGTGTTATCATCAGTACCACCAGCCATTGTAGATTCAATAGCAGCAGTTCCAGTTACATAAGCTGTAGCTGAAGCTTGACCAGCAAGAGATTCACCAGCATCGGTTAATGCAGTAGGATGACCTGTCCAATATACATACTTTGATGTTCTATTAATTACTTCTTTGTAGTAGTTACTTTGTCCATCTGATTTTTTAGCATCTGAAGCCTGAGATACGAATTGGAATGCTTCCAAAACAGTACCAGCAGTACCACTCCATGTGCCATCCACATCGACAACAGCAATGTGTAATTCATCGTTTGAATGTCCTAAAAGAGCCGCAGAATCAGATGTTCCTGGAATGCCATCGAAGCTTCCTGCTTCGTTAAATGCTGCCCAAGCTGTAGTATCAGCTGGACAGATTGTTACCTTAAGCGAGTTACCCAGTTTACCTGGATACTTAGCTATAAAGCTACCATCATGAGTTAAAGAATCATAATGATCTTCGTTTTTGACTAGTTTAGCAGTACCGTCGGTCGCGTTTAAGTGACCTGATGCTACTCGTACTACTTTAAGAGCGTTACCATACTTTAGGAATGATGCTGCTGTTAAAAAGTACTTAAATGTATCGGAATCTGGTGTTCCAAAGATGCTAGCTAATTCTGTTTCTGAACTAACCGTGCGAACTTCTTCGACTGGACCCCAATTAAAAGACCCTGCGAATCCACCAATACTGGTTGATACTGCAGGTATTACGCCCGATGCGTCAATTTCCTTGACTTGGACGCCTGGTGATACTTGAAATGCCATTGTTGTGTCCTCTCAAATTGAGTTTATTTATAAGTTTTCATAATACGGTTATATTCAATCAGTATTATTTATATAAATAATGATTCTAAGACTATTTATACTAAGCGTCTATTAAGTGGATCTCGTTCATATTCAGCTTCAAACCAAACATTACCTTCTCCATCTCCTACGCCTTGTACATGATGATCACTACCGTCACTAATAATACCAAAGGGTAACATATCATCTTGAATAGCTTTTAGCTGCTCACGATATAATAAGTTTTTCATATCAATATTAGTCAATCCTTGGAATATATCTGTTGTTGTAAACCAAGCAAACATTACTAAGTTCATAACTAAATCATCGTGGTTAGGAGCCTGCGCTTCAAAAGAATTACCTCGAGCAACGAATGTACACATTTCATTAATAGTCTCTGCATCAATAACGTGCAGCTTCTTTTGACCAATTAAGTCTTTTAATGTTGAACAACCAATTCTTTTTACTCTTCGAGTCATAGTAGCACCAATCGAGCTGGCCTTTACTTGTGATTCAACAAACATATTTTCGTATTCTAAATCGTAATATAGTCCATTACAAACTACAGCACCTTGATCATTTGATTCAACAATAATATAAGCTTTGTTATATATCATAGCGTATTTATAGCATACGTCTGGTAATAACATTGGTGATATATTATTATCTCTAAACACCATTACTTGTTTAAATGGATTAACTGAAGTATCGATTATATTAAACGTACTATAATCTTGCCCACGGCCTTTAGATACATCAACAGTCATTATATAATTATGACCTTCTTTTGGCTTCTCATACATAAACAGATTTTCATTAAATGTCATCGGTCTTTGAGATTTTTGAGCTAAAAGATCTCCAGCATCAATTAATGTATTACCACGTCCATGGAAGTTATTTCCAAATTCCTGATCAAACTGTAATTCAGACGTGTTAGCAATTGTTTGAGCTTTCCAAGCATCGTCTCTTCCTGGAACATCCCACCAATCAACTCTAAACGCCTTATACTCATTCGTATATGTAGTAGCACCTTCCCAGATTCTGTGATAAACATTACCAATACCATTAGCTGTTGAGGTGATAATAACCTTTGTATCTTTACCAGATGAAACTACAGGATACGTTGATGTATAGAACTGCGCGTCATTTTCAACAAAAGCAAACTCGTCTAAGAACAATAAGTTAATAGATAAACCACGAATAGAACTACCTGAAGTTGCAGAAGCAATAAGTTTTGAGTTGTTTGAAAATTCAATAGAACCTTTATTTAACGCTTTACACCCAGGTTGTAAAAAGAAGGGTAGGTTCTCTAACATAAGAGTAACACGAGCTAACATTTCTCTAGCTGTAGCACCTTTGTTTGCTAATATAGCAATAGTTTTTTCTGAATGGAAACACGCATACCAAAGTAAGTAACCAACAGCAGCAATAGATTTACCAGATTGTCTACATGCTAAAACAATAGAGAATCTATTATCGTTAAAGTGATTAAACATATTTGCTTGATAGTCATATAGATCAAATGGAACTAAACCTTCGTCCAATGATATAACCTTTAAATATGTTCTAGCAAAATAAGCAGGATCCATCATACATTTTCTGTATTCTTTAATTTCTGCTTCACTAAATTCTGCTTCTACGCCATCCCGTTTAACATTGGGATTGCCCATATAGCCTTCATCATTCTTTGGGCGAGACATCTATAACCTTTTCCTTCGCTTCTTTATCAGCTTGAGCGAATAGTCTTTGTAAATCGGTTGTACTACCAACAAACAAATTATTATTAGTAACTGGCTTTTTACTTGCAGATTCGCCAGCTAAATCTTGCTTATTTTTCTGAAGCGTCATAAGCTTATCAGTGACATCACCAATATCTTTTATAGCCTTAGATAATACCTCAAATGCTCTTGGATGTTCTGATTCTCTTGCAAGTTCAGCAAGGACATCTAGAGATTTTACTCCAGTATCAATAAGATCTTTATATGTTTTTCTTGAATACTCGTAATCGTCTTTGACTTCTGTTTGATCTTTAGTCAAGACCACGGGAGGGTTCTTTTCTTTTTTCTCTGGCAAGTTCTTATTCAGGCTAGCCTGCATCTTATCTAATTTATTCATAATGTACCTATGTTATACTTACATTAACAGTATAGTTATCATCCTCATCGGCATTGGCTGGAGTTATTGTAAAATCCATATTTTCTAATATATTGGCGCCACCAATATCGGAGTTAAAATCAAAATTAACTTCTTTAATAATACCTTGGTTCGATGTAGGACCAAAGAATTTCATTTTCATTGTAAAATCTAATTGGTATGCTAAAACCCTTCTAGTTTGAAAATCACCTTCATAGTCATCGTTTATAGTAACACCAGTTAATACAATTGGAACATCTTGTTTATATTGAAATCCATCTACAGGTCGTATTGTAATAGTGTATTCTGGCTGAAAATATGGTAGAATCTGTTCTACAATTTGTAGTCCATCATCTTGATTCTTTGCTAGAATGTGTAAAGTCATATTAATATTATATGCGACTTGCTGTTTTAACGTTTTCTTTTTAGTAGAATCAGTAGCGTGATTCTCGCTAATAACATTTCTTTTACCAAGCTTGGTAGTCGAATCTATATCTAAAGACGTAATTTCAAAAGCCATTCTAGGTAATTTAATAGCCATTGACGCGTCGCTATTAGTATTTTGATCTAATCTAGCTAAGAACTTTTGCTTAGGTCCATACGCTAAAGGAACTTTAACTTGGTTAAGGACATTACCACTACCATCTTGTCTAATAACACTAATGTCATTAAACAAAGTTCCAAAAACAGCAACAGCTTTTCGCATAGTTGCATGATAAAAATGATTACCAAACATTAGTAAGTCTCCGATGGATCACCGAATGGATTATTTTCAGAAAAGTCCAAAAATCCATCAGCATCTACTTCAAATGCATTATTGCTTGCTCCACCATCACTTGCAAATGATGTATTATCAGCAACATCATCGATCGCTGTAATAATACATGTATTTCCAGATTTACTTCCGGTCAAACCAAGTGTAGGGGATATAATAAAGTCTTTAGCTTCAGTAGAACCAGTCACGCCAATATTAGAAACGCTTATTGTCGCAAGTGAATCTGAATTCTTAGTTAAAGTTTGTATAGTTCCATAAACGCTTACAGCAGGATCAGTTGTAATTACTTGAGTTACAATTTCTCCAAGCTCAAAGTGATTAGCACCGGTTAAGCTTACAGTAATTGGAACTTGATATGCATTCTTAAGTTCTGTTACATCAATAGAATCAACGCCAGTATCAAAATCTTCTTCATTATATTCAAAGAGACTACAATTTAGTTTATAAACTGGTAAATTAGATAATTGATAGAACGGCTGTTCGTGTTCAACAAATGAGATCTCAAAGAACTTATTTGTCATTGGTAGAAATATAAGATCGCCTTCCATAGGTCTTATAGTTTCTACATTATTATTCCATACTCCAACTAAATTTGTCCATTGTTTACGAGCAATAATAAAGGTAGCTTCATCTCGTATTTCTAAACCAAACTTTTGGTATAGATCCCCAGACCCATCAAATCCTTCAGGATTTTCAATATAAGCTTCTATCATATAAGCATCGTCGAACTTAGAAGCTTTATCTTCTCCTAAGATTGTATCTCTATCAACTATAGTTCTTGGAATATAATAGACATCTTGTCCATATATTTTAAGAGATTCTATTATTAGATCTTCGTAGACTGATTGCTCTGAAGCTACTGACTGCGAGAAATATACACTTCTAGGCATTTATTACCCCGTATAGAAGTCAACTGGTTGTTCCCAGTTTAATCTGACTTCTTCATTTAGTTTTTCGATTTCTTCTTTAGCATCTTCTAAAATTTGTCGGCCATTAAATGTTACTCCACCCGGCATTACCATACCTTCAAACTTAGATAGGTTAACACCCCACTGCTGCTTAATTAATGCCGTCGCGTATCTCTTTAAAAAATAATCATTATAGACATCGGTGTATGTGTTAGGATCGAGTATTCTGTAGCATTCAACAACAATATACTCGCCAACCAATACTTCTTTAGACCAGTCCATATCAATTCTTAATTGATTTTTATGTCTATCCCAACTAAGATGTTTATTATCAGAATCCATAATCATATCTAAAAGAGATAGCCATTGTTGAGACATTTCATATTCAACTAATGAACCCATATAACCAAGAGCATACATATCGTTTAAATGCATTTGATATTTAACATCAAACATATTATCCGAGCTATTTCTATCTCTTAATGGAAATATTCTAACAACATCAGTTACCAAATCAGGTATAGTTAAATAACCATTTGTAATATCATCAGCTGTTACTGGGTGCTTTAAAAATACTTTTTCTATAGAATCGGCATGATAATGCTGATAAAATTGTAAAGCTTCATCAATTCTATCTTCTACTTGATCGTCATCAACATTAATCTCTACAACTGGCGCACCTAATGAACGTAGGCAATATTCTATTAATGTTGTTCTGCTATTAGGCTTTGCCATTTTATGTTTCCTTTAATGTTAAGAAATAACGCCAAGCGCCATTTTATGTTCTACACCGCCCATAACTTCTCCAACTCTAACTAATGTAGCGTCATTGTCGTAAGTTCCTTCTGAATCAAAACAAACATTAACCATGCGCGTGTGAGTTTTTGCTGGATCATACGAATCGTCAGTAAATGTTACTTCAACGTCAGTAACGTCTACGGTCGTTTCGATCGTTTGACCTTCGTTATCCGGATCAGGCAGTGAAGTGGTTCTTGTTCCAGTATACGCCTCCGCAATATTATATGTAATTGCCATTTTATTTCTCCTAATAAATTTAGCTTGAGGACAATTCCTCTATATCTATTTATACAACTTATTCTCTAATCAAGCTAATGTCTTAGCTCCATATAAAAGATGCTATGCCCTGTACCATTGAATCTTCGCCAGTTACGTCTGTAGGACTTCCATCTGTAAACTTATAAATTTTGGTAGATACAAGAGTATTATTTACAGCATCTGTAGCATCGTCTATATAAGTGTCAAACGTATTAATAGTTATGACAGGATGAGAATCGTTATCAGTCTCCTCTTTATCTGTTGACTTTGCCGGTGTAACTACAATTTCGCTAATTGTAGAAGTTTTTGATATGGCCATTTTATTTTTCTCCAGTTTCTAAAGCTTTAAGTCTTGCTTCTAATTTATTTATAATCTGTTGTTGCTCTTTCATAGCTTCAACTAATAAAGCTGTTACGTTTCCATAGTCTACACCTAAGTGTTCATCAACTAATACACCGTCATGCTCTTTTCTATTATTTTTTACTAAGTCTGGTACTACTTCTTGTACTTCTTGGGCAATAAAACCAATACTCTTCTTATTATTCTTTTTCCATTCAAAACTTACGCCTCTTAGGCCCAGTACTTTTTCTAAAGAGCCTTCAAGAGATTGTATATTTTTCTTTAACTTTCTATCAGAAGAAGTTGTAGTAGAGAATGCATATACATCGCCATCAAAGTGACCATCACCGCCATTAATATTAAAGAAAATTTCACCAGAGTTATCTGTTCCACCAAATGATATATAATCATAACCCGATGAAGCTTCTGTGGCTTGTATCATTTTATAGCCACCACAGTATAGTTTCCACTGGTCAGCTGCGTCAAAAGTCATATAGGTATCCGTATCACCGTTATGCACGATCGTATCATCTACTGAAAGAGCCCCTCCTACTGTCACTCCTGACGTTGTAGTTGATAGCCGTAATACGTTAGCTGCATATAGCTTTACAGTGTGGTCATTATTAGAACCGCCAGAGTTTTCTACAATCAAGCAATTATAAGCACCACCAGCGCCACCCTTGAGGTGCAGTCCTCTATAGGCGTTCCATTTCATTCCATCAAAGCCAGAGTTTGCCGCCCCTTTAGTCCCTGGTCCACCATAGTAATCATTCCATAGGGCATGGTTTGAATCTACTGTACCTGTAAACCAAATTGCACCATTAGTAGATGATCTGAGAGCCCCTAATGCTCCATTGACTTGTAATCCTCCAGTCAACGTACCACCAGTTAATGGAAGGTAAGAGTGACCATGACTAGCAGGTGCGTAGTAAGAACCATGTTGGCCGTCGAGAAGATCAGCATCTAATCCTGAGCCTGTACCGTCGTTGCTAGAAGTCCAGTAAGTTCCAGAGTAGCCTGTGATGTTAGTAGCAGTGGTAGCGTTACCCGACAAAGCAGCCGTGATTGTACCTGCCGCAAAGTTACCCGAGGCATCCCTAGCGACTAGAGTGGAGACAGTGTTAGCTGTAGCGCTTTGAAGGTCTTGGGCCGCAGCGGTAACATAGATGTTTGCGTTACCTGTAAGATTGAGCAGAGACCCCGTGTTACTTTCAATAAGTGTACGGGTAAGCGTCGTGCCCGACGCCGTATAAGTGCCTGTGCCTATTTCCCACGCAGTACCGTCCTCTATCGTATACCTAACGACATCAGCATTGGATACACCTGAAGCAGCAAAAGTCTGAAACCCCGCTATCGCAGAGCCAAGCGTAACTGTCCCTGTCCCCGTCGTAGCGGTGGACATTTTAGCTCTATTTACTAAAGTCACCATAGCTAGGGTCTCGCGGTTTAGGCAATACGGATAATAGCGTTACTTGCATCAGCAGCAGGGAAGACAATAGTAAAGTCGCCCGCAGTTGAAGTCTTGTCAGAGCCAAAATCCAGAACCGCAACAGCAGGGTTAGTGCCACCGTCAGCCAAGTAGATCATAGCGCCGCGAGCTGTAATAGTCGCTGAAGTCCACGTAGTATCTGCAAAGTCTAGGAACGCCGTAGTGCCCGTAGAAGTTGGCACTTGGGAAATAGTTAGTGTATTTCCGCCCGCCGTGTACCCTGTACCGGTCACTTCGTTGCTTGTGCTGTATGCAGTAGTGGCTGCGTCTAATGTGGCAGCATTAGTGAACAAAGCAATCTTGAACGTCTGTGCTGTACCGCTGCTGAAATCAAAGTCTCCACCAAGGATTTGAACTTTGAATGATGTTGCCATAGCTTGTGTAATAGCCATTTTTCTTTCCTCTTAAAAATTACGGGCCGGGTGATTCCGATTTGATAGGCAATCTGATCATGCCGTCTCTAAACTCGTCACGACGACGGCGACCTTGCTGCTCAATGCCGAGACCTTGTATTGCCTGCTTATAGCTGTTTTCAAAATACTGCAGCATTTCAAGCGGGCCCTTCGTGTAGCTATATGCCTG
>ENA-OUOG01001828-OUOG01001828.1-marine-metagenome-genome-assembly--contig:-NODE-1828-length-23509-cov-7.562393_pt1 | contig 23509 bp, 19 predicted proteins | sample MGYA00248635_ERZ508505 | MGnify/ENA primary metagenome ERZ508505 (study PRJEB26176, sample SAMN06267871) | marine metagenome | isolation source: Saanich Inlet, British Columbia, Canada | place: Pacific...
GTAGTCGTAGGCTTTAATCGAAGGTTTTCTCCTCATATGGAGAAAATAAAGAAAGCACTAGGAGAAGCCAGTGGGCCCATTAACGTATGCGCTACCATGAATGCCGGCTTAATCCCTAAAGATGTTTGGATCCATGATATGGAAGTTGGTGGTGGTAGAATTATTGGAGAAGCATGCCATTATATAGACCTTTTAGTATATCTGACGGGTAGCCAGGTAGTTTCGGTTTGTATGAACGCTATGGGCAAGAATCCAGAGGAAAATACAGACAATGCTTCTATTCTTTTAAGGTTTGAAAATGGATCTAATGGAACCATAAACTATTTTGCGAATGGAGCCAAGTCATATTCAAAAGAACGTATCGAGGTTTACTCTCAAGAAAGAACTTTTGTTTGTGATAACTTTAGAATTACAGAGGGTTATGGTACTAAAGGATTTGGTAAACTAAAGACTAAACAAGATAAAGGCCACGTTGAACAATTTAGACGTTTAAGCGAATTTGCTAAAAACGGAGGTAATCCTATTATCCCAGTGAATGAAGTTATTAACGTGAGTAAGGCCAGTATTTTGGCAGTAGAAAGTTTAAAAATGGGAGCTTGGGTCGATGTGGACTAGACTGAAATTGATAATTAATACTGTCATCCACTTAAAACGGATACAGGTTTTTTATCAAATATATTATAAGGTTAGAAATAGGGTCTTTGACCCTATTTCTTTTGGTAACCTTCGGGGTTATAAACCAATTCAGGATCAGTTTGTGCTTGCAGCCTTTCCTTTCAGTCCTGAGGCGACCAGTATTGAATGGTTGACTGAGAAAGGTTTGAAATTTTCTTTCCTTAACCTACCTCATGAATTCATCGGAAAGGTGGATTGGAATTATGAGGGGAAAGGCAAGCTATGGAACTACAATTTAAATTATTTCGATTTTCTTTTCGACCCGAAAATTAGTTCTGATGCTGGTAAAAAGCTCATAAAAGCTCACTGTGACAGCTATGGTAGCTTAAAAGGTGGGTTAGAGCCTTATCCTATCTCTTTAAGAGGAATTAACTGGATAAAGTATCTGTCAATTAACAAGATTCATGAGGATGAGATAGACCAATGTCTTTATAAACAGTACAAGATTCTTGAGTCGAATTTGGAGTACCATATTTTGGCAAATCATTTATTGGAAAATGCATTTTCATTGCTTTTTGGAGCATATTATTTTCAAAGCTATAGCTTCTATAGGAAAGCTAAAAAGCTTTTAATGGCACAACTGAGCGAGCAAATTCTTTTAGATGGAGCACACTATGAGAGGTCTCCAATGTATCACCAGATTTTACTTTTTAGATTACTTGACACTATCAATCTAGTCCAAAACAATCCCTGGCAATCTAAAGAACTGCTGGAAGAGCTCGAGGCTGTGGCTCAATCAATGCTGTCATGGTTGGGTATGATGACTTTTAGAAATGGAGAAATTCCTTACTTAAAAGACGCCACAAAGGGAATTGCTCCCAATACCCAAGAATTGTTTGATTATGCAAAACTATTAAGCGTTGACTGGGAAAAAGATATATCCCTTTCAGACTCTGGGTATAGGAAGTTCTCTAACGAAGGGGTGGAGCTCATTGTAGATGCAGGGGGTATTACCCCTTCATATCAACCAGGGCATGCGCATGCGGATGAGTTAAACTTTGTACTAAACCTTAAGGGAAAGCCATTTATTGTTGATGTTGGTATTTCTACTTATGAGAAGAACCAAAGAAGACAGTTAGAGAGATCAACTATTTCACATAACTGTGTTTCTTTTGGTAACCACAATTCCTCTAAAGTATGGGGAGGCTTTAGAGTTGCAACTCGTGCTAAGGTCCGTTTACTGGATGATTCGGCCTCTGAAATTGAAGCGAAACATACTGGGTTTGAGAAAAAGGGGCTAAGTGTTAAACGAAAATTCAGCGTTAGTCAAAGCGCTATTTGTATTGAAGATGTTTTATCGGGTGACAGTTCTGTGATTGAAAACACAGCCTCTACGCTGCATTTCCACCCCGATGTTCAATTGAAAATTTCAGGAAATGATATTTATGCAGATAGTATAAGGATTAAGTTGGTGGGCTTTCGTTCTTTTACACTTGAAAGTTATGAATATGCTTGTGGTTTCAACCGTTTAATGGGAGCGAAAAAATTAGTACTAAAACCAAGTGAAACAAACCAAATAGAAATCCAATATGCTGATTGATATTATTGCTGGGGCTCGCCCTAATTTCATGAAAATTGCACCAATAATTCACGCGATACAAAAAGCGGAAGCTAGCGGTTCAAGGCTGAAATATAGGCTGGTCCACACTGGACAGCATTACGATAAGAAAATGTCAGGTGACTTTTTTGAGCAACTCAACATTCCTCATCCCGATGTGAATTTAGAGTCTGGTTCAGGTACACAAGCAGAGCAAACCGCTAAAATTATGGTCAGGTATGAGGCGCTTCTTTTAGAAAAGCCTTGTGATTTAACTTTGGTCGTTGGCGATGTAACCTCTACCATGGCCTGTTCGATTGCAGCAAAAAAATTAAACATTAAGGTGGCTCATGTAGAAGCTGGTATTCGCTCGTTTGATCTTTCGATGCCCGAAGAGATAAATAGAATGGTTACCGATAGCATAACGGACTACTTTTTCACTACCTCTGAACGAGCCAATAGTAATTTGAAAAAAGCTGGCGTTGAAGACGAGAGAATCTTTTTCGTGGGTAATACAATGATTGATACTTTGCTTAAAAATCGGTCGCGTTTTATGAAGCCTGAAGTTTGGGATAGGCTAAAAATTAAGGATTCAAGCTACATAGTGATGACTTTGCATAGACCTGCAAATGTTGACGAGGAGCATAAGTTAAAAGGTCTAATAAAAGAGATTGTAGATCATTCTCAGGGAATGCCTCTGGTTTTTCCAATTCATCCAAGAACCGCTAAAGTATTCGAAAACCTAGGAATTAAGCACGATAATTTATACTTGATCGAGCCACTTCCTTATTTGGAATTTAACTTCTTAGTAGAGCGAGCAAAGGCTGTAATTACCGATTCAGGGGGTATAACTGAAGAAACAACGGTGATGGGCGTTCCGTGTATGACCCTCCGAGATAATACAGAAAGGCCAGAGACTTGTGAACTAGGTACTAATGAGCTTTTAGGAACTAATCCAAAATCAATAGGCCCGGCTATGGCCAAGTTGTTTTCAGGAGGCTGGAAGAAGGGGGAGATTCCAAAATTATGGGATGGAAAAACCGCAGAAAGGATAATAGAGTGCTTGAATAAATTATGAAGATACTTTATTTGACCTTTTATTTCGAACCAGACCTTTGTGCTGGTTCATTTAGAAATACACCCTTGGCTTACGAGTTGAATAGAAAACTCAAAGAAGGCGATGAGGTCCATGTGATTACTACCATGCCGAATCGTTATAAGTCTTTCAAAGAATACGCCCTTGAGGTCGAGCAAAGAGACAAGCTCGTTATTCAACGAATTCCTATTCCAGATCATAAAAGCGGGTTTTTGGATCAAATTAACTCGTTCAAAACATTTTTTTTTAATGCACTGAAGTTGACCAAAGGAAATCACTATGATTTGGTTTTTGCGTCCTCTTCACGCCTTTTTACAGCCTTTTTAGGAAAGTATCTGGCGAACAAGCATAAAGTCGACCTCTATCTTGACATAAGAGATATCTTTACTGATACAATGAACGAGGTGCTCGAGAGCAAAATATTGAAAACGCTCAGTTTGCCTGTTCTAAGAAAAGTTGAAAAATATACCTTTAAAAACGCCAACCACATTAACCTCGTATCAGGTGGTTTTGAAGGGTATTTTAAAAAATTCAAAAGTCCATCGTACTCATTTTTTACGAATGGAATTGACGATGAATTCTTAAATCTCCCTAAATCCCAACAGAGGATTAATGATCAATTTATCATAACCTATGCTGGCAATATTGGAGAGGGGCAGGGTTTACATAAAATTATTCCCCAAGCAGCTAGGGCGCTAGGCGATAATTATAAGTTTGTAATCATTGGAGATGGGGGTGCAAAAGGGAAACTAATAGATCAAATTAAAAAAACAGGAAGTACGAATATTGAACTCGTTGAGCCACTGAGCAGAGCCGCGTTGAAGGATTTTTATATGAAGTCAGACTTTCTTTTTCTGCATTTGAATGATTTTAAAGCTTTTGAAAAAGTGCTTCCATCAAAGATATTTGAATATGGAGCCTATGATAAACCTATAATTGCAGGTGTTGCTGGGTTTTCGAATCATTTTATTCAGGAGAATTTAGAAAATTATATTCTCTTTGCCCCTGGAGATGTTGAAACATTTGTGTCGAAGGTTAAATCTTTTGAGTTCAAAAATCAAAGGAGATCAGCGTTTATATCCGCATTCAGCCGTAAGAATATAACGGAAAAAATGGCTGACAGTATAATTGCCAGTGCCAATAAAGACGAGCAGAATATATGAAGACAGTTCTTATAACAGGCGCATCTGGTTTTGTTGGGCAACGCTTCTGTGTCAATAATAAGGACAGGTATTCAATAAAAACGGTTTCACTCCAGAAGGTTCAGATCGAAGACTTAGATTTCTCTGGTGTAGATGTTATTCTTCATTTGTCGGGAATTGCTCACAGAATGGAGAAGACAGATGATTCACTTTATTTCGAAGTGAACCATGAGTTAACTAAGAAATTGGCAGAAGCTGCCAAACAAGCTGGAGTAGGTCACTTTATTTTTGTGAGCACAATTAAGGTATATGGTGGTGATTATGAATTACTCACTCCAGAGACAGCATGTAAACCAAATGATGCCTATGGGAAGAGTAAACTTATGGCTGAAGAAGCACTTAAAGATTTAGAATCAGGAGATTTTGGAATTTCTATTGTCCGTCCTCCACTTATTTATGGGCCAGGTGTAAAAGGCAACATGCAAAAACTTATGGCCTTGGTTCAAAAGAGAAAATATATCCCTTTAGGGAATATCAATAATAAGAGAAGTATGCTGGGGCTGGACAATTTAGTAGCGCTTTTAGACAGGGTAATAGAAACTGGTAAGTCAGGGACTTTTTTAATTCAAGATTCCGAACCAGTATCTACTTCAAAACTAATTTCTGAAATTGCTAAAGGAAAGAACATTCAAATCAAGTTGATTTCAATTCCAGGGGTAGCGAGATTTACGATTAAAAAAATAGCACCTGAAATCTATAAGAGACTATTTGGCTCTCTTGTAGTGGATGATAGTGCAACAAGGAATATATTGAGCTTTGAACCTCCTTATTCATTTGAAGAAGGGATTCGAGTAATGGCTAAAAACAATTGAAATGAGTAAATTATTCAATGTTGATCGATTTATATCAGAGTATGTAACGGAGAGAAAGAAAAGCCTTTTCTCAAAGGATTTGATGACTTTTTATGAAAGGCTAACAGAAAAAACAGAAGGAAGATCGGCTTTGGTTATTGGAGGAGCAGGAACTATTGGCTCATCTTTTATAAAGGCACTTCTGAAATTTAATATTAGTAAGCTTTACGTTGTTGATATTAATGAAAACGGGTTAACAGAGCTTGTTAGAGATCTTCGAAGTTCAGTGGGGCTTAATGTCCCTGATGACCTTAAAACGTATCCTATAAGTTTTTCGGATCCTGTTTTTAAGAAGATGTTTATTGCATCAGGCCCTTTTGATATTATCGCTAATTTTGCTGCTCACAAACACGTAAGAAGCGAAAAAGATCATTACTCGATAGAGGCAATGATTCAAAATAATGTACTTAAGGCAAAGGGACTTTTAGATCTATTAGTTCAAAGCCCTCCAGAACATTTTTTCTGTGTTTCAACAGATAAGGCGGCAAACCCGGTTAATGTGATGGGAGCGAGTAAGAAACTGATGGAGGATTTGATAATTGCCTACTCTGATAAACTCCCGATTACGACAGCTAGATTTGCAAATGTGGCATTTTCTAATGGTAGCCTTCCCTTTGGTTTCATGGAGAGATTGGCTAAACAACAACCCTTCTCAAGCCCATTGAATATTAAAAGATATTTTGTATCACCTGAGGAGTCAGGGCAAATTTGCCTTTTGGCTTGTCTTTTGGGTGATTCGGGAGAAATATTCTTCCCAAAGCTAGACTATAACAAGAACATGAAAACCTTTTCGTCTATAGCGATAAGCTTATTAAAAGAATTGGGGTTTGAAGCAGATATGTGCGTAACAGAGGATGAGGCAAGAGAAAAAGCTACACAGCTGAAAGCCAACTCTAATTCTTACCCAGTATATTTTTTCGAATCGAATACCACAGGTGAAAAGTCTTTTGAAGAATTTTATACTGACGATGAGCAACTAGATGTTGATAGTTTCTCTGGTTTGGGGGTAATAAAGAATACTCAAAGGAAATCAGCAGAAGAATTAATGAAAATATTTTCTAATCTAGAGTCAGCATTCAATTCAGAAACGATATCAAAGGCGAGTGTGGTTCAGGTTTTGAAAGCTTATCTTCCTAATTTTGATCATATCGAAAAGGGTAAAAACCTAGATCAAAGCATGTAACTATGTATAGATTTTTTAAAAGACTTTTAGATATCATACTAGCGTCAGTTGCTACTATAGTCCTCCTTCCCCTTCTATTACCCGTTATGATAGGTCTGAAATTTACTGGAGAGGGTTACATTTTCTACAAACAGAAAAGAATTGGCTTGGACAATAAGTATTTCGAGATACTAAAGTTTGCGACCATGCTCAAAGACAGTCCGAATATTGGGACTGGCTCAATTACTTTAAGAAATGATCCGAGAGTAACTCCAATGGGAGGATTTCTAAGAAAGACTAAGATCAATGAGTTGCCTCAGGTTTTTAATATTCTGTTGGGGGATATTAGCCTTGTTGGACCTCGGCCACTGGTTGATAAAACGTTTAATGCTTATTCTGAAGAAATAAGAGCTAAAATTTATAATGTTAAACCAGGGCTTACTGGTATAGGATCTATAATATTCAGAGACGAGGAGGATTTAATATCTAATAGTAATGAAGATCCACATGTGTTTTACACTAGGGTCATAGGCCCGTATAAGGGAGCTTTAGAAATGTGGTACCAAGAGAATGCTTCTGTTATTACAGATTTAAAAATTATTTTTTTAACGGCTTGGGTAATAATATTTTCGAAATCTCGATTACCATTTGCTATGTTTAAAACGCTCCCTGAAAGGCTTACTGTCTAGTTTTGCTCACTACATAAGAAGGAATTAATAGTCCTAACTTTTTAATCCTATGATTACTCATTACATTTAATTCCCTGAATTCACTTAATGGAACAAATATTTTTAGTTGGAGGCACTGCTTTTTTGGTAACATTTTTAATGTTTCCTGTCTTTATTAAATTCTTTAAAAGAAGAAATTTTCTCGATGATCCAGGAGGCAGAAAAATTCATACTGCCCGTACTCCAGCCATGGGAGGGCTTCCTATTTTCATTGGTTTCTGTATTGCTATCCTGATTTGGGCACCGTTTGAAGTTTTAAGAGACACAAAATACGTCCTCAGCGCCCTTTCGATTATGTTTATAATTGGTTTCAGAGATGACTTAATAAACCTGCGAGCTTTTCAGAAACTCTTCGGTCAAATTGCAGCAGCTTTGATTATAGTTGCGGTTTGTGATATTCGACTTATGTCGTTGTATGGCTTGTTTGGAATTGATGAGGTACCAATTGCGATAAGTTACGTTTTATCGGTTTTTACAATTATTGTAATAACCAATGCTTACAACCTTATTGATGGTATAGATGGATTAGCTGGTTCGGCTGGTGTGATTGCCTCAATATTTTTTGGTACGTGGTTCTTTTTAAATGAGCAATCTTCATTCTCGCTGATATCTTTCGCTTTTGCGGGTGGTTTGCTAGCATTTTTAAATTTTAATTGGGCTCCTTCGAAGATATTTATGGGGGACACTGGATCTTTATTAATAGGATTTTTTTTGTCTATCGTCACAATAAAATTCATTGATACTAATTCAATGCTTGAGCCTTCTGAATTTGTTTTTGGAGGGTCAATAGGAACCGCGATGGCTGTTTTGATTTTGCCATTAGCAGATACTGCTCGTGTTTTTGTAAAGCGAGTTTCAAAGGGGAAATCTCCCTTGCACCCTGATAGAACACACTTTCATCATATCCTTTTGAGGCTTGGTTGTAATCACGCGCAGTCTACTGGAATTCTTGTTACGGTCAACATAGTTTTTGTTTTGTTAGCTCTTGTATTAAAGAATTTCTCGGATTTGGTAGTAATCCCGGCACTTCTAGTTACTGTTTTCGCGTTGGGTACTATTCTTGAACTTATCTTTAAGTCTACCATCGACAAGCGCAAAGAAGAGCTCAAAGAGCGCAATAGGGCAGAGAGAAATGAAGCCAAAGTCATTTCTATTTCTAAGAATGCGGGTTAATCCCATTCACCTTTCATAAACCTTCTTTTATCCAATTATATCTTATCTTGCGAAAGATTTGTTGAAAACACCTATGTCTAATAAGATGAAATGGACTTTTGCACTAGTCCTCTTTTTTTGTTCCCTAAATATGATTGGTCAGACATTGCCTGATTTTTCATCTATGAATATTGCTGAGCTTTCTGATACCCAAATACAGTTACTGCTGCAAAGAGCCAGTGCCGCAGGATACTCTGAGAAGGAGTTGCTTCAACTGGCCTCAGAGCAGGGGGTTTCAGTGGATGATATAGCAAAACTGAACTCTCGAATAGGCGTTGTAAAAAGTCAGCGTATGTCAGCGGTTTCACTTTCGCCAATTGGTGATAGCAGGCTAAGACAACCATATCGTGACTCTCTTATAAAGACGAGTGCCTATGAATCGGACGTTTTTGGCTTAAGTGTTTTTAAGAACAGCTCGTTTCTCTCTTTCCAAAATAATGTGAATGTACCTACTCCAGAGGACTACCGCTTAGGCCCTGGTGACGAGGTTTTTATAGATGTTTACGGGCAATCAGAGAGTTATTATCAAGCGGAGGTAAATCCAGATGGAAATCTCTTGCTTGAGAATTTGGGGCCAATAAGTGTTTCTGGCCTTACAGTTAAAGAGGCTAAGCTAAAAGTTAGAACTAGACTGACTAAGGCATATACTGGGTTGGGGGGTAATGAGCCTAACACATTTTTATCGCTGTCAATTGGTCAACTCAGAACGATAAGGGCGAGTATAGTAGGTGCAGTAGAAATACCTGGAACCTATAGCATGAGCTCTCTCAGCACAGTTTTTAACGCCCTTTATGTAGCTGGTGGTATCACAGAAAGTGGGACATTAAGAGAGATCAAGGTGTATAGGGATAGCAAGCTAATTACATCAGTTGATGTGTATGATTTTATTGTTAACGGAAACTCTAAGAGTAATATTCTCCTTGAAAACGATGATGTAGTTATTGTGGGGCCATATACAAATCGTGTCATACTCAATGGTGCAATCAAAACTCCAGGTAGGTTCGAAATGAAGCAAGACGAGTCACTCATGTCACTATTAGAATATTCTGGTGGTTTTTCAGAAATCGCCTATTCGAAAACCATTAAGGTGAATAGAATAGTGGATGGCGAAAGGGTAGTGGCTGACGTCAATGCCGATCAATTTGAAGTCTTTGTACCCCGACCAGGAGATATTTTTGAGGTAGGAGAAGTATTGAATAGGTATAAGAATAGGATAATTATAAAAGGTGCAGTTTTTAGGCCAGGTAATTTTTCTGTAACAGATGAGACTACTGTTAAAAGTATAATAGAGAATGGTGAGGGTATCAGACCTGATGCTTTTTTAGACAGGGCCTATATTTTAAGAACTACTGATGATTTAAATACTGAGACCATTTCTTTTGATTTAGGTAAGCTACTTAATGGAGAATCAAGAGATATCAAATTACAAAAGGAAGATGTTCTGAATATTCTTTCTAAGAATGACTTATCGGCTGAACGCTATGTAGAGATTTCTGGAGAGGTAAATAATACAGGAGTCTTTGCCTTTTCAGAAGGAATGACGTTGAAAGACATCATATTATTTGCTGGAGGGTTCAAAGAGTCTGCTACAGGAAAGCGTATTGAGATTACAAGGAGAGTGACAGACGAAGCTGAAAATAATTTTGATCTCTCTGAGGTTATTGTTAAAGATGCTGATTTAGATTTTTTGAACCAATCAGATGCCAATCCTATAAAACTTGAACCATTTGATCATGTCCAGATAAGACGAAACCCTAACTTTCATTTGCAAGAGTTCGCGAGCATTGAGGGTCAAGTCGTTTATCCTGGCAAGTATGCTATCAAGAATCATGGGGAAAGAATTTCGGATATACTCAACAGAGCTGGTGGCTTGAATAATTATGCTTTCGTAGAGGGTGCTACACTAATTCGAAGGACAGAATTCTTTGAAGAAGAGACTGATATTGAGCAACAGATTGATGATTTAGTTCAACTTCAACAAAGGCTACAAATGGAGCCAGAGGCACTAACAGAGTCAGAATATTTACTAATCACCAGAATCGAGGATAATCTAATGCGGCTTGAAGAGCAGAATGTGAACAATCAGTCTCTGTCTAATTTTGCCAAGCGAGAGAGGCTAAAAGAAATTCTTGAAAAGAATTCTCTTTTAGGGAATGCTTCATTTAAACAGGCAGAGGCCATTGGTATTAAGCTTGATCAAATTATTAGAAGACCTGGTTCTCCTGCTGATTTATTAATAGAAGAGGGGGATGTATTGATCATACCAAAGAAAACCGAGACCATTCGATTAAGAGGAAAGCTACTTTATCCTACTACTGTAAGATTTGAAGAGGGTAGATCTTTGAAGCACTATATAAATAGCGCTGGTGGATTTGACAACAGAGCTAAGCGCAATGGAACATACGTTGTTTATGCAAACGGAGAAGTCGCAAGGACAAAGAGATTCTTGTGGTTTAAGTTTTACCCAAAGGCAGCAAGAGGTGCTGAGATAATTGTTCCTGGCAGACCTTTAAAAATTCCTTTTAGAATTCAAGATGTTGTGGCAGTCACTAGTGGGTTGGCTACTCTTGTTCTAGTGGTGAACCAAATTACAAGTGCGAAATAACTACTTATACTATCAATGAGTACCCCTACTATTGGAATTATAATTATCAATTGGAATTCCTTTGACCTAACTCATACTTGTTTGAAGTCTCTTGAAGGTATTAACTACAAAACAATATCTGTTATTCTAGTTGACAATAATTCATCAGACGACTCATTAAAGCGGCTATCAGCTGCGCATCCTGGGATCTTTACTGTAGAAAACTCGGACAATTTAGGGTTTACTGGAGGAAACAACTCTGGAATTAGAAAAGCATTTGAATTGGATTGTGATTACATTTTGCTATTGAACAATGATACTCAAGTTGAACCTGATTTTTTGAATATCTTGGTAGAGAAGATTGAATCTGATACTAACATTGGTGCAGTTCAGCCCAAAATTTATTATGAGTACGATCGCAGTGTGATATGGAATGCGGGGGGTACATACAATCCAATGTTAACTCTGCCAAGAACAATTGGTGAGAATAAAATTGATGATGGTTCTTACCAGGTTACAAAGTCGACAGATTGGATTACAGGCTGTGCTTTTTTAATAAGGAGTTCTGTGGTGAGGGAAGTTGGATTAACCAGTGAGCTATACTTTTATGGTTGTTTCGATGACGTAGACTATTCGATGGAAATCCTTAAAAAAGGATATGAACTAATTTTTTGTGCCGATTCCATAATCTATCATGCAGTTGGAATGGCTTCAAAGTCAGAAAATGATAACCCTGAGGGAGTTTTAAAACCTTTTTTCCACTATTTAGTAGCTAGAAATAGGTGGTTTTTTATTAGAAGGCATGCTAAGTGTATCTATCTAATCCCGACCTTGATTTATCAGATATACTCATTTTTGGGACACGTTGCATATTTCACTTTTAAAAGGAGATTTAAAAAGCTTAAGGCTTATCTTCATGGCTTTCTTCATGGCATTACTAAGCCCTTAGATGAAAGTAGATTAAATCATACTACCTATATTCAAATGTATAAATGAGCAACACTACTGAACTATTTGATATACAGAGAATTATTGATAATCAATCCGTTTATGATAATGCAGAACCTTTTCCGCACCTTGTTTTGGATGAGTTTTTACCCTTTGATTTAGCAGAGGATTTATCTAGCGATTTTCCAAAGATAGGTGATGATAAGTTGTTTGAATACAATAATCCTCTTGAAATAAAGAAAGCGCTAAATGACTGGAACTCTTATCCACCAAGTACTTATAAGTTTCTTCAGTTCTTAAATTCTGAACCTGTTATATCTGCGTTGAGTAAGTTGACAGGTGTAAAACTCTATCCCGACCATGGCTTGCATGGGGGAGGATGGCATATGCATGGTAAGGGAGGTAAGCTAAATCCGCACCTGGATTATAGTATTCATCCTAAGTTGGGCTTGCAAAGAAAGTTGAACTTAATTGTTTATCTGACGAAAGATTGGGAGGCAGATTGGGGAGGTAGTTTAGGACTCTGGTCTCATAATGCCGAAAACAACTCACCTAATCTTCTTAAGAAAGAAGTTCAAATTGAATTTAATAAAGTCTTGTTATTTGATACAACATGTAATTCATGGCACGGTATATCAAGGCCTATAAGTTGTCCTCAAGGGTACTCTCGTAATTCAATTGCAGTCTACTATTTGGCCGAACCAGCTGCAAATGCACCGGAAAGGTCTAGAGCACTTTATGCTCCCACTGCAGATCAAAAGGATAATGCAGAGATTCTTGATTTGATTAGAAAACGAGTTGATTTGAAGGAATCAAAATCTATTTATAAATAAGTTTCTAGCTTTATAGGAAACGGAAAGACTTGTGAACCAGAAGGAAAATTATATTGAAGAAGAAAAGATATCATTGGGGCTCCTAATCCAATGGTTGTTTAGCTGGGTAAAATACCTATTGTCTAAATGGTTGCAAATAGGTATTGGCTCATTTCTTATAATCATGTTGGTGTTAGCGTATAACTACCTAAAGCCAAAAGTATACTTCTCTAAAACAACCTTTGTTCTTGAAAGTGAAAGTACGTCAAGTTTAGGAGGAATATCTTCTCTAGCTTCTGTTGCTGGGATCAATTTAGGCTCAATCTCTGGAGGAAATACGCTCTTTCAAATTGACAATATTCAAGAGTTGTATATGTCATTCAGTATGATTCAGAAAACCCTCTTAATTAGTCATGATTTCAAAGCTGGTCAGGAGCAATTGATTAGTCGCCTTGCTAATGTCTTGGAGTTGCGTGAAGATTTAGAGAAGAAGAATGTCAGTTTAGGCGATTTCAAGGGTTCTCCTGAAGATTTCTCTCGGGCACAAGACAGCGTTTTATTGGAGTTTTCTCTCTTAGTGCAAGAGCAGTTTTTACATGTAGCTAAACCGAACAGAAAGACGTCTATCCTAGAGATTGGATTTTATAGCAAAGATGAGGAGTTAGCGAAGGCATTTAATGAAACTCATGTTAGAAATGTTAACCAATTCTACCAACAAACAAAGTCTAAAAAGGCCAGTATAAGTGTAAAAACACTGACAAAACAAGCTGATAGTGTAAGGACGGCTTTAAACGAATCATTGCTTTTTTTAGCACAAACCGAGGAGAGTGTTCCTAACCCCAATCCACTTTACAGGATGAGTCAAGTTCCTTATCAGAAAGCAATGATTGAAGTTCAGACAAATGGAGCTGTTTACGAAGAATTGGTTAAGCAGCTAGAGATTGCCAAGATTTCGTTGCGTAATAACACTCCTTTGATTCAAGTAATTGATATTCCTCAATATCCACTTCAACACAATCGATGGAAACTTTTTAAAACGTTAGTTATTGGAGGTATTATCGGTTTGTCTCTAATGCTCCTTTATTTTACCTTACAGCGAATGTTTCGTATTGCTTTGAAAAATTGACTTTCAAAGTGCTCAATTTTAACTACAAACTTGCGCTTTCTAAAACAGGTACATTCTAGAAATTTTATTAACCTCTCTCTCAATCAAGGCGTCAACATACTAGTAGCCTTGATTGTAACTCCGTATGTCTTTCAGACTTTGGGTGAGGATACTTTTGGAGTAGTCAACCTTTCTCTTTCTATTATAATGCTTTTTAGTATTCTGGTGAACTATGGTTTTCACTTGAATGGTCCAAAGAGGCTCGCTCTTGTAAGACATGACATAGTTAAAAAGGAAGAACTAATTAACGAGATACTATGGACACGGTTGACCGTTTCTTTGCTCTTATTCATCAGCATTATTATATGTGTTAATGTATTTGGACTCTTCGATCAACAGGCCATCATTTTATTGTTTTCAACAATCATATTATTTAGTGAAGCTGTTTTTCCAATGTTTATTCTTCAAGGACTCGATAGAATTTCTTGGATTGCTTATGGAAACGTTGCTACAAAGATTATTTATGGTGTCTCAATTTTTTTAGTGATACAGTCACCTTCAGAGGTCAGGTGGGTTAATTTCCTATTTGGAGCGAGTGCACTTTTTATTAATGTTATTCTTTTATGCTTTGTTTATAAGGCGGAAAGGGTTCGATTAAGGCTTCCTCAATTAGGCGCTTTAGTAGGTAGGTTTAAAGAGAATTTCCAATATTTTTTTTCTACCATTGCAGGGCATATATCCATACATGGGGGAGTAGTTATACTTAGTAATTTCGTTACTGATGCTCAACTTGGAAAATACGCGTTAGCACAGCGTGTAGCTTTTTTATTGAGATTGGTTCCTACATTTGTTATACAGTCTATACTTCAACAAGCCTCAATATTTTATCAAACGGATAAAACCCAATATCATTCCTATCTTAAGAGAGCGTATAAATACAGCCTTGTAATAACCTTTATAATTGGTGTTTTTTTTTCACTTAGTGCTCCGATGGTCATAAGAATAGTAGGAGGTGAGTATGTAGACTTTAGCGCTGACTTGTTAAAAGTCATGGCATTTATTCCATTTGCTAGTGCGTTGAATGTTAAGAACATGATTGAGATTTTAGCCACTGAATTAAAAAGTGAATTGGTTAAAGCAACTTGGTTAACGGCATTCTTTATGGTAATTGCATCAATTTTAGGTAGTTATTACTTTGGGGCAATGGGATTAGCTATTGCACTCCTAATAACTGAAGTAGTTAACTTTATAGTGCATAGAGTTATCTTAAAACGTACGAAAAAGCAAGTGTACAAATAGGTGAAATGATCATATTAGTAGCGGCCATATTATTAGTAGTTTATATTATTTTCTATCTTTTTGTAGCTCAACAACTGATACAAGGTAACTACAAATATCTCCTGTTTTATTGTATACTCTTTTTGCCAGTATATTCCGTTTTCCTAAATATTATCTATGTTGGGTTTCAGGTTCCAATTCTTAATCAAATACTTCAGTATTCTAAAGAAGTGTTGATTTTTGGAGGTGCTGTAATGATACTTTTTGGAACTAGGGATCAAACCAATAGAATTTGGAAGTTAAGCAAGCTAGACAAGCTCTTTCTCGCTTTTGTAGCTATGGCAATTTTTTACGCTTTAATGCCCATCGGTGAAGCTAGTATTACAAGCAAACTTATTTATTTAAAGAATTTACTACTTATTCCAGTTTTTTATTTTCTAGGCCGGAATGTTAGACTTTCCTATCAAGATTGGAAGACTGGATTTAATCTTTTCATCGGCCTTACGGTTTTGACTACGATAATCGTGATTTTTGAAAAGACGTTTGGCTATCATCTTCATGCCTTAATCGATTCTCCGCTTTATCACAGCGAAATGAAGGATATTGATTTAAAGGGGGTATTCGGAATAGGCTATACGTTTGAGGCGCAAGGAGGAAAACCGCGCTACGCATCCCTGTATGCTAACCCCTTAGAGCTTTCGGCCTCAATGTTAATGCTAGCGGCTTATACCATATATATGCTAGTAAGTGTTAAGCATAGAACAAATAAGCTTATCTACTCATCCATTCTCATTATAGGTGTTATTGCATTACTATTTGCTTATTCAAGAGCAACTTTTGTTGCCTTTTTTGGAATGTTATTGTTTATGGCTTTACAACTTAAATACTATCGGATCATTTTTAGCGTATTTGCAGCGATAGCCTTTTTTGTACTTTATATTGTATTCCTTGCTTCAGACGACCTTAGGTATTTCGTAATCGATACTATTACTTTTCAGAACTCGTCCAGTGTTACACACATTATTGATTGGTTAGAAGCCATTGATAGTATGGTGAATAACCCGATGGGCATTGGCTTAGGTACTAGCGGAAATATGGGTGGGGTTGAAACAGATTTGATTGTTGGCGGTGAAAATCAGTTTCTAATTTACGGAGTACAAATGGGCTTTGTGTCCGCAATAATCTATCTATTGATAATCTCTTATGCCATTAGGAACTGTTTTCAGTGTAATCGGTTAAATGTGTCTAAAGAAGAAAAGCTCATTCCCTTTGTTGCCGCTTCTGTAAAATTCGGATTGCTACTTCCCTTAATGACAGCAAACGTTGAAGCGTATCTTTTTATTTCTTTAGTATCATGGTGGATGGTAGGACATTCTGAGTCTTTGTATAAATCTGGCAACAAGGCTCTGAATAAATTAGATACTTATACTCCGAATCAAGTTGGTTATGAGATCTAACCGTGATTATAGTTTAAGGGAAAAAATGGCTTTTTTAAGACATTTTATTTTAAGTAGGCTATCTCTATTTTACTTTAAATTTATCTCAGGAAGCAGAATCACTTTTGTAAGAGACGGGGGAATAGGAGATGCAATCATGGCATCAGATGTTATCTCTCAGTTTAATAAAAAATTCCCAAAGGCAAGGATTCAATTAATGGTAGAATATCCTGAGCTTTATAAGGTAGGCAGTCCAAAGCCTTATACATTTTTTTCTTTTCCATCAATACGTCTTAGTTATGGGCATTATGATTTAAAAGCTTTAGGCCTTAAACCACGTCATATTAGGTCAATTATGAGATCTATGGCTGGGATAACATCTTTAGAGTCTAGCACAAACCTGGCTGTATTTGAAGGAATGCCAACAGCGCAACCTAGCAATATGAATTATCAATTAAAGACGAGATATGCTGTAATTCAACCGGAGGTAGGTGATTGGTTTAAAGAAAAGAATTGGGAGGCAAGCAAGTGGAATGATCTTATTCAGATGCTCCTAGGTGATTTTGAGATTATTTACCAGATAGGTACTTCTCAGGAATCCGTTCTAAACGGTACAGTGGATTTGAGGGGTAAGACGAGTATTATGGAAAGTTGTTCTTTGATCAAGCACGCTTCTTTTTTCTTAGGAGTAAACTCATTTGGAGAGCAAGCTGCAGGTTCATTTAGCGTTCCATCGGTAGTTTTGTACGGGCCTACAAACCCTGTATATTCCACGAACCTTGGACAAGTAGCTTTATTTGGCTCTAAAGGACGTTATGTTTTTGGTGAAAAGTGTGAAGAGTATAATTTTCCCAGAATGTCTGAAATAGAAAGTGCTCGGGTGTACTCTGAAGTCAAGACGTTAATTGAAAAATGAAAATTCTGCAGGTCCATAATTATTATCAAAACCCAACAGGAGATGATGCTGTTTTAAAGGAAGAGCATGACTTACTAACTAAAAACGGACATGAGGTAATTCAGTTTACTAAAACAAATACTATGCTATCACAGGCAAGTTTGTTGTCTAAACTAAAGGTTGCAAGCTCATTAAAATCGTCTAAAACAGTTGGGCAGGAGTTCAATTTGTATTTAGATAAACATAAACCTGATATTGTTCACGCTCACAACATTTATCCACTTATAACTCCAGTTGTTTTTGAAGTATGCCATAAGCATAGAATTCCAGTAATTCAGACTCTTCATAACTATCGACTGTCTTGTGTCAACACCCTTTTATATCGTGATGGAAACATTTGTGAGGACTGTATAACTCATGGCCTTAATCAAGGGGTCAAGCATAAGTGCTACAACAATTCAAGGATCCAAAGCTATATTATGGCGGATACTTTAAAGTATCATAGAAAACGCGACACCTGGAACAAAAAAGTGGGCATGTTTATTTGTCTATCTGAATTTGCTAAGGCGAAGTTCATGGACATTGGTATTAAAGCGGAAAAGTTAATTGTCAAGCCAAATTTTATTAGAGATCCGAGAGATACTTCTACCTACGAAGATTTTTTTCTTTTCGCAGGCAAGTTGGAGGAGCAAAAAGGACTATCGGATTTTTTGCGTCTCGCAGAGATACGTCCTGAAGTCAAATTTAAAGTTGCTGGGTTTTGTGATGATCCAAGTATTTTTTCAGGTTTAGAAAATGTTGAATATCTAGGCCAACTGGAACGAGAAGAGTTAATGAAACTAATGCAAAGCACAAAGGGGCTGCTTTTTCTCTCGAAAATGTTTGAGGGTATGCCAATGACCATTTTAGAGGCATTTGTGCATAAAAAGGCAGTTATAGCGAGAAATCTAGGGGCGATGTCAGAAATGATTAATCCAGGGTTTAATGGTGAATTGTTTGATGGTTTCGATCAGCTTTGTGATAGTGTGGATAAATTTGAATCAACTAACTATTGTAAGGTGTTGGGTAATAATGCTTATTCAGATTATCTGGAAAGATATGATCAGGAGAGCGCGTATAAATCACTTATGTCTGTATACGATAGATTAATTGACTAGGATTATGCCTATAGATTTTAAGAAGTATAAATTGTTCTTGCCTGACTATGCAGATGTCAATTATAATACTGCATCAGAGATTATCATAGAAAAGGCAAAGACAAGAGAGAGTTTCGGAGTTTCTGCATTAGCAGTTCACGGTTTAATGACTAGCCTTAGTGATAATGCGCTTGGAGCATTGATGAATAATATAGATTTAATCGTTCCAGATGGTCAGCCAGTAAGATGGGCATTAAATAGTTTTTATGACCTTGGAATGACTGATAGGGTTTATGGACCAGAGCTGACTTTAAGAGTGTTGCAAAAAGCTAATATCGTTGGTCTAAAAGTATATCTATTTGGGAGTACAGAAAAGACAATTTCGCTATTTCAAAATTTCATAGTCAATACATTCCCAAACGTAATTATATGTGGCATGCATGTGGATCGATTTAGAGATGCTACATTAGAAGAAGATATTGCTGATATTGAAAAGATCAATAATAGCGGGGCTAACATTGTTTTAGTTGGTAGAGGATGCCCTAGGCAAGAATTTTGGGTGGCTTCTCACAAGGGTAAAGTGAATGCTGTAATGATGGCAGTAGGTGCCGCTTTCGATTTTCATGCAGGGACCTTACAACAAGCTCCCAAATGGATGCAGAATTCAGGTTTAGAGTGGTTTTATAGATTAACAAGAGAACCAAAGCGATTATGGAAGAGATATCTGATAACTAACTCTCAGTTTATTTACTACTGCTTGAAATATAAAATTACCATGAGAAAACCTGTTTTGTAACGGGCTCTTAGGAAATGCTCAGACACTAAAAATCATAAACCCTCGATATTCAAGAAAGCCCCTAATAGATGCTCTCTATCATTATTAGTTATAAAGTATAAAGAATTTTCAAGTCCAAGTTGAAATTATTTCGATCCTTGCCAGGTGAGTATTGAAAAGGTGAACCGTTAGGATCAAAGTAAACTTCCCATTGATAATTAAGTGAATGAGTGTAAAAAGCTGAAGCCGAAATTAGCATGTTTTTATACTGAAAGTCAAAGAAACCATAGATACTGTAATCAACCCAATACCTTGTGAAATCTGTCGCGAAGGCAGCTGTCATAAAATCGTTATTATGGACACGTCTCTCGATTGCTCCTCCAATTTTTTTCAATCCTTTTACCCAAGATATTTCCATGAACTGACCATTGCCGCCTGGGCCTAGGCCAGAGCCTAAAACCTCTCCATTATTTGTATATCCGTCTCTTACTCTACTGTGAATATACCAAGCTGATGCGTTTCTGGCGAACCGACTCTCAGTCTGAGACATTTGAGTCCATTCAAAATTGAATTGAAGATTGGCATTTGGGTCAGAAACAGGAAAGAGTTTATTAATTCCAACAGTCAGTGCGCGAGAGTGGTCAGTATCAACTAGAAGATCTCTAAGGTTGGCGGCAGCGTCATTTTTTCCAAATTCAAAATAGAATTCGGCATTGGAGTCATACCAAATCCATCTTCCGAAGATACTTGCTGCTTGATCTCGAGCTTGTTCATCTAGGGTGACATTATTATCATTGTTTCTGAATAGATTTGAGAATGCAGGGAAGTAATCATTGGTTTCTTTAGCCGTTTCAGAATACTGTTGTACCCATCTCGTGACACCGAGAGATAATCCTTTAATCCATTTAGGAGAATAAGAGAACGAAATGGCTTGAAGGTATCTCCAATCATCTGGTTTTGGTATAAATGCAACAAAACCTCTAAAGGTTTGGTCACTTCCTGGTGGGTTGTAACCAGATGCTTCTAACCTACCTGTAATGATTTGGCCTTCAAAACTGCCAATTGGACTTTGTATAGGTCGTTGAGTATTAAGTGTGATATGGGCAAAGCCCTGTGCGTTATGGCTCATCATCAGACTGTTTCTCCTTGCCGGTCCCCACCAGATATTTTCAGTAGATACTCCTAAAGATATACCCCATTTATTAAATCTTATACTAGACTGTCCCGGCAAAAGTTTGTAATAATTATCTGAACCATAACGTTCTGGTTCATCTATTAAATTCCAGAAAACGTAACGTGTTTGCCAAGTGCCTTCCCAATGCCTAGGTTTTTCAGGAAAACCCTGATAGGCATTATTTTCTGCAAAAATGAATTCGGGCTTGAGTTGAATGGATAATGGGCCAAATTCGGCATAGACTCCCGCGCTAAAATATGTCTGAAGTCCTCTAGACCTTATCATAGCCCCATCATTTCTACTATCAGGGTGATCATGGTCATAAGCAATTCGAAAGTCAATAGGAAGTAGTGTTATTTTTGATGATTTATTTGAGTAGATATTTTTGTAAATACCAACGAACTCTGGAGGTAAGAAAGTTGAGTCAATTCCATTTTTGGAGAATGTTATTGGTCGGTAATTGAAGGAAAAAGTGCTATCAAAGTTTCCTTTGAGTTGCTCTCGTCTAAGATAGTCTTGAATGATTGCAGAGCCTAAAGTGACTGTTTGAGAGAAGGAAGAAACGGTCAGTCCGATTAAAATCGATCCAAAGAGTAGTTTTCTGAGCATTAATTTTTCTTAATTAGGCTTACTGATAAATTATCGAGTGACCAGCTTTCATCACATAGGCTTCCATTTAATTTGTCATAAAAACTAAGTACTGCGTTTCTATCTGTATGTTGGAATACTAAATCCATCTTATATATTGATGTTCCATTAGGTGTGTCAGGCCATGAACACCTTCCGTTTGTTACTTCTGCAACTTCTTTTCGGGCATCGTTTGTTGATGGGAACTGGTCTGGGAAGGATTGAGTGTAACAAAAGCTCGGGATACATAAACCATTTGAAAAAGTAGTTTCATAATAAATCCTGTCACCTACCGTTTGGTTTCTTGCAGTATCTATTTCCAACACCCAAGAATCTTTTTCATCGAGAGCTTCACCTTCCAAACTGGCATTTCCCTCCCAAGAATCGTGGATATAAAGATCGAATGTGAGATGAATGAAATCATGATCAGGTAAATCAGATAAATTTAAATTAAAGCCTCTTTTATTAAAGAAACCCATAACTCTATTGCCATCGAATATTGAAATGAAAACACCTTCTATATCCGTATAGTCTTCAGATTCGAAGTTATTATCGTAAATCGTAATCTCAGGCTCCAAACTGGAGTCCTTGCACCCAGCCAAAAGGAGCAATGATATGAGGATAAAAACTTTCCAAAACTGTTCCAAAAATTTAAATATCGCTTTCCTATTCTTTTATTACAGACACTAAAGTAAGGAGTATTTGATTATAGCTGAAGATAATCTAATTAATTCTTAATGATTAGGTAATAGAATTTCTTGCTTTCATTGAACAAATCTATCTTCAAGCTAAATTTGAAAAAGTGAAATCAATTCTAATAACAGGATCAGGAGGTTTAATAGGTAGTGAAGTTGTTAGTCATTTTGCTGAGAAAGGGTGGCTGGTAACGGGAGTAGACAATAATATGAGAGCCGACTTTTTTGGTGCTGGAGGTGATACTTCCTGGAATGTCAAAAGACTTAAAGAAAGGTATATAAATTATAAGCATTTTGGTCTGGATATCAGAGACCGACAATCGGTCATTTCATTTATTGCTGAACTGAAACCAGATGCAATAGTTCATGCAGCAGCGCAGCCAAGCCATGATTTAGCCGCCTCTAGACCTTTCGATGATTTTGATGTGAATGCAGTGGGTACGCTCAACCTTTTAGAAGGCCTAAGGAATTATTCTACCGAAGTTCCTTTTGTCCATATGTCCACGAATAAGGTATACGGTGATGCTCCGAATCGATTGAACTTAGTGGAGAAGAAAACAAGGTGGGATTTTGCAGATCCCTCTTATAAGTTTGGTATCAAAGAAGATTTTCAAATTGATCAGTCTAAACATTCCATTTTTGGTGCTTCGAAGCTTGCTGCAGATGTTATGGTTCAAGAATATGGGAGATATTTTGGAATGCCTACCTGCTGTTTAAGAGGAGGGTGTTTAACAGGCCCTAATCATAGTGGAGTTGAACTACATGGTTTTCTGAGCTACTTGATTAAGTGTAACCTCATGGAAAAGGAGTATACCATCTTTGGGTATCAAGGAAAGCAAGTCCGAGATAATATTCACTCTCATGATGTGGCGCGTTTCATAGAGGAATTTTTGAAGGCCCCTAGGATAGGAGAAGTGTATAATCTGGGTGGAGGCCGAGAAAATTCAATATCTATCTTGGAGGCTTTCGAGCTTATATCTGCGATATCTAGAAAACCAATGCGATTTCAATATTCAGATCAAAATCGCTCTGGAGATCATATTTGTTATATTTCAGACCTGTCAAAAATGAAGGCTCATTATCCTGAATGGCAAATTACTAAAGGTCTTGATGTTACTTTTGAAGAAATTTATGTTTCATGGAAAGGCCGTGTATAGTATTTCAATTTTAACCCTACATGTCCTGAGAGTTTTAGGTTTAATTATATCATTTATCATTACCGGTTTGGCTTTTCACTAAACTATTCTGGTGGATTTTGACTAAAATATTTCTGGAGTTAAACAACGTAATTTTAACAAGAAAATAACTTAAGGTTAAAATTGATTTTGGCTTTTTTATTTTATGGGTTTCGTATTTTTGTAAAATATCATTTATCTTATTTCAGTTTGAAGATTAATTAGAGTAATTGAAGAAGCGATTTAATAAATATTTTCCCCCACTTTTCATCTCAGGAGAAATTCTGATTTTGACGGTGCTATTCTTTTTGTCTCTCTACATTGGGTTCGGGTCATTTGAATTGAATCAGCCTTACACGACAGCTTTCTTTGTGTATATCATAAGCTGGCCAATGCTGTCATACAT
>ENA-OUOG01001830-OUOG01001830.1-marine-metagenome-genome-assembly--contig:-NODE-1830-length-23500-cov-7.766255_pt1 | contig 23500 bp, 22 predicted proteins | sample MGYA00248635_ERZ508505 | MGnify/ENA primary metagenome ERZ508505 (study PRJEB26176, sample SAMN06267871) | marine metagenome | isolation source: Saanich Inlet, British Columbia, Canada | place: Pacific...
ATCCCGGTGATTGCCTCTATTTTTTTTAAATAATCTTGCGCATTAGCCGGTAAATCTTGCCATTGCTTAACCCCAAATGTGGAATCTCGCCATCCCGGCATGGAAATAAACTGTGGTTTACACTGTGCAACTTCATCTGCGCTGAGGGGCGGGGTATCAATCAAGGTTCCATTAAATTCATAATGCGTACATATTTGTATTTCATCTAGACCATCCAACACATCAAGCTTGGTAATACAAAGTCCTGATAAACCATTAACCATTGCTGAACGCTTCAGAGCAACAGCGTCAAACCAACCACATCTTCTTTTTCGTTTAGTGACCGTGCCATACTCTCGGCCCACTTCTGACATTTGAAATCCAGGTGTACCCGCTTCTTCAATATCGAGCTCACTGGGGAAAGGCCCTCCCCCCACTCTTGTGGTGTAAGCCTTGGTGATACCCAAAATATAATCCAGTTTATTAGGGCCAATCCCAGAGCCTGCAGAGGCTTGTCCTGCAACACAATTTGAAGATGTCACAAAGGGGTAGGTGCCGTGATCTATATCCAGCAAAGCTCCCTGAGCCCCCTCAAATAAAATATTTTTATTCTGTTGGTTGAGGTCATAAATTTTTTTAGAAATATCAACAACCATGGGTCTGATTGAATCTGCAACCAATGAAAGCTCATTAAAAACCTCATCAAAACTCACTTCAGGTGCACGCAATTGATGCTTCAGTATAAAATTATGATGATCCAGCAAATCTGTGAGTTTCGCTTTTAATGTCTCTAAATTAAATAAATCATAGACTCGAATCGATCTGCGTGCCACCTTATCTTCATAGGCAGGCCCAATACCTTTTCCAGTGGTGCCAATCTTTTTAGTTGCTGATCTCGCCGCCTCACGAGCCTGATCAATCATGACATGAGATTTGATAATCAAAGGACAACCTGGGCTCACAAACAAACGATCACGCACATTAAGACCATCAGCCTCAAGAATATCAATTTCTTTGAGTAAGTGGCTAACATCGAGTACGACCCCATTGCCAATCAAGCAAGCAACTCCAGATCGAACAATGCCTGAAGGAATTAAATTCAATTTATATTCTTTTTGTTTTCCATTGGTTTCAATGACAAGCGTATGGCCAGCATTGTGTCCGCCCTGAAAGCGAACCACAGCTGAGGCATGATCCGTCAACCAATCGACTATCTTACCTTTTCCCTCGTCACCCCATTGGGTTCCAATTACCACAATATTTTTATTCATAATTTACCCAATAAATAAGAGCCTTCGCAAGTCAAATGTAAACCCAACCGCTGGCCTCTTTTTGCCGAAGCTTGAAGTAAGATTTTCAAAACGCCCTCCTTTAGCAAGTGCTGAGGTGTATTTTGCTGAATAAGCCGAGAAAATTAAACCTGAATGGTACTCATAACAATCCACGTCTGAGACATCGATAATATAATCAGTACCATTCGGTAATGATTTAACAATATTCTTAATATTTTTGATTATTTGCATGACTTTAACATTCCCCGTGAAAAGCTCTGCTAATTCTTTTAATGCATTGTTATCGCCATATATAGTCAAAAACTTTTTGATTTTATCAATTTTTACTTTTGTGAGATTTTGTTGCAAAGTTTCAATGATAGAAACGGTATCTTTTTTGGCAAACAGAGCTCTGAGTTGTGGTGAATCAAAACTCGAGAGTCCCAGGCTATTAAGAAATTCTGTATAAATTGAAATGTCGTTAAATGATAATAAAATATTATTTAATTTCAATAATTTAAATGATTTAATTAAAGTGTTTACTACATCAATATCGGCATCAATTTTATCATTACCATAGATCTCAACACCCACCTGAAGCTCTTCCCGAGACTGATTAAATAGATTTGTGTTTGTTTTTAAAACTGAGCCACAATAACAGTACCTCCGAATATCGCTAGCTGAAGTAGAAAGGTAATTATCAACCCTAGCAGTCTGAATGGTAAGGTCTGGTGTGATGCCAATTAACCTGCCTGTAAGCGGGTCAGGTATCTTAAACATATCACTGTCAACAGATTCTCCACTGAATGAAACATTGTCAGCAAATTCAATCATTGATGGATTAATTAACTCAAACTTATTCTTTAAAAAATAATCAACGAGAGTGCGTCTTGATTTTTCTAGCTCTAAAGCACGTTTTGGATAGAGATCCTCAACCTTATCAGGTATAGACCAGGTATTAATCATAAGCTTTGTATCCCATAAAATAAAACAATGAGTCCCATCACCAACATCGCCAATCCATAGGTTCTCAACTGACCTGGATTATAATTAGAAATGTTACGTATGAGATTTTGCCATAAATTAGGAAATAATAGGGGCAAAATACCCTCTAGTATCAAAACTAGCCCTAGCGAAGTAATGATTATGGGTTTAAGCAAAGTGTAAAGCTTTTATTTTTTCAGTCGAGGCTGAAGGTATTTAAAGAATTCTGTATTCGGATCGAGCACTAAAATATCTTCTTTACTGTTGACACTATTTCTATAAGCCTCAAGGCTTCGGTAAAAATCATAAAACTCTTTATTTTTGCTAAAAACATCTGAATATACCCGTGCAGCCTTTGCGTCACCCTGACCCTTAATTTTTTGAGCCTCACGATATGCATCAGTAATGATGATTTCTTTTTGTTTTTCTGCATTGGCTTTGATTTTTTCTGATTCTGCAAAACCCTCGGAACGCAATTCATTTGCAACTGATTTACGCTCTGCTTCCATACGCTGATAAACTGAGTCACTGACCTCTTTAGGAAGATCGACACGTCTTAATCTAACGTCTAATATCTCAATACCAATGTTATTTGATTCACGATCTGCTCTCTCTTTGATAATATCCATAATCTCAGATCTTTCACCGGAAACGACTTCCTGAATGGTTCTTTTTCCGAACTCTGCACGAAGGCCATCATTAACCGTTTGGGTTAATCTTCTTTCCGCCTGTCTCTCATCACCGTTTACTGAAACATAAAATTTTGCTGGATCAATAATTCGCCATTTAATAAAAGAGTCAACCAACACGTTTTTCTTTTCACTGGTGATGAAACGATCGGGTGTGGATGAATCATATGTCAATATTCTCTTATCGTAATACTTAACGTTATCCACTAATGGGGTTTTAAAATAAAGACCTGGCTCCTCTTTAACCGCGATAATTTCACCCAATCTAAAAACGATGGCATGTTCTCTTTGATCAACTGTGTAGGTCGCCATACTCAGCAAAATAAGAACTACTAGTAAGGCTATAAATATTCTTGAAGCTTGCATTATCTCATCTCTCTTTCACGTTCTCTAAAGGCATCCCTTGATCTCTCTTTATTCACATCTATTGAAGTACTTTCCGTTCTGGGAAGATTAATTACAGATGATGGAGAGCTGGAATTATTTGAGCTGGATTTATTATTTTTCATGATTTGATCTAAGGGTAAGTAAATAAGACTATTTGAACCCGACTTTTGATCAATGATCACTTTGGTCACATTGGATAAAATTTCTTGCTGCGCCTCAAGGAATAATCGAGTTCTTGTAACCTCAGGAGCTCTTTCGTACTCTTTTAAAATTTGTTCAAAACGACTTGAATTACCCAAAGCCTCATTCTCGATAGAAACCTTATAGGCACTCGCTTCAGCCATTAATCGCGCAGCGGTTCCTTTTGCTTTTGGTACAACATCGTTAGCATAGGCTTGGCCTTCATTTTTTTGTCTCTCCAAATCTTGTTTAGCTTTAACCGCATCATCAAATGCAGCCTGAACCTGTTCTGGTGGCTGAGCATTTTGCATGGTGACGCTGGTCACATTTATTCCGGTAGAATAACGATCTAATATCTGCTGCATGAGCTCTTTTGTTCTTATAGCGACCTCTTCCCTTCCTTCATAAAGAACAAAATCCATTTTACTCTTTCCAACAACCTCGCGAATGGCAGTCTCAGACGCGGCTCTGACTGATGACTCAGCAGCACGGTTATTAAAGATAAAATCTTCAACTGATTTGAGGTTGTATTGAACAGCAAATTGTAAATCGACAATATTTTCGTCACCGGTTAACATCAAAGATTCTCTTAAATCCAGAGCACTTGCTGCTAGATCGTTGGAGGATCGATACCCCACTTCGATGGTTCGAACCTGCTCTTGATTTACAACCTCTACCGTTTCAATCGGATAAGGTAAGTGCCATCTTGGTCCAGGTTGAGTCACATCGATATGCTTTCCAAATCTTAAAACAACGCCTCTTGAGCCCTGGTCAACAATGTAAAAACCAGTGATAAGCCAAATCAGGAATACCACAAGCAGAATTGGGATTATAGGAATATCTCCTCCGGTGGAGCTTCCAGTGCCTGATCCATTATTTTTTCCGGATCCACTTGAATCATTATTCACAACAATTCTTGGTTTCCTTTTAAAGATATTGTCAATTTTTCTGCCAAGGTCCTTCAAAACCTCGTCAAGATCAGGAGGTCCGTCTTGGTTGGCTAATATTCCAATTTTTTTAAATAGGCTGTTAAGCATTTTCGTCATAGTATATTTTTTCTTGATTAATAAAACTTGCTGTTCTTTCGACCAAAGCTTCCTTGAGAAATTCAATTCCTTGGCCTGTTTTTGCTGATAATTCAACTCGATTGATTCTACCATACTCATCCCTATCTTTCTGTGGCTTAGTCTTATTTTTGTCAATTTGATTTAAGATTAAGATCTGATCCACTTGATCTGCATTAATTTCTTTTAAAATTCGATTAACTTGCAGGATATGTTCTTTTTTTTCCTCATTACTTGAATCAACAACATGAAGAAGAAGATCTGCATTCGTCGATTCCTCTAATGTTGATTTAAAAGACTCAATCAGATTAGTCGGTAAATTTTTAATAAACCCGACGGTATCCGAAATTACCAATGAAAAGTTGGGTGGAATGAAGAGCTTTCTAGAGGTGGTATCTAATGTCGCAAACAACTGATCCGCTGCATAGATTTTTTGGTTGGTGAGCTCGTTAAACAAGGTTGATTTTCCAGCATTGGTGTAGCCAACGATAGCCACATTAAACACTCCACTTTTCCGCCTTCTTTGACGTTGCATATCCCTCTGTTTTGTGAGCTTTTTTAGGCGCTCCTTTAGCTGTTTTACACGACCGCGTAACATGCGTCGATCTAATTCAATCTGCTTTTCACCAGGTCCTCCACGAACACCTATGCCACCTTTTTGCCTTTCAAGGTGGGTCCATCCCCTCACCAACCTAGTCGACAAGTACTCCAATTGGGCCAATTCAACCTGAAGTCGACCCTCATAGCTTTTAGCGCGCATAGAAAATATGTTTAGAATTAAATTTGTTCGATCAATAACGGTGAGATTAAGTGCATCAGTTAGTTTTTTTTCCTGTGCTGGGCTAATGTCTTCATTAATTATTAAAAACTCAAAATCAAATAAATTTTTTAATTGTTTAATTTCTTCAACTTTTCCTTTTCCGATGTAAAAGCTTGGATTCGGCGAGATTACTTTGACATCTATGGTTTCTTCGATCTGAAAACCAGCAGTTTTGGCGAGCTCATTAATTTCATATTGATCATACTGAGTATGTCCATAACCATCATGGATATTGATAACTAGGCATTTATCAGGATTTAATTTTTTTAGATTAACAGGTTTCAAAAATTACTTATAATTTGGAACAATCGATGAAATTGCATGCATAAAAATTAATTGAGGGGAATTCCCTTTTAAGATAATACTTTCCTCGTCATAGCTCTCAATAAGCCCTTGTAATTTTATGCCATTCATTAGATAAACCGAAACATTAATCGATTTTGAAATAATTTCGTTGAAAAATTCTGATCTTATTTTATTTGTCATTTATAAAAACCTATCCATTCTTTTGTTAAACAGTTCTTTTCCTATGATTGAAATGATGTGGCCCACGGAGGGGGATTGATCTATCCCAAGAAGAACAACCCTCAATGGCATTGCTATCTGAGGAAACTTTAAATCCGCATTTTTGACATAATTCTTAAGGATAGATTCAATCGCCTCTATTGAAAAGTCTGAGTCATTGAACTCCATTGATAATGACTTTAAATGTTGAAGCGTATCCTGGTTTATGTATTTATTTTTTAAATCCTCATGAACCTGTCTTGATTCACCCAAAACAGTGTCGGCATGTTGCTCGAACTCTCGTAGAGTTTGACATCGATCTTTATAAAGTTCAAATACAAGCTTGAGTTTTGATTCTTCAAAATTATTTGCCACAAATCCAGTGGCTAAGATAGCTTTAATATCGTCATAATTTTTAGATTTTATGTAATGATTATTAATCCAATTTAATTTTTTTAAATCAAATTGGGATGCTGAAGAGGTCACCTTATCAAAACTAAACCATTGACACATATCCTCAAGACTAAATAATTCTGCATCGCCATGGCTCCATCCCAGTCTTGCAAGGTAGTTATTTATGGATTCTGGTAAATATCCGAGATCAATGTAATCCGTCACACTCGCCGCTCCATGTCGCTTTGATAGCTTTTGACCATCCTCTCCTAAAATCATCGAAAGATGAGCAAATTCTGGCACGGCAAAGCCACAGGCTTTGTAGATATTGATTTGTCGTGGCGTATTGTTAATGTGATCATCCCCCCTGATCACATGGGTAATACCCATATCCATATCATCAACAACCACACTTAAGTTATAAGTGGGTGTCCCATCGGATCTCTGGAGAATTAGATCATCTAACTCTTCATTATTTACCGATATCCTCCCCTTTACCAAGTCATCCCATTCAACCAACCCGGATACTGGGTTTTTAAAACGAATCACTGGCTGAACATTGGATGGCTGTGTGGGCAATGTTTTTCCAATTTCAGGTCTCCAGCGGCCATTATATTTAGGCTTTAATCCTTTTTGCTCATAATCTTGACGCATTTGTTCTAACTCTTGTTTTGAACAATAGCATTCATATGCAAATCCATTTTTTAACAAATCTTGAATTACTGCTTGGTGTCGATCTTTATTTTTGGATTGGTAGATAATCTCACCATCATGATTGAGCCCTAACCAATGCATTCCTTGTAAGATTTTATCGACTGCTGCTTGAGTGGATCGCTCTGTATCCGTATCTTCGATTCTCAGATAAAACTGTCCATGATTTTTTTTGGCAAAAGCATAATTAAATAATGCTGTGCGAATACCCCCAATATGAAGGTAACCAGTAGGGCTTGGTGCAAATCGAGTTTTAATCATCTATAGGTCCAGCAAATAAGTTATATGAATCCGAAGATATAATTTTAACATCGAGGCGATCACCAACCATTAAGCCCTCTGGATTTTTTAAATAAACCACCCCATCAACGTCTGGTGCTGATCGAAAAGTTCTAGCTACCGCATATTCATGATCAAAACCATCTACGACAACATGTTGATTAGAGCCAACCAAAGACCGTAATTTATTTTTACTAATGTCCTGTTGTACTTCCATCAGGTATTGATAACGCTCTTCTTTAATCTTCTCAGGAATTTGATCTTCAAGTTGTTGAGCAGTTGCTCCATCAACGTTTGAATATTTAAAACAACCTACATGATCAATATTCGCATTTTTCAGAAAAAGAATTAAATCATCAAAATCTTGGTCAGTTTCCCCCGGAAATCCAACAATAAAGGTGCTCCTGAGTGACAAATCAGGATTAATTTTTCTCCAAGACTCGATACGCTTTAGATTATCTTCTGCATCTGCAGGACGCTTCATAGCCTTCAGTATCTTTGGGTTTGCATGTTGAAATGGAACATCAAGATAAGGCAAAATTGTCTCAGTATCCATTAACTCGATGAGCTGATCCACATGCGGATAAGGATAAATATAATGAAAACGAACCCACACACCTAACTCCTTTAACTCTTTGGCCAAGTGATAAAGGTCTCCACGCACAGGTTTGCCATTCCAAAAAGATTGTTTATATCTAAAATCCACTCCGTAAGCGCTTGTATCTTGTGAAATGATAATCAGCTCAGAAACACCTTCATCAATGAGATGCTGAGCTTCATTAAGAATATCTCCAACACCCCGACTCACTAATTTTCCTCTCATAGAAGGAATGATACAAAAAGAACATTTATGATTACACCCTTCTGATATTTTTATGTACGCATAATGAGAGGGAGTTAACCTTAATCCAGATTTTGGAATTAAATCTATAAATGCATCATGTGGTTTTGGCGCAACGCGATTAATTACTTGCATAACTTCCTGATCGGACTCTGAGCCAGTAATCGCAATAAGATTATTAAATCTTGCTTTGATGATCTCTTTTTTTTCTCCCAAGCAACCGGTAACGATGACATTGCCATTATTTTTAATTGCCTCTTCAATCGTATTCAAGGACTCTTCAACAGCTGAGTCAATAAAACCACAGGTATTTACGACAACCACATCAGAATCAGTATAGGAGTCTGAAATATCATAGCCTTGGGATCGAGCACGAGTCATAATTTTTTCGGTATCACTACCGGCTTTAGGACAGCCTAATGATATAAAACCAATTTTAGGTATTTTCACAGATGCCATTGTTAGTGAATCATGGAGTGCAGTAAATAAATAACGATAACCCCAAGAAAAATAGATGAGGTTTGTTGAAATGTTTGTTGCATCTGTGTTTTTTTATGCAAGGTCGGAATCAGATCAGAAATTGCCACATAAATCATACTAGATGCTGCCAAGGATAAGATAAACGGGATAAGAAAACTAAAATCACTCAAAATGAAAAAGGAGATAGCGGCTCCCATCATCATGGAAATCCCAGTAATAATGTTCATCCATAAAGTTTTTACAAGGCTATAACCAGAATTTAATAAAATCGAAAAATTACTAATTTCTTGAGGAATTTCATGAACGATGATGGCTAAAGCTGTAATGAACCCTAAATTAATATCGACTAAAAAAGCACTACAAATCAAGACGCCATCAATAAAATTGTGAAAACAATCACCAATAATTAAAATACTCCCTTTCTTGATATCGTTATTGGGTGCAGGTGAATGGTGTTCGCAGTGTGATCCATGACAGTGTCTCCAGACCAAAAGCTTTTCTAGAATGAAAAAAATGAGAATACCGACTAGTACAACCAATGAAATTTTATGCAGATCTCCAGATAAATCATAGGCATGAGGAATTATCTCTAGAAATGCAGCTCCCAATAATGTCCCGACAGCAAAACTGACAAAATAATCAGCATAATTCACCATTTTAAGTTTACTGAAGGCAAAAGCGAGAGCTAGGCTTAATGCTGATCCGAGAAAGCAAACTGTCAATATAAGTAATAAATTCATGAGCAAAGATTATACGTGAATCATAACAAAAATTATGGCTTTATCCATGCCAGTGAAATCAAACGAAATGGGGTTTGGTTAAAGCGATGAGAAAATAAAAAATCATGATCCCTATAGGTACAATAATCTTGTGTTAAAGAGTTTCCATAAACCTCATGCACTCCAGACTTTTGCAGAAGATCTCTGGTAATTCCAAGAAGATCAACATTAAATTTATTATTTTTATATCTAAAGTATTTTGTAAGGTGATTGTTCTTTTTCATGAAGGCATCATAAACATCACGATCAGTTTCAAAATTTTTCATTGAAATGCCGGGGCCAATCCACGCCACAAAATCTTTTGAATTAATTTTGTTAATTGTATTTTGTATAATTCCCTCAGATAATCCTCGCCAACCACAGTGAATCGCTGCAACAAACGATCCATTTTTATCTGTCAATAAAATAGGAATACAATCCGCAGTCCTTATTGCAACCACCACATTGGGTTTAAATGTAATTACACTATCCCCTATTAAATTGTGTGTATTTTTGTGAATGACATAAACCTTATTGGAATGAACTTGATTTATCAGAGAAAAATTTAATCCAACACTCTTAAAAATTTTTTGATATTCATCAGAGGAATTAGAGTTTATTATTCTTGTTAGCTTAAATGATGACACCGATTGAAATGATTTTATTTTTTCGGGCACAATCCAATCAATGGTAATTTTATTTGGTCTCATCAATATCGATAGGCTGATTAAGTTCGTATACTGGATTTAAAAATGGGTCATGATCATTGAGCACATTTCCTTCTGAATCATCCCGAATAACGGTTAGAAGATTTTTCATGTCCTCAGGTAAATCGATAGACCATTTCATAGATTCTCCTGTTTTCGGGTGAATTAAACCCAGAGATATTGCATGTAAAGCTTGTCGATCAAAACTTTTGATTACATTTAAAAGATCAGGGTTTATTTTTTTAGTCGGTATTATTTTTTTTAACCCATAATCAGGATCGCCTACAATGGGTGAATTATTATCTAACATATGAACGCGAATTTGATGAGTTCTTCCCGTTTGTAAAAGACAGCGGATATAGGTATGGAAGTTAAATCTTTCTAAAATTTCAAATTTAGTTGTAGCTTCTTTTCCGTTAATTTTATTAATCGCCATCTTAGTTCGTTGCCTTGGGTGTCTGCCAATAGGCTTATCAATAACCTTATCTTTCCATAACTGTCCCCATACAATCGCTCTATATTCCCTGTAAACTGATTTTGATTGAAGCTGATCAACAAGGTGATTTTGTGATTCTTCATTTTTAGCTACAACCATCAAGCCTGTTGTATCTTTATCTAAGCGGTGGACAATCCCACCTCTTGGAAGTCTTTCTAATTTTTTATCATAATAAAGCAACCCATTTAATAAGGTACCCGATGAATTTCCTGAACCAGGATGGACGACTAAACTTTTGGGCTTATTTAGGACTATTAAATCATCATCCTCATATATGATATCTAAAGACATATTTTCTGGTTGCGCAGTTAACTCATCATTAATAATATCTTTAATGATAATCTCCTCGTCACCAACAACTTTTTGTTTTTGTGCAGCATGATTCCCATTAATCATTACAAGATTTTGTTTAATCATATTTTGTATCTTTGATCTTGATAGCTCAGGTAATAATTCACTTAAAACATGATCAAGCCTTGACCCAAAATAAGTAGCAGGTATGATGAATTTTTTATAAATATCTTTTTTATCCATGTTGAAATATCTTACATTATTTGTCACCACAATTTTTTTATCGGGTTGTTTTATTTTTGGTGAACCCACTGAATTTGATGAAACGACTGGCCAGAGTCCGGAATGGATATATGACAAAGCTCAAAGCCTTCTCGATCAAAGGGATTTTAGAAAATCGATTGATTTTCTTGAAAAACTAATAAAACGTTATCCGGATAATAAATTAATTCCATCTGCTCGTTTAAATCTGGCTTATTCCTACCATAAGTTTGGGCAAACTGAGTTAAGCACCAGCACTGTTCAACAATTTATAACCTTATATCCCAGCCATCCATTAATGGATTATGCCTATTATCTAAAGGGGTTAAATCTCTACAACGAGAGAGGAATGCTCAATAAACTGACATTTCAAGATATTAGTGATCGTGATGTTAATCAACTGAAAAAAGCATTCGATGCATTTGATGAAGTCGCAAAAAGATATCCTAACTCTAAATATGCTCAGGATTCAATTGATCGAATGACCTATTTAATGAATAAAATTGCAGAATATGATTTACACGTCGCCCGATATTATATGAAAAGGAGAGCTTATGTTGCGGCTCTCAATCGAGCAAAAAATGTCTATACATCTTATCCTGACAGCATCCATGTGAAAGAGGCATTGGTAATCCAATACATAGCCTACAAAGAATTAAAATTAAAAGACCTTGAAATGTCGACAAAAAAAATTATTGACCATAATTTTCCTGAGGAAAAAATTACTTCTAACTATGCTGAAGAAAATAAAAAGTGGTGGGAATTTTGGAAAAGTTTAGCTGATTAATTTTTATTACTTAATTTTTCACGCAGTTTATTTTTTATTTTTCTTCTTGTTACCAATCCTGTGCTTATTTTTTTATTATTCTTACCGTATGGATTTTCTGGAGCAGAAAAAATTAACTTCAAAGGTATGGATTGAAAGTTTAAAGCTTGTCTAAAAAACTTTTCCAAATATCTTTTATAAGATGGACTCACTCCATCTAAATGATTTCCATGAAGTTTAAATGCTAGTGGTGATCGAGAATAAAAACTTACAAATTTTATTTTAGGTCTTATGCCCTTCGAAATAGATGGGGGATGATTTAATAAGGCATCTGATAAAATACTATTCAACATAGAAGTCTTAAATTCATTATCCAACACACTTTTAACACTCATTAATTTTTTGTGAACTTTTGATAAATTAGTCTTCTTTTCTGCTGAAATTTTTAAACATTCCAAGAAATTAAAATTTTTACTAAATTTCTCATACTCTGCATCAAATCTCTCTTTTTGATAGTCATCCATCAAGTCCCATTTATTGATTAAGAGAATCATCGGTTTATACAAATTTAATGCTTCTGAGATGATGGCCTGATCTTGAGCGGTAATTCCCTCAGTAGCATCTATCATAATAAAAATAAAATTTGCAGTTGCCGCACTCTCTAATGACTTCAAGAGCGCAAATTTTTCCTCTTTCTGAGACACCTTGCCTTTTCGTCTTATCCCTGCCGTATCAATAAGAATAAGCCTGTCACCATTCCATTCAAATTCAATTTCGATCGAATCAATTGTCGTGCCAGGTATATTTGAAGCAATTAATCGTTGGGAACCAATCACAGAATTGATAAAAGTTGATTTTCCAGCATTCGGTTTTCCAATCACAGCAATCTTAAATAGTGGATCTTCCGATAGATGATTATCAATTAAATCGCCCGTCAGATTATCTTCAATGAATTCAACAATATTATCTATTCCATAATTATGGCTAACTGATGTACAGATAATATCTTTCAATCCTAATTTAAAAAATTCTGATGAAGCTAAGCTGCTGTCTACACCATCAACTTTATTAATAATGAGACACACTTTTTTTGCTTTTTTTCTAAGAAGTTTTGAAATCAGAATATCGTCAGCGGTTAAGCCAGATTTATAATCCACCACAAAAAAAACTAAATCTGCTTCATCGGCAGCCTGATTGGTTTGGTTAATAATTTCTTTATTTATTAAATTATCAGGATTATTAAAATTTAAGCCGCCCGAATCAATTAATTCATAGACATAACTATTGATGACCAAAATTGATGATTGTCGATCACGGGTAAGGCCCTCGAACTCAGAGACAATTGCTTTTCTTGATTTAGTTAATCTATTAAATAAACTAGATTTTCCAACATTTGGCCTGCCAATAATAGCGATACTATTCATTGATCGATATTTTAATTATTTTTGAGTGATTGAGAATGATGTATACAAAATCTTTATGTTTATAAAGCTTTGAGGTATTAATTGTATCTCGAATAGCTAATGAATCACCAAAATCAACCAAGCCTTCGAAGCTTTTGTCAAATTGAAAAATTGCTTGGCGGACACCCTCATCTAAATCTAAAACATGGAGAATGCCTAGATAATCAAGCGTTAAAATAAAGTTATCATAAATTAATGGTGCAGATAACTTTCTATGTAATAAATCTGAATTTTTCCAGACGGTTTTTCCTGTATTTTTATCAAAACTATAAATAGAATCATTTTCATGGCTCAAAATAATGTTAACCAAATCTGAAGCTAATCCATGATAACTGCTCACGTTTCTATTCCATATCTTAGCACCCGAAGCACGATCAAAACAAACCATCTCTCCGTTATAGGCCACTGCAAATAATAGATTATCAATAATGACCAAATTTCCAGATATGTCATTCGTTCTATCAATATCCGTTACGCCCTTCGATCGTGATGCCGTTAATTCAGATAAAAAAGCACCAGATTCGGGGTCAATGATCACTAATTTTCCCCCAGGAAATCCACTGTAGAGAATATTATCTGAAATTAGCATAGAAGATTGTATGCTGATAGAGAGAGGAGGATTTTGACGCTTATACGTCCACAGTGAAGTGCCTAAATCCATATCAAAAGACTGTATGTTATTGTTTTTAAATTTTAAGATGATTTGATTATTAAAAAAAACAGGGTCTAGTTGTGAATAATTGGGAAGCTTTATTCTCCAAATTTTATTCGCCTGCTCATCTATCTTATTTAAATAGTTATCCGTATCAATGAAAAAAAAGTTTTGCTTATTTGAGTCAGTGTAAACACCGGAGGATACTTTAAACTCTAACTGCTTGCTAAATATAACCTCTGAAGTTGTAGCATCTATTTTTTTAAAATCGCCCGATGATGTGATTAAATAAATAAATTCATCAGCAAATATAATACCGGGGTGATCAGGCAAGCCATCAAAGTCTTTTACCCAAAGGGATTTAATACTTAATTTATTTTGAAAGTTTTCTGGAAGTGGTTCCGGAGTCTCATCCAGCGGTGAAGCAAAATAAACATCATTTATTTGATTCTCTAATTCTCTAACAGGTCCAATACAAGACGAAATAAACAGAACCACTAAGAATACAACTAAATTTTTCATTTATATGCTGTTTAATAATTATAAGTTTTGTAACTTATACTCAATCACCCGAGCAAAATCACTCTGAGCTGAAAAAGAGGATATTGCTTTTTGATAATGATCTCGTGCTTCTTCTATTTTTCCGTCACTGTGAGCGATGTCTCCCAAAAGATCAAATTTAAAACCCTGGAAACCTTTGGATTTGATCAAATTAGCAAAACGAGAAGCTTCTTCAAGCGAATTAACAGATAAAGCTATTAAGCCTAAGTAGTAATTTGCAAGACTTTGAATAGAAGGCTCTACTGAATGATCGCTAGCCCATAATAATCGTTTTTTAACGTCATCATTCACTTCATTATTTTTTATGAAAGTTTTTACATAAATAATCTGAGCCCTTGATGCGTAAGGTGTTGATGAATAATCATTCATTAAATCATCAGCAATGGATTTTAATTTATCAATGTCAGAAGTTTTACTCACTAAAAGTTGTTGAAATAACTCAGAGGCTTGTTCGGATTTTCTGACTTTTCTATCATTATAAAAATCTGATAATAGCAAAAGTGCAAATAATGCAATTATCGCAACAACAACTATTTTTTTATTTTTCTGAAAAGTCTCTTTTATTTTGTCAAACTTTTCAGAAGTATTATTGATGTCTTCAGCCATGGTATTCCTTATTAAATTATTTAAATCGAGCCCGGAATGGAATTTATTAATGTTTGTGTGTACTTTGTTTTTGGATTCTTAAATACTTGATTGACAGCGCCCAACTCCACTAAATTTCCATTTTGTAAAACAATCATCTCATCCGCGATGTATTTTACCACTCTTAAATCATGAGTGATAAACAAATATGTCAGGTTTAATTTTTTTTGTAGCTCTTTTAAGAGCTCTAAAATCTGTGCTTGAATCGATACATCTAAAGCAGAGACAGGTTCATCACAGACAATGATATCAGGTTCGATGATTAATGCTCTGGCTATGCAAATACGTTGCCGCTGTCCCCCGCTAAACTGATGGGGGTATCGCTTCAAGTCTTCATCGGATAACCCCACAAGCTTAATAAATTTTGACACTTTGGCTTTGATCTGATTTGGAGTGCCTGTTTTATGAATCTCAAGGGGTTCAGCCAAGATCTGGGTAATGGTGAATTTTGGATTTAACGAGGAAAATGGATCCTGAAAAATCATCTGAATTTTTTTTCGATATGCTTTTATTTTTTGCTTAGAGATATTTAAAACATCTTGTTTTAATATATGAATTGATCCAGAATCTGGTTCTAGTAATTTCATAATAATTTTGGCTAAGGTTGATTTACCGCTTCCGGACTCTCCGACAATGGCCAAACATTTACCTTTTTCAAGCTCAAAAGAAACATCTTGAAGCGCATGAATTGCTGAAGTTTTGGTATTTAAAAAACCAGATCGCTTTAAATAAGTCTTGCTTAGATTTTTAACCGATAAATACATTAGAGTTTGGCCATTTCTCGCTCAAGTTTGAGGTAATCTATGGGTTGTAATGTTTTTTTTGAATGAATGCTTGGAATGCATTTTAGGAGTGCTTTAGTATAAGGATGTTTGGGGTTTTTAATGATTGATTTTGCTACACCTTGTTCAACGATTTTACCTCTATACATCACCAAAACCTGATCAGCGATATCTTCAACCACCCCAAAATCATGAGTAATGAATAAAACCGTCATTTGATGTTTTTTTTGTAAATTATTTATTAAATCAAGCACTTGCTTTTGAACCGTGACGTCCAATGCCGTGGTTGGTTCATCGGCGATGAGTAATTTTGGTTTATTAATCATCGCCATGGCAATCATCACCCTTTGCCTTTGCCCCCCTGATAACTCATCAGGATAATTGTCATACCGATCTGCAGGAATACCGACATCCGTAAACGCTTTTTCGGTCACTTTTCGTGCTTCATTTTTAGTTAATTTATGATGGGCCAGAACAGCCTCAGATACTTGATAACCTACGGTAAAAACTGGATTTAAAGAAGTCATTGGATCTTGAAAGATCATGGCTATTTCCGAACCCCGAATGGATCGCAATTGTTTGTCATTTAGCTCATGCAATTTTTTTTGATTGAAAATAATTTCACCTGAGGATTCTAATTGGCTAGATAAGAGTTTGACAATAGATAGAGCTGTGAGGCTCTTTCCACTTCCAGACTCCCCAACAATACATGTAATTTTTGCTTTAGGTAAATGAAAGGACACATCATTGACAAGCTTATTTTCAACTTGCTTGATTGGATTAATCGTCAGATGATTAACTTTTAAAATAGATTCAGTGGGCATTATTTTTTATAAAATCAACGATGTTATTAAACAGAACTTCTTGTTGGTCCATTTCTTTTCTTAAAAGTTTAATTTGCACCGCCTTCTTTTTGACCTCATCATCACCAATAATAATGGCAAAACTGGCGCCAGACTTATCTGCTTTTTTAAATTGGGATTTAAAACTTGTCGTGCCAATATTCATGCAGGTTGAAATTCCTTGAGCTCTTAACATATTAGAAACATTGAGTGCATATTCATCCACCGAGGACCCCATATTGACAACATAAACCAAAGGTTGTGAATAATCGCGCACATGATCTAACTGTTCTAATAAAAGAATAATTCTTTCGATACCAATACCCACACCGAATGCTGGTGTTTCAGTGTTATTCATTGAACCAATCAGGTAGTCGTATCGACCCCCGCCGGCGACTGTCCCCTGGCTTCCTAAATCATTTGACACCCATTCAAAAACGGTACGGTTGTAGTAATCTAAACCCCGCACTAAATTTTTATTGATTGTATAAGCGATATTTTGTTGATCCAGATAACTGAGCACTTTTTCAAAATGAGCTTTACTCACTCCTGAGATGCTGTCAACAAACTTTGGCGCGTTATCAATAATTGCTTTCATTTTTGGATTTTTAGAATCCAGTATCCGCATGGGATTGGAATGCAATCTTCTATTTGCATCTTCATCCAATAAATCTTTATGTTGCTCAAAATATTGAATGAGCTCTTTGCGATACCCTGATCTTTCTTCTGGATCACCAATGTTATTGATATGAAGCTCAATATTTTTTAAGCCAAGCTCTTTCCAAAGGTCATGGAGTAAACAAATGATTTCGGCATCGAGTAGCGGTTCTGGAAACCCAAATGCCTCAATACCTAATTGATTGAATTGACGCTGTCGTCCCTTTTGAACGTTTTCATGACGAAACATGGGTCCTTGGTAAAATAGCCGAATAGGTCCGTTGTAAGTTAAATTATTTTCAATGACCGCCCTCACGCATCCCGCTGTTCCCTCAGGCCTTAATGTCAGACGATCTTGGTTTAAACTATCCTGCCAAGAGTACATCTCTTTTTCTACAATATCGGTCTGCTCCCCCACACTGTGAATGTATAAATCCGTTGACTCAACCACTGGAAGCTTGATTTCTTGATAAGCATAGCGGTCTAAAATTTGATAGGCCTTGTCATAAAAAAAACGCCAGTATTTTTGTTGTTCGGGCAACACATCGTAAAAGCCCTTAATGGATTGATATTTTTTCATGAATTAATAGTTTTTTTGAATATAGTCATTAATAATTTTTTGAAATTCATGTGCAATGTTATCACCTTTTAAGGTCACCGTTTTCTCACCATTTTCATAGACTGGCGCAACAGGAATTTCACCCGTTCCAGGAAGGCTTATGCCAATATCAGCCATTTTTGATTCGCCAGGTCCATTGACCACACAGCCCATGACCGCCACTTTCATATTTTCCACCCCTGGATAAATTTTTTTCCAAGAAGGCATATTTTCTCTTAGGTACTGTTGAGTTTGTTGGGCTAATTCTTGAAAAAATGTGGATGTGGTCCTGCCGCACCCAGGGCAAGCAATGACTAGAGGCACAAATGAACGAATATTCATGGTTTGTAAGAGCTCTTGTGCCACAACCACCTCTTTAATCCTGCTTTCCCCAGGCTCTGGAGTTAATGAAATTCGAATGGTATCCCCAATCCCTTTTTGTAAGAGATAGCCCATTGAGGCACTCGATGCCACAATACCTTTACTGCCCATGCCCGCTTCAGTGAGACCTAAATGCAAGGGGTAATTACATCTTTTTTCAAGCTGCTCATAAACGTAGATTAGATCTTGTGTGTCACTGGTTTTGCACGAAATTATAATCTGCTCTTTCGGTAAACCTATCTCTTCTGCACTTTTTGCACTGAGCAAAGCTGACTGAATTAAAGCTTCGCGCATTAAAGCATTTGATGACAAGGGTTCATTGAGCTTCTGGTTTGCGTCCATCATTTTCGCTAAAAGATCTTGATCTAAAGAACCCCAATTCACCCCAATGCGAACTGGTTTTTTATAGCGAATGGCGAATTGAATCATTTGGTTAAACTGCTCATCCCGCTTAGAGCCTTTTCCCACATTGCCTGGATTTATTCGGTACTTATCGAGCGCTTCAGCACAATCGGGATAAAGAGCTAACAGTTTATGTCCGTTGAAATGAAAATCGCCTACAAGCGGCACATTGCAATTGAGTTGGATTAGCTTATCTTTAATTGGTGCTACAGACTTTGCCGCATCCTCTGAATTTACCGTAATACGTACTATTTCAGAACCGGCCTTCCATAACTCAAATACCTGTTTGACCGTAGCATCAATATCCGCAGTATCGGTGTTGGTCATGGACTGGATCACCACAGGATGTTGACCGCCCACTGAAATATCGCCAACCTTCACCACCAATCGATTCTTTTTAATCAATTATTTTTTCCCTTCTTGAATCAGGCGTATGGTTCTTTTTGTTCTATCTTGCACATCTCCAGCCAGTTGACCACAAGCGGCATCAATATCATCACCGCGTGTTTTACGGATAGTGGTTACGATATCGTGATCAATGAGGATCTTTTGAAATTTTAGTATACGATCTTTGTTGGAGGATTCATATCCACTTTTAGGAAACGGGTTAAACGGAATGAGATTAAATTTACAGGAGATATTTTTTACTAAATTAACCAACTCCATTGCATTTTCATCGCTGTCGTTCACATCTTTTAACATGACATACTCAAAGGTAATAAAATCCCGTGGAGCTTTTTCTAAATAGTCGTGACATGCATCGAAAAGTGTATTCAGCGGGTATTTCTTATTGATGGGAACGATTTCATCCCGAATACGGTTATTCGGTGCGTGGAGAGATACAGCTAATGAAACCGGGCAGTCGTTCTTTAATTTTTGAATGGCAGGGACCAGTCCACTCGTGGATACAGTTACCCGTCTTCTACTTAAACCATAAGCCTTATCATCCAGCATAATTTTTAGGGCGCCCACGACGTTATCATAATTCGCTAATGGCTCACCCATTCCCATCATCACCACATTAGTGACCGGTTTATGTTCTTGTCTGTCGTAATGATCGGTGAGCATTTGATTCGCAACCCATAACTGACTAATGATTTCTGCTTGTGACAGATTTCGATTAAATCCCTGTCTTCCTGTGGAACAAAAAGTACATTCTAATGCACATCCCACCTGTGAGGATATGCATAAGGTTCCTCTATTTTTTTCGGGGATAAACACCGTCTCAATGGCGTTATTTTCTCCCATATCAAACAACCATTTCCGTGTTCCATCTTTTGAGGTGTGGTCAAAATTAATGTTGGGGAATGAGACCTGATAGTGCTGGGCCAAATACTGTCGGAAATCTTTAGCAAGATCAGTCATCAACTCGAAATCGGTTTGCTCTTCTTTGTAGAGCCAGCGCCACAATTGTTTTGCACGAAAGGGTTGATGACCGGCTTGTGCGATTTGGGATTGAAACGTTTCTAAATCAATATCAAATATATTTATCAATGACCGTTAACCAAAGAAATATTCAATCTCAATTTTAGCATTTTCTAAAGAATCAGAGCCATGCACTGCATTCGCGTCAATGCTCTCTGCAAAATCAGCACGGATGGTTCCTGGTGCTGCCTCTTTTGGATTGGTTGCTCCCATTAATTCACGATTTTTTAATACGGCATTATCGCCTTCTAAGACTTGTATCATGACAGGTCCTGAGGTCATAAATGAGACCAAATCATTAAAGAAAGGACGATCTTTATGCACCGCATAAAATCCCTGCGCCTGCTCTGTGCTGAGGTGCGCCATTTTAGCGTGGATAATTTTTAAACCGTTATCTTCAAAACGACTGTATATTTTTCCAATGACATTTTTTGCCACTGCATCCGGTTTAATAATTGATAATGTTTGTTCTACTGCCATGAATATCTCCAAATGATCTTAAAAGAGCGTTAAAATAACATTTTTTAACACATTAATAAACGATTTAATCAGGAAGTATTAGAAGTCTATGAGTAAGTTTCTTGTGACCGCTTTGTATCACTTTGTGAACATTGATCAATTTCATAGCTTTCAACAACCGATTCTTGATTTTTGTCAAAAAAAACAGATTAAAGGGACGCTCCTTCTTGCCCAAGAAGGAATCAATGGGACGATTGCAGGATTAGCACAGTCGATCAAAGACTTTCACCAATTTATTGAAAATGACCCTCTGTTTAACGGCGCTTTTAAAGCCCTTGATCATAAAGAATCATGGGCTGAATCCAACCCTTTCTACCGCATGAAGGTGAAGCTGAAAAAGGAAATTGTGACCCTCGGTGTCCCCGGAATCAGTCCAAAAAAGCACGTGGGTCAGTATGTAGATCCTCAAGACTGGAATGCCTTGATCTCGGATCCGGAGACAGTGTTAATCGATACGCGCAATGATTACGAATATGACATTGGAACATTTAAAAATGCTATCAATCCAAATACGAAAACTTTTCGTGAATTTCCAGAATATGTCAAAAAACATCTTGATCCCAAAACAACAAAAAAAGTTGCAATGTTTTGTACGGGGGGTATTCGCTGTGAAAAGGCTACCTCCTATCTTCTCGATGAAGGTTTTGAAGAGGTCTATCACCTTAAAGGCGGAATCTTGAAATATCTGGAGCACGTGCCTAAAGATGAAAGCTTGTGGGATGGTGAATGCTTTGTCTTCGATCAACGAGTCAGTGTCACCCATGGCCTTGAGGAAGGAATTTATGACCAATGTTATGCGTGTCGACATCCGTTAAGCCCCGAAGAATTATTGTCACCTTTATATCAAAAGGGACAGTCATGTCCCTATTGCCATGACCAGCTGAGTGAAGAAAAAAAAGCGGCTTTGAAAGAGCGCCAAAAACAAATTGAATTGGCCAAGGCTCGAGGAGAAGTGCATATTGGTCGTGAGTTTAAGGATGTACCATTAAATCAAAAGGATAAAGATGAAAACCATTAATTGGGGCATTTTAGGGGCGGCTCGAGTCAATCAGCGCTTACTCCCCGCTATTGAACGCAATCCACATTCTAAACTCTTGATGTTGGCGAGCCGCCGTGATGGAACTGCCCAAGTGTGTATTAACCAATATTCAAAATATCCAAGTGAAGTCAAAGCAAGTCAAGATTTTGATGAGATCATTCAGCATCCCGACATTAATGCCATTTATATTCCACTCGCTAATGAAGAACACACTGAGGTGGCGCTCAAAGCCATCCAACACAAAAAACATGTGTTGATCGAAAAACCGATGGCGCTCACCAAAGATGAAGTCATTCAGATCACCAATGCCGCTAAAAAAAATGAAGTTCAGGTGATGGAAGGTTTTATGTATGTGTTTCACCCCCAATTTGATTTTATTCAACAGATGATTGCCTCAGGAAAATTAGGCCGCATTCAATATGCGCACAGCATGTTTTCCTTTCCAATCCAGCCGGCTCGATACTATCGCATCAATCGATCCATAAAAGATGGTGGTGGAGCCTTATGGGATATCGGTCCCTATGCCATTCACACACTCAGACAAGTCATGGGAGGTCACATTAAACAAGTAAATGCCTCAGCTAAAATGAACAGTCACCAAGCTGATATGTCTGCCAGTGGAATTTTAGAATTCACTGATCAGCGCCGAGCAACCTTTGATATCAGTTTTGAATGCACGAGACGATCCGAATTTGAAATCTTTGGGGATAAGGGACGCTTAAAATGTCATACCGTCTGGCAGCATGAAGATGATGAAGCATTAGTTAGTTATGAATTAGACGGGGGCAAAACTATAACTGAAAAAATTCCTAAAGGTAATCACTTTGATTTAGAGATCGATCATTTTGTCGACTGTATTCTAAATAACAAAGAGAGTGATAAATTAAGCATGGATGACGCCATTCATCAGGCAGCGACCATGGAGGTAGTTTATCAGTCGATTCAAAACAGTCAGTGGGTTTCTGTTTGACAAAAGCCTTCATCTTTGACTTTGATGGAACGCTGGTGGATTCTGAACAAGCCATCTACCAATGCTTTCAAAGTATTACGAAACAACTCGCACCAAATAGAGTTGAGTATGCAAAAAACATTCTCATTGGGCCGCCCTTAAGAGATACCGCCTCAGAAATACTTGGTCCTGAGCATCAAGATTCACTGGATGAATTTGTACAATTATTTATCGAAATGCATGACGAGCAAGTCATCCAGCACACCCAACCTTACCCTGATGTCATTCAAGTCTTGAAAGAACTACAAAATAAAAATATACCTATGGCAGTAGCCACCAATAAAAGGTTAGCCCCCACACAAAAACTGATGGATCACTTTGGTTGGAATGATTATTTTCAAATGATTGAATGCAGTGATAGTGAAAATGAAATGAGAAATAAGGATGCCATGATTCAAGACATCATTTTCCAGAATCAAATCTTTCTAGGGAGCTACTTTATTGGAGATACAGTCAATGATGGCTTATCCGCCAACCTGAATCAACTTTCATTTATAAAAGCCTGCTATGGCTATGGTCGCGATCAGGACTGGTCTAAAGTTACGACCTATCAAGAAATTCATCAGTTTATTGAAATTTTACAACTGATTTAAACCCTCGCCTCACAGACATCCCTCCCCTTTAAAGCCTTTTGAGTGACAGCTGAAAACAGCAACTATTCTTA
>ENA-OUOG01001831-OUOG01001831.1-marine-metagenome-genome-assembly--contig:-NODE-1831-length-23500-cov-4.163514_pt1 | contig 23500 bp, 19 predicted proteins | sample MGYA00248635_ERZ508505 | MGnify/ENA primary metagenome ERZ508505 (study PRJEB26176, sample SAMN06267871) | marine metagenome | isolation source: Saanich Inlet, British Columbia, Canada | place: Pacific...
TAAAGAGGGTCCCTAAAACAATCAGCAGGGCTTTTCTCAACGCTGCTTCATTTTAGCTTCCATGCTAAGTGTTGCGTGCGGTACCAGCTTTAGGCGTTCCGGGTCGATCAGTTTACCCGTAACGCGACAAACCCCGTAGGTTTTGTTTTCGATGCGCATGATGGCATTCTTTAGATCACGGATGAATTTTTCTTGACGCGATGCCAGCTGAGAATTACGCTCTTTGCTCATGACCGAGGAACCTTCTTCGAAGGATTTGAACTGTGGTGACGTATCGTCAGTACCGTTACTCATGTCGTTGGCGAATTGCTCACGCAAGAGCTGCAAGTCAGCTTCCGCTTTCTCGATCTTTTTTTCAATGATCACTCTAAACTCCTCGAGTTCAGCATCATTGTATCTAGTTTTTTCTTGATCAGCCATAAGCCAATTTCGGTTTGTGTAAGTTATCTCTAAAAGAACGTCTCGAATGTACTATCAATTCTTGTGAATTGAAATACAAATTTCATGCCCTTCAACTTCCGTGGAATTTTCTTCCGTCGCACCAAAATCCAAACGGTCGGAAAGCACCTCGTCCTTCACATACGCCTCAAATCCGCTCAACGCTTGTTGGAACTCATCCGAAGCAGAAATCGTGATGCTGATACGATCCGTCACCTCCAAACCGCTTGATTTTCTCAAATTCTGAAGTCTGTTCACTAATTCTCTTGCTAAACCTTCACTACGCAATTCGTCATTGAGTTCAGCATCTAAGGCCACGGTCAAGCCATCACCTGTTGCGACAAGCATGCCTGGGATGTCTTCAGTAACCACTTCACAGTCTACAATCTCGATCGTAACAGTGGTGCCTGCATCTTCAAAAGATACCGTGCCTGTAGCTTCAAAGGCATCGATGGCCGCAGAGTCCATGTTGGTAACGAAAGCCTTGACGGCTTTCATATGACGGCCGACTTTTGGTCCGAGTGCCTTAAAGTTTGGACGTACCTTCTTCACAAAAACGCCTGCATCGGGAGCGATCACCTCAAGGGCTTTCACATTCACTTCTGCAAGGAGAATGTCTTGGATGCTTTCCAAAACGGCTGCGTCCTCCGCGCTGAGTGCGGGAACTAAAATCCGAGCGAGCGGCTGACGCACTTTAAGGTTCTCCTTCTTACGAATAGATAAAACGAGCGAAGTCAACGTTCGAGCCGTGTTGATCTTGTGCTCTAGGGCAGGCTTGATCATTGCGCTGTCGACCGTTGGGAAATCCGTCAAATGCACACTTTCCTCTCCTTGGAGCAACACGCCGTTGTAGAGATCGGTGTAGAGTTTGTCTGCGTAGAAGGGAGCTAGAGGTGCCATCAGACGGCTCAAGGTTTCGAGGCAGGTCCACAAGGTCTGGTAGGCAGAGATTTTATCTGCTGCATATTCGCCTTTCCAGAAACGTCGTCGTCCTAAGCGTACATACCAGTTGGAAAGCTTTTCCGTCGTAAATTCTTGGATAGGGCGGAAGGCACGCGTAGGTTCAAAGGCCTCCATACCGTCTTCCACTTGAGCGATCAGCGTGTTCAATTCTGACAAGATCCACTGATCCATTTCTGGACGCTGGTCTACTGGAATTGGCGCTTCTTCAAACTTAAATCCATCCACATTCGCGTAGAGCGCGAAAAAGGCATAGGTATTGTGCAACGTCCCGAAGAACTTGCGTTTCACTTCGTCCAATCCGTCCATGTCAAAGCGGAGGTTGTCCCAAGGAGACGCATTGGTCAGCATGTACCAGCGCAAAACATCCGCACCGTAAGCATCCATGGTCGTAAACGGATCCACTGCGTTGCCCAATCGCTTGGACATCTTCTGCCCATTTTTATCCAAGACCAGGCCGTTCGAAATCACATTCTTATAGGCCACTTTGCCGAACACCATCGAAGAAATCGCGTGCAGGGTAAAGAACCAGCCGCGCGTTTGATCTACACCTTCCGCGATGAAATCTGCAGGATATGCGCCAGCTTGGTCTACTTTTTCCTTATTCTCGAACGGATAGTGCCACTGGGCATAAGGCATCGAACCACTGTCGAACCAGACATCGATCAAATCGCTCTCACGGTGCATCGGCTTTCCGCTTGGACTGACGAGAACGACCTTGTCCATCAAGTGACGGTGGAGGTCCACACCTTCGTAGTTTTCAGTGCTCATATCGCCCGGCGTGAAATCTGCTAGCGGGTTTTCGCTCATATGTCCAGCACTCACGGACGCATCTATCGCGGTTTTGAGCTGTTCTACGCTTCCTATACAAAGCGTTTCATCGCCTTCTTCCGTACTCCAGATCGGGAGTGGAATTCCCCAAAAGCGGGAGCGGCTTAAATTCCAATCGTTCAGATTCTCAAGCCAATTCCCAAAACGCCCTGTCCCCGTAGATGCCGGTTTCCAGTTGATCGTTTTGTTCAGCGCAATCATCGTATCCTTTTTCTCCGTACTCTTGATGAACCAGCTGTCGAGCGGGTAGTAGAGTACAGGCTTGTCCGTACGCCAGCAATGCGGGTAGCTGTGCTCGTACTTCTCAATCTTAAAGGCCTTGTTTTCCAGCTTCAGCTTCAAAGCGATGCGCTCATCCACACTTAAATACCCCTTCAGCTCAGGAATGATCGGCTTCAAACGCTCTTTCTGCAGCGCAAACTCGGCCTCTTTTTCCTCTTCGCTGAGGTATTCAGCTTTGATGTATTCTTCACCGAAACCAAACATAGCATCGGCCAATTCTGCTCTAAATTTCCCTCTCAGGTCCACAAGCGGTACTAAATTCCCCTGCTCGTCTTCCACCAAAAGTGGCGGTATACCTGCATCTGCGGCTACCTTCGCATCGTCCGCACCAAAAGTCGGCGCCGTGTGCACAATACCGGTACCGTCTTCGGTCGTTACGAAATCCCCAGGAATCACTCGGAATGCGCTATCGGCGTTCTCGTGCGGCTGTGCATAAGGCATCAACTGCTCGTATCTCAAACCGACAAGCTCCTTACCGCTTACAGTTTTGAGGATCTCGTACGGGATTTTTTTCGCTCCCGCCTCATACGCCGTAGTGTCTCCTTCTACGAACTTTTTACCAAACAACTTGCCAAGCAAGGGTTGTGCAGCAATAATATTGACCGGCTCAAACGTGTACTGATTGTAGGTACGAACCAGTGCATATTCAATCTTCGGACCTACCGTCAGTGCCGTGTTCGAAGGCAGTGTCCAAGGCGTAGTGGTCCAGGCTAAAAAGTGCGCTTCTTCGTTCCCAAAGAGTGCTTCACTTTGCCCGTTATTTATCATTTTAAACTGAGCAACTACGGTGTTGTCCTTCACGTCGCGGTAGCAGCCCGGTTGGTTCAACTCGTGCGAGCTCAGACCCGTCCCCGCTTTTGGAGAATACGGCTGGATGGTGTAACCCTTGTAGATCAGCCCTTTGTTGTAGAGCTCTGAAAGCAACCACCACACACTTTCCATGTATTTAGAGTCGTAGGTGACATACGGTTTTTCCATATCTACCCAGTAGCCCATCTGGTCCGTTAAGTCTTTCCAAATCCCGGTATAACGCATGACTGCCTTGCGACAAGCATCGTTGTATTCTTCGATCGAGATCGTCTTTCCGATGTCCTCTTTAGTAATCCCCAATTCTTTTTCAACGCCCAACTCCACTGGTAGTCCGTGCGTATCCCATCCCGCTTTGCGGTCCACCAAATACCCTTTCTGGGTTTTGTAGCGGCAGAACACATCTTTCAGTGAGCGCCCCATCACGTGGTGAATCCCAGGAAGACCATTCGCACTAGGCGGGCCTTCAAAGAAAATCCAAGGCTCCGCATCTTTGCGCTTCTCTAGGGTTTGTTCAAATACATGGGTATCCTTCCAGCGCTGTAAAACAGCTTTGTGAACGCTGGCGAGATCGAGGTGCGAATATTCAGGGAATGTACTCATGAGCTTATTCTACGGTGGCGATACATTTGAGTTCGATGGCAATAGGTGTAGGTAAGCTATTGATTTCCATCGTGGTGCGACAAGGTTGGTTGTCTTTAAAATATTCAGCGTACAAACGGTTGAACGTGTGAAAGTCGCGTTTCATGTCGACCAGAAAAACGGTCACATCAACGAGCTGGTCCCAAGACGAGCCGCTGGCTTCTAAAATGGCCTTCACGTTTGCGAATACACTGCGTACCTGGGCTTCAAAATCGAAGGATTTAAAGTTCCCGTTGTGGTCCAATTCTAGTCCGGGAACGCCGCTATCATTAGCATCACTACCAGCCGTACGCGGCCCTACGCCAGAGAGGAACAATAAGTTGCCCACCTTGCGTGCATGTGGGTACAATCCTACCGGTTTCGGTGCGCTTTGTGTCGAAATTTTCGTTGAATCAGACATACGTGTACATATTTTAAGGATGCAAAAATAGGGAATGCACCTCGGACGCTCCTTATTTCTGCAAATAACACGAAAAATAAAGTAAGTGTTGTTTGGACACTTAGTCCTTTTGTCTATCTTTGCCCTGTATGTGAAGATTGGTGGTTCTTTCTTTTCATGCTTCTGTGATAGGTTCTAGGGGCTATTTGGCAGAGTTTTCAGGTGTTACTGAGCCGATTTTTAACACAAGAGAATCCTTCCAAATTCCCCTTTTTTTATGCCCGAAAGTTTCGTCTCGCGCATTTTCTAATCTGCCAATTCTCGTAGAATTTCCCCGAATCAGCCCATGTGCGGTGACAATCTGACCTTTTTTTTACCTCACGTCCCATTTTGGCTCTTTTTTAGTGCGCATAAATGGGCTACATGTGGTAGCTACGATTATTTTTGTGAACTATCTATAAGAATACGACAGCCTCATGCTGAAACTCATATCTAGACTCGTCGGATCGAAAAGCGACCGCGACTTAAAAAAATTGCAACCCGTTGTTGCTACCGTTAATATTCACGAAGAAGCCATCGCGGCATTATCGAACGACGAACTCCGTGCGAAAACCCTTTCTTTCAAAGATGCCATCGCTACGGCTACGGCAACGCTAGAGTCAGAGAAAACGGCCTTGTACGAGCAGATCGCAGCGACCGAAGATTACGATGCTCGCGAGCCGTTGTACGAACAGATCGAAGCGATCGACAAGCAGGTGCTCGAGCAGATCGAAGCCGTGTTGAAGGAAGTGCACCCGGAAGCGTTTGCAGTGATGCGCGAAACGGCGAAACGCTTTACGGCGGGACCGTTACGTGCGACGGCAACGGAACTCGATAAAGAATTGGCCAAAACTCATGCGCACATTAGCATCGAAGGCGATGAGGTCGTGTATTCGAATTCTTGGAAAGCGGCAGGTGGAGATGTGACTTGGAACATGGTGCACTATGATGTGCAGCTGATCGGGGGTACGGTACTTCACGATGGGAAAATCGCAGAGATGCAGACGGGTGAGGGTAAAACGCTCGTTGCGACGTTACCGGTATATCTCAATGCTTTGCCAGGACGTGGGGTGCACGTAGTAACGGTCAACGACTACCTCGCGAAACGTGATAGCGAATGGATGGCGCCGGTGTTTAACTTCCACGGGTTGACGATCGACTGTATCGATAAGCATGCGTCGAACAGTGAGGAGCGTCGTAAGGCCTACTACAGTGATATTACCTACGGGACGAACAACGAATTCGGTTTTGATTATTTGCGCGACAACATGGCGCGTCGTGACGAAGACCGCGTTCAGACGCGCGGACACCACTTTGCGATTGTGGATGAGGTGGATAGCGTATTGATCGATGATGCACGTACACCGCTGATCATTTCAGGACCGACCGCTAAGGGCGACCAGCAGCAGTTTACGGAGCTAAAACCTTTCGTTGAAGCGTTGCTGACGGCGCAGAAAAATTTCATTCAAAAGGAATTGAGCGACGCGAAGAAATTGATCACCGAAGGAAATACGGACGAAGGCGGCGTGAAGTTGCTTCGAGTATACCGCGGTTTACCAAAGTCGAAGCCACTGATCAAATTCTTGTCGCAGGACGGAATGAAGACGCTCTTGCAAAAAACTGAGGCGGCATACATGGCCGAGCAAGGTAAAAAGATGAAACTCATCGACGAGGACTTGTTCTTCACCATCGAGGAGAAAAACAACCAGATTGATTTAACCGGTAAGGGGATTGATCTGATCTCTAAAAGCACTGCCAAAGACTTCTTCGTGATGCCAGACATCACTTCGGAGCTCAGTGTTCTTGAGGAGTCTGAAATTTCAGTGGAAGAAAAAGCAGCACAAAAAGACGAGCTCCTTCGCGACTACGCAGTGAAGTCTGAACGCATTCATACCGTGAACCAGTTGCTCAAGGCCTATGCTTTGTTTGAAAAGGACACGGAGTATGTGATCATGGACAACAAAGTGAAAATTGTCGATGAGCAAACCGGACGTATCATGGAAGGTCGCCGCTATTCAGACGGACTGCACCAAGCGATTGAAGCGAAGGAAAATGTAAAAATTGAGGCTGCAACGCAGACCTATGCGACCATCACCTTACAGAACTACTTCCGCATGTACCACAAGCTTGCGGGTATGACCGGTACGGCAGAAACGGAAGCGGGCGAATTCTGGGAGATCTATGAACTAGAAGTGGTCGTGATCCCGACCAACCGTCCGATCCAGCGTGACGATCGTGAGGACATGGTCTTCAAAACAGGTCGTGAGAAATACAACGCGGTGATCGAGGAAGTGGTGAAGCTACGTGATGCAGGCCGACCAATTTTGGTGGGTACCACCTCGGTTGAGATCTCGGAACTTTTGAGTCGTGCACTGAAAATCAGAAAAGTACCGCACCAGGTCCTCAACGCGAAAATGCACCAGGCCGAAGCGGAGGTTGTGGCCGAAGCAGGAAAGCCAGGAATGGTCACCATCGCAACGAACATGGCAGGTCGTGGTACCGATATCAAACTCTCGGATGAAGCAAAAGCGGCGGGCGGTCTCGCCATCGTAGGTACGGAACGTCACGATTCGCGTCGTGTTGACCGTCAGCTCCGCGGTCGTGCCGGTCGTCAGGGGGATGTGGGTTCTTCCCAATTCTTTGTATCGCTCGAAGACAAACTCATGCGTCTATTCAACTCTGAACGCATTGCAGGCTTGATGGATCGACTCGGTCTTGAAGAGGGTGAAGTCATCCAGCACAGCATGGTGTCTAAATCTATCGAACGTGCACAGAAAAAAGTAGAGGAGAACAACTTCGGAACGCGTAAGCGCTTGCTTGAGTACGACGATGTAATGAACAGCCAGCGCTCGGTCATCTACAAGCGTCGTGCAAATGCACTCAAGGGCCAGCGCATCAAGGTAGATATCGCAAACATGATCTTCGACACGCTTGCAGATCTCGTGGAAGCTTACCAACCGAGCAAAGATTTTGAAGGATTCAAGCTAGACTTCTTGCGCATGTTCGCCTTTGAACCTGCAATGTCAGCCGAAGAGTTCAGCGGTCAAAGTTTTGATGCAGTCGCGGAAAACCTCTTCAAGCAAACCAGCGCTTTCTACCAGCAAAAAAGCGAGCGTATCGCCACTGCTGCGCTGCCTGTATTCCAGCAGGTGTATGAAGATCCAGCAAATTCATTTGACAAGATCCTAGTACCGATCACCGACGGCAGCAAGGCGCTTCAGGTAACCGCTACGTTGAAAGAAGTGATCGATTCTCAAGGGTCGAGTTTGATCTCTGATATTGAGAAGGGAATCTCTATTGCCATCATCGATGACAAATGGAAGGATCACCTCAGAGCTATGGATGATTTGCGCCAGAGTGTTCAAGGCGCGGTGTACGAGCAGAAAGATCCGTTGTTGATTTACAAATTTGAATCGTTTGAATTGTTCAAAGGGCTCATCTCTAGAGTGAATCAAGAGATCGTAAGCTTCCTATTCCGTGGAAACCTACCGGAGAACAATCCGGATCAGGTTCGTAAAGCTCCAGCGGCAGCTCCGAAGCAACCAAAACTGCAAGAAGGTCGCCCAGGAGGTGAACCGCAGCAAAGCGCTTCACGCCAGCAGCAAGCGCCGCAGCCACCGCGTCCTCAAAAACCAGTGGTGAATACCGGTAAAACGTACGGCCGTAATGATGCAGTCACGGTGCGCAATACCGCTACTGGAGAAGAGCAGAACGTGAAATACAAAAAGGCAGAAACGCTCCTCTCGAAAGGTTGGGTGATTGTCGACTAACGAATATCCGAAAACTTAAAAGGCGCCATGTTCTGGAATTTTATCGCTAGAATCTTACTGCGAAATCGCATCGCGTGGCTGGCCACGGTGCTCTTGGCAACCGTGTTCATGGCCTACCAAGGTTCTACGGTTCGCATGAGTTATGAGTTTGCGAAGCTTATGCCGGAAACGGATTCGGTTTCGATCGACTACAACATGCTTGTGGATGAGTTTGGCCAAGCCTCAAACACCATCGTTATCGCGATGGAGGATGCCGACTTCTTCACTAAGGAGCACTTGAGTGAATGGCTGGAATTGGTCGATTCTTTAAAAAGTGTGGACGGAATAACCAACGTCCAAAGTCTTACGGAGGCGTACGGATTGACGGTTGATACGGCAACGGAAAAATTGGCTCCAGATACTTTGTTTAATGCGTTACCGCAAAACGGCGAAGAGGAGATTGCATTAGAAGCTCGCGTGAAATCGTGGCCGTTCTACAAAGGTGGTTTGTACCAAGGCGATACTTACATGATGATCCTACGAATCGACGAGGCGCGCCTGTACAACGAGCAGATCGTGCCGGTCGTTGAAACGGCGAAAAAGCACTTTCTCGCTTGGGAAGAGGCATACGGTAGGGATCTGCACATGAGTGGATTGCCGTGGTTGCGTATTGCAAACACGAAGAACCTTCAGGCAGAAATCTATCGAACCGTAGGGTTCACGTTGCTCGTCACGGTGATCATCTTCTTTGCCTTTTTAAAAAGCATTCGAGCTACGTTAGTATCACTGACCATCGTGATTTTGGGTGTGATCTTCTCAGTAGGAGCGATGGGCTTGTTTGGCTTCGGCTTAACGCTACTTTCCTCGCTCATTCCGCCGCTGATTATCGTGATCGGAGTGCCGAACTGTATTTATCTGATCAACAAATACCACCAGGAATACAAGAAGCACGGCAACCAAGTTCGTGCCATCCAACGTGTAGTCAAAAAGGTCGGTTACATCGCTCTGATCACCAATACAACGACAGCATTAGGGTTTGCGGCATTCATCTTGACGGATAGTGATAATCTTGTAGAATTCGGGATCATCAGCTCGATCAGTATCCTTTCGGTCTTCGTGCTCTCGATGATTATCATGCCCGTGATTTATAGCTTTTTGGCCCCGCCTAAGGAGCGCCATATGAATCACTTCGATGTGGGTTGGTTGGTCAATTTCCTCGACTTCCTTGATTTCTCTGTGGAAAAGCGCCGTCCGCTCATCTACGGAGTCACGGCAGTACTCGTAGCACTCGCAGTGGTGGGTCTTTTCAAAATTGAGACGGCAGGAAACCTAACTGCAGACTTTAACAAAGAAGAGAGCATTTACAAGGACGTCAAATATTTCGAACGCACCTTTGGAGGAGTCGTCCCGATGGACATCATCATTGACACAAAACGAGACGGAGGTGTAGAAAAATTATCCAACCTCCGCCGTATTGAGGCCTTGCAAGACTCGCTAGCGACCTTGCCACAGTTGAGCCGTTCGGCATCACTAGTCGACTTTGTGAAATTTGCAAAACAAGGGGTGATGTTCGGAAATCCAGACATGTATTCCTTACCGTCCAGAAGCGAGCAACAATGGCTCTTGACCTACTTGCCCCGAGGTGTAAAAGACGAAACGGGACTCATGAAGTCCATGGTGACTCAGGATGGGCGTAAAGCACGGATCACGGTTCAGATGGCGGATCTAAGCACACCAGAGATGCGCGAACTCACTGCACGTGTCGAGGAATTGGTCCAGAAAATTTTCCCAGACGAACGCTACGACGTTACCATTACCGGGGCTTCGATAAAATTCATCCGTTCCACCACCTATTTGATCAATAACCTCATTTTATCGCTCGCATTAGCAGTGGTAGCCATTGCAATCATCATGGCACTGCTGTTCATCAGCTGGCGTATGGTTTTGATCTCGCTGATTCCCAACCTGATCCCTATGTTGTTGACCGCGGGAATCATGGGCTACGCAGGCATTCCTTTAAAGCCGTCGACCATTTTAGTATTCAGCATCGCCTTCGGGATATCCGTCGACGACAGCTTGCACTTTTTGGCCAAGTACAGGCAAGAGCTCAAAGCGAATAATTGGAACATTACTTGGGCAGTAAAAAGCTCTATCATGGAGACGGGACTCAGCATGTTCTATACTTCCATCGTACTGTTCTGTGGTTTCTCTGTATTTACTACCTCAAATTTTGGTGGCACGCAAGCATTAGGTTTGCTCACTTCGATCACGTTGCTCATCGCAATGTTTAGCAACTTGTTACTATTGCCTTCATTCCTGTTAACTATGGAGAAATGGTTGACACGAAAAGATATTAGCGATAATATCCTCGATATTTACGACTCCGAAACGGATTCGGACGACGAAAACCAATAGACCTATGAAAGGCATTATCCTCGCCGGTGGCTCCGGTACCAGACTTCACCCACTTACCCTTGCCGTAAGTAAGCAGTTGATGCCGGTGTACGATAAGCCCATGATTTACTACCCACTTGGCACCTTGATGCAGGCGGGTATTCGCGAGATCTTAATCATCACCACTCCGCATGATGCGCCGTTGTTTGAAAAGCTTCTTGGCGATGGAAAGCGCCTGGGTTGTGAGTTTCATTATGTTATTCAAGAGCGCCCGGAAGGACTGGCACAAGCCTTCATTTTAGGTGCGGACTTCATCGGCGACGATAGCGTTGCTTTGATCCTAGGGGATAACATCTTCTACGGTTCATCGATGGCACACGTGCTTCAACAGAGCAAGGACCCCAAAGGCGGCGTGGTATTCGCCTACCGCGTGAGTGACCCTGAACGCTACGGAGTGGTCGAGTTTGACGAGCAGATGAAAGCCTTATCGATTGAAGAGAAGCCTGAGGAGCCAAAGAGCGATTACGCAGTTCCGGGCTTGTACTTCTATGACAATAGAGTAGTGGACATTGCCAAAAATCTCAAGCCAAGCCCGCGTGGTGAGCTAGAGATCACCGACGTGAATAAGATATACCTCGAATGGGGTGAGCTCGAAGTAGGGGTGTTGGACCGCGGAACGGCGTGGTTGGATACGGGTACTTTTGCCAGTCTACAGCAAGCGGGTCAGTTCGTCGAGGTGATTGAAGAACGCCAGGGCTTGAAAGTCGGCTGTATCGAAGAGATTGCTTACGAGCAAGGATTTATAGACGCAGCGCAGCTTGAACAAATCGCTCAGCCACTCGTTAAGAGCGGGTACGGTAAGTACCTACTTAAACTCATCAAGTGACATGAATAACCTAGCCGCCCTCCAAGAACTTTTTCAAAAGGAAGTGGACCAATTAAACTTGGGCACCGCCCCTTCGAAATTATACGATCCCATGCACTACATCATGGGTCTTGGAGGCAAGAGACTCCGCCCCATCTTAGCATTGATGGGTGCAGGCATCTACGGTGATCCAAAAAAAGCCATGCCGCAAGCCATGGCTATCGAGCTCTTTCATAACTTTTCGCTCATCCACGATGACATCATGGACGAAGCGCCACTGCGCCGAGGGCAAACTACGGTGCACAAAAAGTGGGACCAGAACGTAGGTATCCTCTCCGGAGATGGCATGCTCGTAAAAGCGTATCAATACGTCGCGAATTGCGATGCATCTATGCTACCCGAAGTGCTCGCAACCTTCTCTCAGACCGCTTTAGAAGTGTGTGAGGGCCAGCAAATGGACATGGACTTCGAGACGATGGATACGGTGGAGGCAGCCACCTACATTCAAATGATTCAGTACAAGACCTCAGTCCTGCTCGGCTGTTCGATGAAAGTTGGTGCGCTTGTAGGAGGTGCATCTAAAGAGGACGCAGCAGCTTTATACGACTTTGCACTACTACTTGGTACTTCTTTCCAAATCAAGGACGACTTCTTAGACGTCTACGGCGATCCTGAAAAATTCGGAAAGCAAGTAGGAGGGGACATCCTCAGTAATAAAAAGACGTTGCTATGGATCGAAGCCCAACGACGCGCCAAGCAGCAAGAGGTGGACTTCGAAGCCTACGCATCTATGGCCGCCGATGAACAAAAAGTTCAGGCCTTCCAACAGCTCTACAAAGAGCTCGAGGTGGATGTCTATGCAAAGGCACAGATCGACAGCTATTATGAGCAGTCGCTGAGCGCCTTAGACAAGGTCTCCGTAGAAGATTCAAAACTTCGTCCACTGCGCGAATTTGCAGCTTGGTTGTACCAGAGAGAGTCATAAATTATTCTAACCCATCTTTTCGGGTTATTTTTGCCGGAGAAAATTCTTAGATCATGAATGTATTGGTTTTAGGCTCCGGTGGTCGTGAGCACGCTTTATCGAATAAGATTGCACAGAGCAGCAAATGCCAGAAGCTCTTCATTGCTCCAGGTAATGGAGGAACAGGCGCCCTCGGTGAAAATGTAGATCTGCCGATCACCGATGCAGCAGCAATCGGAAATTTCGTAAAACAGCACAACATTGACATCGTTGTTGTAGGTCCAGAAGCGCCCTTAGTTGAAGGCGTACACGACGGGTTGAAAGCCGATCCAGAATTGGCCGATCTCATCGTAGTAGGTCCGAGAAAAGCGGCAGCAGAGCTGGAAGGCTCAAAGGATTTCGCGAAGGAATTCATGATGCGTCACAACATCCCTACAGCAGCGTATGAAACTTTTACACGAGACACCCTAGCAGAAGGGCAGGCATTCCTAGAAACGCTGGATGCGCCGTATGTTTTGAAAGCAGACGGTCTTGCAGCGGGTAAGGGCGTGCTGATCATTGAAGATCTTGATGAAGCGAAAGAGGAGTTGAAAAACATGCTGGTAGACGCGAAGTTCGGCGATGCATCCTCTCGAGTAGTTATTGAAGAATTTCTTGCTGGAATCGAGTTTAGCATATTCGCATTAACGGACGGTAAAGGCGGCTACGCTCTGCTTCCTGAGGCGAAAGATTACAAGCGCATCGGCGAAGGAGATACGGGCCTAAATACCGGCGGTATGGGCGCCGTAAGTCCTGTGCCATTCTTCGATACTGCCCTGCGCGAGCAAACCGTCAAAGAGATCATTGAACCGACCATTCAAGGTTTGGTGAAAGACAACCTGCCGTATCAAGGATTCGTATTCTTCGGCTTGATCAACACCGACAAGGGGCCGAAAGTGATCGAATACAACGTACGTATGGGTGATCCAGAAACTGAGGTGGTTATTCCACGTCTAGAAACTGATATCGTAGATCTATTCGTAGGGATGCACGAAGGCACCTTGAGTGAAATGCAGGTGAAAGTAAGTACACAGACTGCTGCCACGGTAATGGCCGTAAGCGGTGGCTACCCGGGTTCGTATGCAAAAGGAAAAGTGATTGAAGGTTTGGACTTAGTAGGTGAAGAAACCCACGTATTCCATGCTGGAACGAAACCAGGCGCACAGATTACCACTGCTGGAGGTCGTGTAATGGCATTTACGAGCTTTGGAGCAAACAAGGACGAAGCATTAGCGAAGAGCTATGCGTCTTTGGAGAAGGTCAGCTTTGAGGGCATGAATTATCGCAAGGACATCGGTTTCGATCTGTAACTAGAACTACCGCGCATCAAACGCGAATAGTATACCGCATAAAAAATCCCCGGAGCTCTAAAGCGAGTCCGGGGATTTTGATATAACAAATGCTGTATTCTGAGATTAAGCTTCGCCGTTGGCTTTGTGCTTTCTCATTTGGATGATCCAGTAAATAAGACCTCCTGCGATTACTGCCATAAATACACGATTCACAGAGTCACCGACCATAGGGAGTATTTTAAATGTTGCTTGGAAAAAATCACCAAGGCCTTCAAAGAAATTTCTTAACATAGCGCAAGCTTTTAAACTGGTGCTAAAATAATACAGAAAACCCAATGCTCCTCCGGAACTTTAGAAAGATTGATGCCTATTCGAGCGTTCGACTAGCTGTATTAGCTGCTGCATCGGCTGTAGGCGTTTATTTTACAGCATCGGAGTCTTTGGAATTCTTCCTACTATTCGTTGCAGGCTATTTTGCCTTTGGAAGCTTGTGTTGGCTGCTTTACACGGAACGCTGGGCGTTTAAAGGCACGTTGTTTCGCTTCCTTGCAGTCCTGCCTTTGCTGTTTCCGTATGTCAGTGAATTCACGGCCTATTCGCTGGTCTTTGGGGGCATGATTTTAGAGACCAATTGGCAATTTGCTGAATACTTCCGCCGCCGCCGTAACCCGATCTGGGTGCTCCACATAGGTACCTTAAGCGCGTTAGGTTGGTTTCTGTTCCCAGAAGGCGGCTTTTATATTGCTGCAGGTTCACTGGTCAGTTTATTGCTGCTCGGCGGTTTAAACGTCCGTACCCTACTGCAAGTTCTAGTGGCCTTTTTCGTGCCCATCAGCCTGCCGCTGTTCTTTTCCTCAGCCTCGTCATCGTTATATTTTACGCTCCCTGAGCTTACAACGGTTCCCTCAGAATGGTGGCTACTTCCGGGTCTCGTGTTTGTTTTGACCATCCATCAATTCACCATTTCCTACCGCAAGGCGAATAATCTGAACAAACTTCGTTCGCTGATCGCGCTTACGTGGATCATCCTCGGTTCCCTTCTTGCTCAATTCATTGGCGGCGAGGGCGGCTTCGTGTTACTTGTCCTCGGTTTAAGCTACCAAGGAGCGAACGCCTTATATTATTTCAGAAGACGTACTTTGGCAGAAATCATCTTTGCGCTTATGCTGCTTTACAGCATTGTATACGCCTTAGGGTTCATCGAAATATAGCCAGCAGCATCATGCCAAAATCTCTTTTAGTCATTCGCTTTTCCGCTATCGGTGATTTGCTGCTCACCGCTCCGATACTGCAAGCCATGGCACATGCAGGCACTGAGATTGATCTCCTGGTAAAATCTCGCAATGCAGCACTTTGTAGCATCTTTCCTTACGTTCGTTCAGTGCGCATTTGGGAGCAGGAACAAGAAACGATAATCAACACTGCGAATACCACCTATGACGCGGTGCTCGATCTTCAAGGCACCCGCCAGTCCAAACGATTCACCTCCCGACTCAACCTTTCTACTGCAACCTTTAAAAAGCCATATCTAAAACGTGCATTGCTGCTGTGGACAAAGCACTCAAGGTTCGCACTCACCCCGGTAGTAGAACGTTATTTCAATGCCGCCCAAACCTTGTACGGTGACCAACTATTGGAGCTGGTCGACCTGCCCGAATTTCGCTTGCCAAACTATGAAAACAGACCTACAGCAGCGTACGTTGTAGCCGTGATCGGCGGTTCGCAGGAAGGCAAACGACTGTGCACTTCGACTTGGAAACAGCTGCTTAATGCATTGAAGGCCTCTGGCCAAACCGTAGTGCTCTTGGGCGGACCTGCAGAGCGCACAAAGGCGAAGATGCTTCAAGAGGTATTTCCAGAAGTACTAGATGCTACAGATAGTTCTGTCACGCAAGGACTCAGTCTTGTCAAGAACGCAGCACTAGTGATCAGCGGTGATACTGGATTCATGCATGCTGCGGCTTTGATGAACAAGCCGCTCGTGAGTTTTTGGGGAGCAACGCATCCTTACTTGGGTTTTTCCCCATGGCCAAAACGGGAGAATCAGCGCGAGGTGCTCACCCGGAGTCGCTGGACTCCATTGCACAAGCATGGCAAGGTTCCATTTTGGGCTAAAAACCCAATGGATAAAATGGATGTAGAAGAATTGACTACGGCTATTGCGCAGATGCTTCAGGGTAGAACAACGCCTTAAGTTCCGTCGCCTCGGTAGGTTCCATCTTACCGGCGATGATTAAAGCGAGCTGACGACGACGCAATGCAGCAGCATAACGTTCTTGTTCGAGCTCAGATTCCGGCGTGATTTCAGGAATATTGATCGGATTCCCCAGCTGATCTACAGCCACAAATGTGAAGATGCCTTCGTTCGCTTTGATGCGTGCACCGTTCGGGCGCTGTTCCTCTAAGAACACATCGGCGATGACCTCCATGGAAGAGCTGAACGCGCGTGAAACCTTTGCCTCGATGGTCACTATCGCGCCATGTGGAATAGGGTTTTTGAAGCTGACGTTGTTGATGGTTGACGTAACGACCTGACGTTTACAGTGACGGTGTGCCGCGATCGCACAACAGCGGTCCATCCAGGAGAGCAATTGTCCACCGAAGAGGTTGTTCATCTGGTTCGTATCGTTCGGCATGACAATCTCGGTCATTACCGTCAGGCTGTCCATCGGGGTTTTCTTCGTACTCATGTAGTGGAATAGATTGGAGCTACAAAGGTAGCCCAGACTTTTAGTAGGCGAAGATCCAAGCGTGTGAATTTATCGCACTTTTCACATGGACCAATTCTGCTTTCGCCGCATCACGGCTCTTAAAATGACCGATACCGACCTTCTTTAATGAACCCGGTAGGATACTTACATGGTAGCCTTGTGCCGCGAGTTCCGCTGAGAAGTTATCTGCGTTCGCTGCTTCTTTGAATGAACCGACCACAATATAGTAGCCCAATCCTTTCACTGGTTGACTTACTACAGCGGCTTTTTCAATCGTCGTTTCAGCGACTTTTTCAGTGCTTATTTCCTCCGCTTCTTCTAAAGTGTTCACCTCTAGTTGGGGCACCTCCGAAGATTCTACGGACACAGCGCTCGAATTCGCAGAACTGCTGCCAATCCATCCTGCCATTTCAGTAGGCAATTCACTTTGGAAAATCCCCAAGCCGAACAAGGCGGTAACGGCTGCTGCAACCGCGGCTTTTTGCCAATCCTTCAGACCTTTTTCACGACGCTCGGTAACGAGCTTCAGACTTGCAGACACTTTAGATTGCAATGCGCTTGGTTCATGTACGGCGTGCATCATAAACGGCGTTAAACCAAAGCTGTCATCGCTCCACACGTTGTGCTCCGGTTTAAACCCGGCGGTGGTACTAAACGATCCGATGTTTGGGAGCATCAACACTTGGCCCTGGTCTAAAACCTGTTGCCAGCCGTTGATCTTTCTAGAAATCCATTGTTCAGCTACTTCCATAGTGGTACCCATGCTGCGCATCACAGTGGGCAAGAGCGTGTTTTCAGTACGTGCAATCGCCGGGTTGAACCCGATGTACTTTCCAGCAGGAAAGGCCGTTCCTGTAACACTGTCCCAGCGTGCGTCTTGAGATTTAAGGTAAAACGATCCCCAGCCTGGCAGCTGAACACGTCCCTTTTGCTCTAAGCATTCTATGAGTAGCGTTTCGATTTTCATATCAACTACAAAAATGCGAAAGATGTTGATAACTACATTTTATTGGGCGCGTTTAATGCGCTAAATTTTAATAACAACCTGTTAGCAACTCATTATGAACGTATTACTACCGCTCCATTTTTACAAAGGAGCCATCAACAAGGTCAAAAAGACCTATGTATCCCACTATTTCGACGACCCTAATGCCTTGAAAGCCAACATTAACAACCTATTGCGCTTGCACAAGGACGGCGTTCGGCTGTGGGAACAGGCACAAGAATTGGCGTTAAAAGAAACAGAAATCGCCGCTCGAGAGGGGCTGAACATACTGTGCCTCAACGATGTGGATAACTTCCCGGAGCACCTCCATGAAATTCCTGATCCGCCCATGGTGCTTTTTGGTAGAGGTCGATGGAACAACGCGAAAGTACCGTTGTCTATGGTGGGGTCACGGAAGGCCACAAATTATGGTTTGCATGCCACGCGGCAAATGGTGCTCGAGCTCAGTAGATACCCTGTGAATCTAGTGAGCGGATTAGCCTTGGGGGTCGACGGACAAATGCACCGTGCTGCCTTAGAAAATGGTGCGACCACTACGGCTTTTATAGCCGGAGGCATGGGTGAACTGAGCCCAAAGTCCCACCAGAACATCGCGGATGAAATGGTGGCTTCAGGGGGTGGCTATTTTACGGAGCAACCCTTTTATCAGCCTAGTTTACGTCAGATGTACCCTGTACGCAATCGACTCATCGCTGGAGCAAGTCTTGCAACAGTGGTAGTCGAAGCTGCGCGTCGAAGCGGCGCGATGATTACGGCCAACCAAGCCGTCGGTTATAACCGAGAGTTGTTTGCTTTGCCGGGTGCGCATTTTCAGCCGATGAGCGAAGGGCCCAACGCCTTGATTCACGAATGCAAGGCCAGCTCCATTTTCGACTATTCGAAGTTTCCAGGCGAATTCTACCCCATCTGGCAATCTGCGCAGGGGGAAATTGACTTTTCACAAGGGATCGAAAGTCGTATCCTTCGGGAATTTCCGCATGGTAGAAAGGTCAATGTCTACCACTTGATGAAAACTCACAAAGACCACAAGAGTCAGATATTCAAGGCGTTAAGGTTTCTGGTGGAGGTGGGGGCCATAGACAAAATTGGTCCAAATATGTATTGTAGGAAATCGCCAGTTACGGAGTAGTAGCAGAATAGGATTTATCCTACATTTGTTGGGTATAACCTATCAATACAACAGACAATATGTCCAGCCAGTACCAAGGTCAAATCGACGCGTTCATCGCTAAAGTCGAGGCGGCTAACCCAAACGAGCCTGAGTTTATGCAGGCAGTTTTAGAAGTTGCAGAATCTGTGATTCCCTTCATCGAGAACAATCCCCAGTACAAAGGCAAAAGTTTGCTTGAACGCATCGTTGAACCAGAACGCGTGATCATGTTCCGTGTACCATGGACGGACGATGCAGGAAACGTACACGTAAACAAAGGTTACCGTGTGGAATTTAACAGTGCGATCGGCCCGTACAAAGGCGGTCTTCGCTTCCACCCGACAGTGAACCTCAGTGTATTGAAGTTTCTCGGTTTCGAGCAAGTTTTTAAAAACTCATTAACGACACTCCCGCTAGGCGGTGGTAAAGGAGGATCAAACTTTGATCCTAAAGGAAAATCTGACGCTGAGGTCATGCGCTTTTGTCAGAGCTTCATGACTGAACTGTCCCGTCACATCGGAGCAAATACAGATGTTCCCGCAGGTGATATCGGTGTAGGCGGTCGTGAGATCGGTTACATGTTCGGTCAGTACAAGCGTCTGCGCAATGAGTTTACAGGAGTCCTAACTGGAAAAGCCCTCAGCTTTGGCGGTTCACTCATACGTCCAGAGGCGACAGGATACGGAACCGTGTACTTCACCCAGGAAATGCTCGCAACCAAAGGCGAAAGCTTTGAGTCTAAAAAGGTGGTCATCTCAGGTTCAGGTAATGTGAATACAAATGAGATTGCTGCTGAAAGCGTAAAAGTTAGAATTGCTGGATCAGGAGATGCCAAAATCTATGCTACAGAGCAACTCGACGTAAGCATTGCGGGTTCTGGAGACGTTCAATATAAAGGGAATCCGAAAAACATCTCTCAAAGTGTAGCAGGGTCTGGGAAAATCAGATCATTCTAAGCCCGAGGTATCGATTTTCGAAGTCGGCTTAATAACATCGCACCGATAAGGAAAAATATTCCTAAAAAAAGCGCTGCACTGCGCATGCTTCCAGTGAGCTGCGCGATGTACCCAAAAATAAACGTTCCGATAACAATACCGATTTTTTCTGCCACCTCGTAAAAACTAAAATACGAGGTGGTATCATCGGTGTCTGGCAAATTTTGAGAGTAGGTTGAACGTGATAGGGTTTGAATGCTACCCATAACAAGACCTACAAAACCTGCCGCGATAAAAAATTGCATGGGACTATTTACGAAATACGCATAAATACAAAGCAGCAACCAAACGGCGTTTATAATCATAAGCAAACTGATGTTGTTAAACCGCTCCGCGAGACGACCCGTAATGACAGAGCCTACAATTGCGATAAGCTGAATAAGCAAAATACTAACGATTAGACCAATAGTGCGCTCCGTATCTCCTCCCCAATCTATTTCCTGTTCTCCAAAATACGCAGCGATAAGAAGAATAGTCTGAACCGCCATACTGTAAATGAAAAATGCAACCAAATAACGCTTCAAAAAACTCAGTTTTTTGATTTCTCTTCCGACCTTTTTAAGCTCGTTGAACCCACCAAGAAACACCTCTTTTCTACTACCCTGCTTTCGATTCCCAATGGGCATATACAAGAATGTGTATTGACTAAATACAATCCACCATAGACCTACAGATATAAAGGAATATCGCATAGCAATCATCTCTGCGGGTTGTGAATCTGTTGACTCAATTCCGAATAGGTTAGGCTTTAACACCATTGCCAGGTTGAATACTAAGAGCAATACGCTACCTATATATCCCAGAGAGAATCCTCTGGCACTTATCCGATCCTGTTGTTCTTTAAAAGCAATGTCAGGTAAGTACGAGTTGTAGATGGCAATACTCATCCAACTACCTACTAGTCCGCCGAAATAAAACAGTAGACTTAAATAAATATGATCTAGAGAAAACCAATATAAACCGATGCAACAAAGCGCTCCTAGATAACAGAAAAACTGTAGGAAAAATTTCTTGTTTCCGAGGTAGTCTGCAATTCCTGAAACTAGTGGGGTTGCGATTGCTATCACTACAAAGGCTGCAGAACTCAAATACGAAATCAGCGGTCCGCGCTCAAGTTCAAGACCAAAGACTACTACCGATTCCACTTCATACAGGCGAAATAATGCTCCATAAAATATAGGGAAAACCGCCGACGAAATCACAAGACTATACACCGAATTAGCCCAGTCGTAGAATGCCCAAGCGTTTAACATCCGTTTGGAGCCTTTTTGAGCTACTGAGTATCGCATAAGCTATTTTTTTCGTCACAAAATGTACGACACTTTTTGTAAAATGCGATTTGGCCCGAAATTTGAAAAAGATTTGAAAAATTAATCCGTCATGAAAAAATTTCTTGTTACTCCCCTTCTGCTCCTATTACTTATAACCAGCTGTAGCGGTCCTGAAGGGCCAATGGGGCCAATGGGACCGGAAGGAATAAGTGTTTTTAGCAATGTTACCGAAGTAGTAGTTGATTTCACGCCAGAAAACAATTATGAGGTAATGATTCCCTATCCCTCGCAATGGAGGGTATACGAAGCGGATATAGTAATGGTTTATTTGAGTTACGAAACAATAACTGATAATTCAGGACCCATTCAGGTGTGGCGCGCACTTCCACAGAGCCTACTAACCGAACAAGGACTCTTACAATACAATTTTGATCACACCTTTAAAGATATCCGTCTATTTATGCAAGCTGATTACGATCTAGGATTTACCACTTCAGGTGATCGAGAAAATCAACGATTTAAAATTGCTGTCATACCTGCGCAGTATGGCGACCTACTCCCCCATTTAGACCATTTAACGTCTGAAGACTTTGAAGTATTGGCGCAGTAACAAGGCGGATGAAGGGAATTTAAAATTAGGTGGTAACTTTAGGCTAAAAAGTTATGAAAAAGTGGAAACGCCTTCTTGTTATCACCGCGATCTCAATCTATTTTCCATTAGCAGCTCAAAGCGAAAGCCAATCAGAGCCTGTTTTTAAAGTTATAAAGACTGAGAAACAGTGGAAAGAACAACTCAGTGGAATGCAGTACTACGTCCTGAGACGCTCCGGAACAGAATATGCATTTAGCAGTGAATTAAACAGCGAAAAGAGAAAGGGTGTGTACTTGTGCGCCGGATGTGATGCACCTCTTTTTCGCTCTGAAAACAAATACGATTCAAAAAGCGGATGGCCCTCATTTGATCGTCCTATTAGCGAGGATGTATTATACTATGCGGTAGACTATGAAATCGGGGTTGCACGAACCGAAGAGCGTTGCGGAAACTGTGGCAGTCACCTCGGCCATGTTTTTGAGGATGGTCCAAGGCAAACCACAGGTCTACGCCATTGTATTAACGGAGCTGCACTTAAATTTATTCCAGATGGAAAATAACCTTCCGCTACCCAATCAGGATGAAGACTGGAGAGCAAGATTAGGAGACAAAGCCTTTTATGTCATGCGACAAGGGGGTACCGAGGCTCCCTTCACCGGTGTATACGACAAGCATTTTGAAAGAGGAGATTACCATTGCAAGGCATGCGATAGTCTACTGTTCACAGATACGCATAAATTTAATAGCGGATGCGGATGGCCTGCTTTTGATCAGTCGGTACCCGGAGCGATCAGCTACCTTAGAGATACCAGTTTTGGGATGATCCGAATCGAAACCCGATGCGCCCATTGCGACAGTCATTTAGGCCATGTCTTCGACGATGGCCCGAAGCAAACCACCGGTAAACGCTATTGTATTAATTCAATTTGTTTGGTTTTCAAACCTCGAGCATAGGGCTTGTAATTTAGAGTTATTGCGTACTTTTGAACCCAATTAAAAAACGCCTTTACACCATGCAACATTTTGATCTGATTGTACTAGGAAGTGGCCCAGGAGGTTACGTAACTGCTATCCGCGCATCTCAACTAGGACTTAAAACGGCTATCGTTGAAAAAGAGAGTCTTGGAGGAGTATGTCTGAATTGGGGTTGTATCCCAACTAAAGCCCTTTTAAAATCAGCTCAAGTTTTCGAATATTTGAATCACGCATCCGATTACGGCTTATCGGCCGATAACGTGTCTTACGATTTTGATAAAGTAATCGGAAGATCGAGAGGAGTAGCTGACTCTATGAGTAAGGGAGTTCAGTTTTTAATGAAGAAAAACAACATAGAGGTCATTAGCGGATATGGGACCCTACTCGCTGGCAAAAAGGTGAAAGTAACTAGCGCTGATAAGGTGAGCACCCTCTCTGCAGATCACATTGTTATTGCTACAGGAGCGCGCAGTCGTGAACTTCCAAACCTTCCACAAGATGGAGTTAAAGTGATTGGTTACCGAGAAGCAATGACGCTTAAATCTCAGCCGAAAAAATTAATTGTGGTAGGTAGTGGAGCTATTGGAATTGAGTTTGCATATTTCTACAACAGTATGGGAACTGAAGTTACTGTAGTAGAATATCAACCGAATATTGTACCGGTAGAGGATGAAGAAATTTCAAAGCAATTAGAACGTAGCTTTAAGAAAGCGGGGGTGAAAATTCTAACCTCATCAGAAGTTACCTCAGTAGACACCTCAGGATCAGGAGTTAAAGCGACTATAAAGACCGCTAAAGGCGAAGAAGTTCTTGAGGCAGACATTGTATTATCTGCGGTTGGAATCAAATCAAACATCGAAAATATAGGGCTAGAAGAAGTTGGAATTATCACTGACCGTGATAAGATTCTAGTTAATGAATACTACCAAACGAACATCCCAGGTTACTATGCTATTGGAGATGTAGTAAAAGGACAAGCATTAGCCCACGTTGCTTCTGCAGAAGGAATATTATGTGTTGAGAAAATAGCTGGTCATGACGTAAATCCATTAGACTATAATAACATTCCTGGTTGTACTTACTGTAGTCCTGAAATCGCTTCCGTTGGGTTTACTGAAC
>ENA-OUOG01001837-OUOG01001837.1-marine-metagenome-genome-assembly--contig:-NODE-1837-length-23456-cov-5.240857_pt1 | contig 23456 bp, 13 predicted proteins | sample MGYA00248635_ERZ508505 | MGnify/ENA primary metagenome ERZ508505 (study PRJEB26176, sample SAMN06267871) | marine metagenome | isolation source: Saanich Inlet, British Columbia, Canada | place: Pacific...
TGATCTCCACGCACATTCTCAGATCTGACTTCCTGCCCGAACCCGGGGACCTCGGTCGGCTCCGCGCGGTGAGCAAAAGCATGCGCGACGCCGTGGACGCGACCGGGCGCGAGATCAAGAAGCTGTCGAACAGAGAAGCCGCGGAACTCGGATACGTCAGCTTGCTGAAGGACAGGCACTCGCGTGGTCTTCTGTATTCCATACATATGGGAGAATGGGACGAGGTTCGACTGTCTGACGCGTATCTCGTGTGCGCGGCAGCGGCGAGAAACAAAGACCTGGAGGAGTTGAAGGCGCTGCGTGCGGACGAATGGCCGTGGAACGGGTTGACGTGCGCGAGCGCGGCGAAGTACGGCCACCTCGAGGTGCTGAAGTGGGCGCGTGCGAACGGGTGCCCTTGGAAAACGGGGACGTGCGCGAACGCGGCGAAGGGCGGCCATTTCGAGACGCTGAAGTGGGCGCGCGCGAACGGCTGCCCGTGGAACGAGAGCACGTGCGCGAACGCGGCGAAGGGCGGCCACCTCGAGATGCTGAAGTGGGCGCACGCGAACGACTGCCCGTGGAACGAGCGGACGTGCTATTACGCGGCGGAGAACGGCCACCTCGAGGTGCTGAAGTGGGCGCACGAGAACGGCTGCCGGATGGCCGCGGACACGATCTTGTTCGCGGCGGAGGGCGGCCACCTCGAGGTCCTGAAGTGGATTCGGAAGCGCGTCTGGGGGTGGATCGAGGACACGAGCGCGTACGCGGCGAAGGGCGGCCACCTCGAGGTGCTGAAGTGGGCGCACGAGAACGGCTGCCCGTGGGACGAGGACATGTGCACGTACGCGGCGTATGAAGGCCAGCTGGAGGTGCTGAAGTGGTTGCGCGAGAACGGCCGCCCATGGGACGAGAAGACGTGCTGGTCCGCGGCGGGGAACGGCCACCTTGAGGTGCTGAAGTGGGCGCACGAGAACGGCTGCCCGTGGGACGAACACGCGTGTTCGTCCGCGGCGCAGGGCGGCCACCTCGAGGTTCTGAAGTGGGCGCATGAGAACGGCTGCCCGTGGGACGAGAAGACGTGCTCGCACGCGGCTTGGGGCGGCCAACTCGACGTGCTGAGGTGGGCGCGCGAGAACGGCTGCCCGTGGGACGATGACACGTGCGCGAGCGCGGCGTTTGGCGACCACCTCGACATCCTGAGGTGGGCGCGCGAGAACGGCTGCCCGTGGAACGAGTCGACGCGCCAAAGCGCGGCTAGGCAAGGATACGTCGAAGAAGCCTGAGCCGCCGACGCGAGAGATGCGAGGGCAAACGGCGCGCCGCGGAACGAGTAGGCGTGTTTGTGGTCGACAGCAGATCGACAATCGATACCGGCGCTCGTCGGTGCGAGTTTCTCGCATCACCGCGCGCGTACGACGCCTGTAGCACCTGCGCCTCCGTCTCCCCCGCGCTCTCCTCCGTCGAGGCGTACGACGCGCGGTCAGCGGGGAAGCGCGCCTCGAACGCCTCGCCCGTCGCTCACGAGAGCCAGTTTTTGCCAACTTTTTAGAACGTCGTCGTCGTCAGTTTTCTCGCTCGCCGGCGAACGTCTCCTTCATCCTCTCTTCAGATCGACCGACGCCCTCGACGGCGTGCGCTCGCGGCCCGAGCCCGCGATGAGTCTCCTGCGCGACGCCGCTCGGCGCGCGGCGTCGGGCCTCGCGCGGTCCGCCGCGCGCGCCGCGTCCACCTCGGCGTCCCCCGCGACGCCCGCGATGCACCAGCCCCCGGTGTCGTCTTCGCCTCGTTTCCACCCCGAGCACCTCGCGGAGGCTCCCGCGGGGTTCATGAACGTCCCGGTCGCGCTGGGCCTCGCGGGCGCGATCCCGTTCGTCGCGCTCGCCGCGCCGCTCGCGCCCGCGCTCGGGGGCTACGTCCCCAAAAGCGTGTTCCCCGTCGAGCGGCGCGCGGAGGCGCAGGCGTCGTACGGCGCCACGATCGTCTCCTTCCTGGGAGGCATGCACTGGGGGTTCGCCGGCGCGGGCTTCGCGCGGGCCGGCGCGGTGGCCGGCGCCGGCGCATCCGCCGCCGCGAAGGAGGCGTTGTTGCTGGCGGGACCCGTGCGCTTCGCGTGGTCGGTGGTACCGAGCCTGCTCGCCTGGCCGGCGCTCATGTGCGCCACGCCGTACTCGCTCGTCGCCGTCGCCGCCGCGCTCTCGACGACGCTCGCCGCCGACGCGGCGTTCGCCGCCAAGCGCCTCATGCCGCGCTGGCTCATGCCGCTGCGCTTCGGGCTCACCGGCGTCGCCGTCGCGGGCCTGCTCGCCTCCGTGCCCTCCGCGCTCGAGGCGCACGACGAGGAGAGGAGAGCGGCGGCGCAGGTGACGAAAATGCGGAAAGACGCGCCGGCGACGCGCAAAGCGCTCGTCGCCAAAGAAAAGGCGCTCGCCGACGCGACGGAAAGAAACCAAGCCGCGCGCGCCGAGTCGAGCGCGCTTCGTTCGAGGCTCGAGGCGCGCGAGGCTGCGTTCGAGAAGAAAGAGGCTGAGCTGCGTATGGCCGCGGGCGCTTGCCGCGCGGAAACGAAGGTGGCGGAGGCGAGGTGCGAGACGCTCGCGGCGGAGACCAAGGCGGCGAACGCGCGCGCGGAGCGGTTCGAGGCGGAGCTTTCGGCGGCGAAAGAAGAGACCCGGAGGCTTTTGCGTTTGAAAAACGACGCCGACGCGCAAACGACGGCGGGCGCGGCGGCGGAGAAGAAGGCTTCTTCTTCTTCCGTGACAGCCACCACGGAGACGGAGCCGTCGTGAAGAGTCTTGTTGGCCGGCGTCGCTCTTCTCGTTCGAGTCGTCGTATCGTCTCGTATTGGTATAATATAGTAACACGTTAAGTTAAGGAGTACGTATGATGAGGGCAGGCGCGGCGTTTCCTCTCGTCACTCTCGCGCGTCTCCTACCGTCACTGCACGTTGACGGTGATGGTCTTGGCAAACTTCTTGCCGAAGGACTCGTGCTTGGCGTTGGCGAACTGCAGCGTGAGCGTGTGCGTCCCCGGCTCGAGCTCGATGACCGCCTCCTTCTGCGCCTTGCCGTAGTGCAGGTGCGTGGCGTCGAACGGAATGGCGACGCCCCTCTCGACGGGGCCGCCGTCCACCACGATGTGGTGGTGGCCCGTGCCCTCCTGCAGTCCCTCCGACGCGGGCGCGAGCTCGTAACCCTTGACCCCCATGCGCACGGTGAACGACCGCTCCACCGTCGCGCCGTCCTTGGGCGAGATCCAGTACACGCCGTTCTTGCCGTCCTTGGCGTCCGCGCGACCGGGCGTCAGCGCGAACGACATCGCGGCGCTCACCGCCGCGCCCAGCACGGCGCGTCGGCCGTCCAGCGTGGGGGCTCGGCGGGAGGTTTCGGGATCGCGAGGCGCCTCCGCGCGGACCGCGGAGGAGACGGCGCGGCGGGGCGCCGCGCGGGGCGCGCGGAGCGCCGCGGCGGGGGTGAACGCGGCGAGGGAGGCGGACATCGAAGCTTCGGTCGATGCGCGGGAACACCGAGCGCGTCGCGTCGCGGGAAGTGCGCGCGAGAGGGGGCGTCCCGGTTGGCGACGCAGACGACGAGCGCTGTTTTCTCGACGAGTCGCGTCCGGTCTATCCGGAGTTTCTGGCTCGCGGCGGGAGCGAACGGATGAGCTGGCACCGGCGTTTTCGGAGACTGATTGCGCGTTGAGGGCGATGACAAACTTCCGCTCGCGCGACGCTCTTACCCGAAACGTTTCGGGCCCCGATCGGGCCGCCCCGCGCACTTCGTCATGGCGTCGCTCGCTCGCGTCAACTCCTCTTTCTTCACCGGTGCGTCCGGCGGCGCGCGCGCGCTCCGCGCGCGCGCTCAGGTGGCGCCCGCGGCTCGCCCCGCGACTCTGCGCGTGGTGGCGCAGGGCAACGGGCGGTTCATCGTGGGCGGCAACTGGAAGTGCAATGGCACGAAAGCCTCCGTCGAGGCGCTCGTCGCGGGCCTCAACGCGGGCGACCTCGCGGACAACGTGGACGTCGTGGTCGCTCCCCCCTTCCTGTACATCGACCAGGCGATGTCCACGCTGGACGCCAAGTTCAAGGTGGCGGCGCAGAACGCCTGGGTGGAGTACACGCTGGACGATCCCACGCACCACTACGACTCCGACACCGGCGCGTTCACCGGCGAGGTGAGCGCGGAGATGCTCGAGGATTTGGACGTGCCTTGGGTGATCATCGGCCACAGCGAGCGCCGCACGCTGCTCGGGGAGGACAACACCACGGTGGGCAAGAAGGTGGCGCACGCGCGCTTCCACGGGCTCTCCGTGATCGTGTGCGTCGGCGAGACGCTGGAGGAGCGCGAGGCGGACAAGACGCTGGATGTGATCTTCGCGCAGCTCCAAGCCGTGGCGGATGAGATTGACGACCGCGAGCACTCCTCTTGGGGCAGCCAGGTGGTGATCGCGTACGAGCCCATCTGGGCCATCGGCACGGGGAAGGTGGCGACGCCGGAGCAGGTGCAGGACGTGCACGCCGCTATTCGCGAGTGGCTCGCTGAAAACGTCTCCGAGGAGGTGAGCAAAGCCACGCGCATCCAGTACGGCGGATCGGTCAACGACCAAAACTGCGCCGAGCTCGCGCAGTACTCCGACGTCGACGGCTTCCTCGTCGGCGGCGCGTCGCTGGACGCCTCCAAGTTCATCGAGATCTGCAACTCCTCCGTCGTGCACTACAAAGCCGTGGGGAGGCTCTGACGACGACGGTTTAGGGTACGCGAGTGGCGCGGAAGGAAGCGTGGGGGTCGGAAGCGAATACACGCCGAAGAAGGACGTTTCCAATATCAAAACCCAGAAAGGTCGGTAAAGAATTACAACATCGTCCGGAGGCTCGTCTCCGGTTTCAAACTTCTCTATCATACAGTAGTAGTGTACAGAAATCAGGGGAAGAACCCCTTGGCGGAAACCACGTTGTTCGCGGTGACGAGCTCGTCCGACAGAAAGCTCGAGAGCTCCGCGTCGGGAGACCCGCCGCGCACCGAACGCACGCGCGCGCGCGAAACCTCCACGAGGTCGCCCATGCGCAGCGTCACGGCAACCTCCGCGCCCGGAGGCACGGGTTCGCGGTTCACCGCGACGGACACCACCGAGGAGAACTCCGCGGCGCGCGCGTCGCCCGGGCCGCCGCCGAGGCCCGCGAGGTCCACGTCCGACAGACGCGCGCCGCGGGGCACGTCCACGACGCGCATGCGACCGTCGACGACGGCGACGACGGTGACGACGTCGCCGCCGACGCGCTCCGCGTCGGAGGTGTCGTCGTCGTCGCGCGCCGCCGCGAAGCTCGCCGAATCCGCCGACACGAGCCCGCGCGCGCGCGCGTCACCGTGCGCGCCGCCCACCCCCAAACGCAGGTTGTCCTCGTGGTTCGCGCACTCCGGCCTGTGCGTCGGGAACGGGCACGGGCACGGCACGATCTCGCACAGCGCGCCAGGCTCGCGCTCGTCGGCGGCGTCGGCGGCGTCGACGAACATCTCGGCGCGGCGCGCCGCCGCCGCGTCGTCGTGCGCCAGTCGGCCCTGCCACGACAGCGCGAAGCGCGCCCAGCGCACCTGCTCGTCGATGCTCCGCCGCGCGTTTTTGTGGGAAGCGCCGCTCGTCTCGTCCCCCTCCTTATAACGCCAGTGGCTCGCCAGCCCGAACTCCGCCGCGGCGTGCATCTCCGGCGTGCGGATCTGCACCTCGCACGCTCTTCCGCTCTCGTCGACGACGACGGCGTGCAGCGAGCGGTACCCGTTCGTCTTGGCGCGCGCGACGTAATCCTTGACCCTCGCGGGCACCGAGTGGTAGCCGGGCAAGGAAAGAACCGCGTTTAGCGCCTCGTAGCACGCCTTTTCCGTCGGGACGATCACGCGCACGGCGCGCACGTCGTGCACGTCCGAGATGTTTTCCAACTCCTTCTCGGTCATCTTCCGGTACACGCCGTACAGAGACTTGGGGCGGCCGTACACGCGCTCCGCCCCGACCGCCGCCGCGTCGAGCGCGACCGCGACGTCGTTTACCGCCTCCGCGACCGCCGCGCGGCGCCCGTCGCGCTCGAGCTCAGCCGCGAGCGCGGCGTGCTCGTCGGGCTTCAAACGCAGGAAGCACGCGTCCTCGAGGCGCGCCTTGAGCGACCACACGCCCAGCCGCGACGCCAGAGGGACGTACGTCGCCAGCGTCTCCTCCGCCAAGCGTCTCCGCGCTTCGTCCGACGACGCGCCGCTCCGCTCGTCAAACAACGCGTCATCCTCCATGTCCACCACCCGCTCCGCGAGCTTCAACACCACGACGCGCGCGTCCGTCATGGCGATGAGCATCGAGCGGAAGCGCCGCTTGTCCTCCTCCGAGAGCGGCGCCTCGTCCGCGGACGCGCGCGCGAGGTCGGAGAAGAGCGACAGACGCGACGCGTCCGACGCCATGCGCTGCGCCTCCGACCCGCAGCGCGCGCGCGCCTCGGAGGCGTCCACGACGCCGGCGTCCATCGCGCCGTGCAGCAGCGCAGCCGCGATCACGTCCGAGCGCATGCCCAGCCCGGCGAGGACGCGCGCGGTCTCCAGCGCGCGCTTGTACGACCCGACGCGCGCACCGCTTCCCCCGGAAACCTCACGCGAATCCAATCTGTTCAGGCGCGTCGCGGCGAGCGCGAACGCGTCGAGGACGCCTTCGCGCGCGTCGAAGGAGTCGGGGTACGCCGCGCGAAGCGCGTCGAGATCGCTCCGTTCCGAAACCGTCAGGGGCGGCAGAGGTTCGAGCCGCGCGGCGTAGTACTCCACGGTATCGTCCGCGAGCTCGAGGAGAGCATGAGAGGAGACCTCTTCGCGCGAAGAGGTCTTCGTCGGCGACGCGGGGTGCAGCGGCGGCTTCGGCGGCGTCGTCGTCTCGAGCTCGTCGCGCATCGCCGACAAGCCGCGCGACAAACCGCCGGGCGACGCGCCGTGCGTCTCGGGAGACGCCGCGTTCGCGCACGACCCGGGCGATCCGAGCCTCAGCGCGGACCCCTTGACGCTCGAGCCCCGGTGGCGAAGCGACGACTCCGCGTGCGACGCGCTCGACGCGCCCGCCGCGGCGCCCGCTCCGTTCGTCGCGCCGAGGTCGAACCCGGTCACCGTCGGCGCGAGCACGGGCGTCGCCACGCGGCGCTCCGCGAGGCGGTACCGCCGCGAGCCGTGCGAGCCGTGCGAGTGCGAGCCGGGCGTGCCCCCGAACGCGCTCCCCGACTCAGAGGGCGAAGACGCGAGCGGGGAAAAGCCCCGCACCGCGCCCCCCGGGGGGGAGACGGCGGAGGGCGACGGGCGCGCCGCGACGCCGGCGCCGCGCGCCAGCAGCGCGTCGGCCGCCACGCCGGGGGACGTCCCGAGAATCATCTTCTATCTGGAGCAGTGCCTGGAACGGAGAGGGGTCGCGAGAGGAGGAGAGGTGAGCGACTCGAGGTTTTTTTTTACCGCGACGGGTGCCAAAAAAAAACCAACTCCATCGAAAAACTTTTTGTCTCGCGAAAACAGGCGGTGCACCAGCGTGACCAGTCTCCAAAAAATCTCGGCGCGTTCGAAGGTGTTTCGTACGCGAAAGCGTCGCGCGGTTCGGGTGGTGGCCGGAGGACGCGCGCTCGCCCCGACGCGACCGCGCGATCGGCCGCGGCGCGCGGCGGCGTCAGATCCGGTGCGGTCGGCCCCCGCGCGCGTCCGCGCGACGTGCGGACCGCGCCGGATCTGACGCCGCGCGGGAGACGGACGGACTCCGCGCGCGTCGAAAATCCGAGCGAGCCGTTCCAGACTGGCAATTTTTTCAACGACCGCGACTCTTCGAGATGTGACGCGACCGACGCGCGTCCGCGGTCGCGCTCCGGAGGCGCGACGCGAGCGTCGAGGTCGGAGGACGCCGGATCGCGAGGGGTGCGCGACGCGCGACGCGGCCGTCCGAGCGACGAAGCGAGCCGCGCGCGGTGGATCGCGTCGGGACGCGCCGCCGAGGCGGCGCGTCACGGCTCCGCGTTTCCCCCTCTGCGCAGAAAGGCCGCGGTCCCGCGCAAATTCAGGCGGGCGAGCGCGCCGGAGACCGGGCGCGTGGGCGCGCGCGACGTACCTGGGGCCTCGCGAACGGGCGTGCGTGTCCGCGCGCCCGCGTGCGTGACTGGCGGCGCGCTCTGCGATCGACCGTGAGCCGTCGCGTTCGCGCGTGCGCGTCGTAATGGCGCGGCGCGGGAAGTCGAACCCGAACTCCTTTTGCGCGGGAAGGGCCTTTTCGCGAAAGATCAATTAGCTCTGTGGGACGCTCGTTTTCTCGCGAAGAGTCGCGCGTATGAGCAATTAGTCTCGAGCGTTCAAATAACGCCGCGCCACCCTGGACACGAGATCCGCCCGAAAAGACGGGAGAACTTTCTTCCACCTTGCTTTTGCCGACCAGATGGAAGTCCGGCAAGGAACGACGAGCAGACGAGAGCCTGTGTGAAAAAAATGCGCCTCGGCCATCTCGAGGGGCGCTCCTCCGCTCTCGGCACCCGCGATGGCGGCCGTGTCGGATTTCCTCGATGAGGTCGTGCTGGGCGCGAGCAGCGCGGACGGACCCGTGCAGGCGTGGGACGTGCGCACGGGCATGCAGCTCAAGGCGTACAAGTGCGTCCCCGCGCGCCGTCGTTCTCCGGTGCCGACGGGGACTCGTTTCGCGACTCGGCGCGTCGGACCCGACGTGAACGCCCCGCCCGTTCGATGGACTGACCCGGACCCCTCCCCCCGTCGCTCGCACCCCTCACACGTCACCAGGACCACCGCGTGCGGACGCGGGGGACTGTGCCGGCTGGGCGAAGACTACCTCGGTGCGTCTCGCGCGGGCTCCATAATCTGCCGCCGCCGCCGCCGCCCATCGCGAGTCTCTCGGGCGGTGACTCCCGCGCGCGGATCTCGACGAGCCGCGCCCGCTTCACGCGCGCGAGACGTCGTGCGCATCGCCGCTGACCTTCGTACTCACCGCGTCTTCGCCGAAAACCACCCCTCCCCGTCCCTCCAGTCGCCGCGCACGTCGCGAAGAACGCGCTGGACGTCTGGGGCCTCGACAAAGAATCCGCGCTCCACCGGTTTTTCGTGGGCGAGCCCGTGTCCGTCGTCGCGGCGTCCCCCGACGGGACGCACTTCGCCGCGGGCGCGCTCTCCGGCGCGGTGTACGTCTGGGAGGTCTCCACCGGTGTGCTCGCGAAAACGTGGAACGCGCACTTCAAGGCTGTCAGCGCCGTCTCGTTCGCCGCCGAGGGATCCGTGCTCGTCACCGCGGGGGAGGACACCGTGGTGAGCGCGTGGTCCATGGCGAGCGTGCTCGACCCCGCCGCGGCGACCGCGCCGCCCGTCCCGACGTACTCGTGGGCGGAACACGCGCTCCCCGTGACGTCTCTCGCCGTGGGGGGCGGGCCCGCGGGCGGCGCCGGCGGCTCGGCGCTCGTCGCGTCCGCCTCCGCGGACCGCACGTGCAAAATATGGACGCTCGGCGGGGGGCACCTGCTTCGTTCGGTGGAGTTCCCCGCCGCGCTCGCCTGCGTCGCGCTGGACGCGTGCGAGAGCACTCTGTACGCGGGCGCGACGGACGGAAGGGTGTTCGAGGTGCCGCTGAACGCCGTCGCCAACAAGGGTCTCGCGGGTCTCGCGGGCGGGGGCGACGATAAACGCGTCGCGAACGCCTCCGGAGCCGCCGCCGTCCTCGAGGGCCACGCGCGCGCGGTGACCGCCATTCAGTGCTCGGCGGACGGCGAGCGCGTCACGTCCTCTTCCGAGGACGGGACGTGCCGCGTGTGGGACGCGGCGTCCAGGCAAACGACGCACGTGCTTCGCCACCCCAAGGGTTCGCCCATCGTCGCGCTCGCGGTCGCGCCGAGGGCGCGCGTCGCCGGCGACGGCGCCGGCGGCGCCGGAGAGAGGAGAAAGTTGGCGCCGCTCGCGCCGTTCAGCCGGTTCGCCGGCGGCGCCGGCGACGCCTCCGGAGGGAAACAAGGTGGACGGCTGGAACCCTGGGAGGGTGCGCCCGTGGTGTTGCGAGGCGTGCGTTTCGACGACAACGAAACCGACGCGCGCCGAGAAGGCGGATCGACGCCGTTACGGCGGATCGGGGGGGGACCCGCGACGGTCGGGGAGAAGCGCGAGAGGCAAACGGACGGCGAGGACCAGGGCGAGGACTCCGTCGTCGGTCTGCGCGAGCGGCTCGCCGCCGCGGAGGCGGACGCGGCGGCGGCGAGGGAGGAGACCGAGAGCTGGAAGAAGAGACACGGCGAGCTCCGCGCGTTCGTCTCGGAGGAGCTGGTGGACAGGGAGACGAAGCGGTGAGTGACGCCTTCCGCGCGACGATGAGATGGGCGCGCGTTCGCGACGGAATTCGTACGCCTTCGTTGGAAAAAAAAAGCAACCAAAAAATCTAATAAAGCGCTCCTCGCGTTTTCTTCCCCCCGAACGAGCTCCTCTCCGCGGACCCCGACCCCGACCCCGACCGCGAGTGCGAGTGCGATAGAGCGACTCTATCGTCGCGCGCGTCTCGGCTGAGAGGACTGACCGTTCGCGTCTTACCTCTTTTCTCGAGAGAGGCGGTTTTTTTCTCACTGGACGGACTGTTCTCCGCGCACGCGCGGTATTCCGGCTGGCACGCTCGCGCGGCGAGCTCGACGCGCCTCGCCGCGCGATAAAACGCGCGCGCGCCGTCTCCGTGCGGGTGCGCCTCGCACCGCTCCAGCGCGTGCACGGCGATGAGCGACACGAGCTCGAGCGGGTCCACGCCACCGTCCTTGGGGTCCGCGCCCAAACGCAACGTGTCGACGCCGTTCTCGAGCGCGCGTTCCAAATTCGCGCGCGCGCGGATCGTAGCCTCCTTGCGCGCCGACGCGACTTGCCGCATCTGTCGCGAACGCGCGCCGCGCAACAAACCGTCGATGCACGCGGCGACGGCGCCGCTCGCCGCGGACGCCTCGGCGACGCGGCGCGCGGTCTCGCTCGCCTCAGCGGTGGCCTCCGCCTCAGCCTCGGCGCGGAGCTCGTCGCCGAGCTCCGAACGAAGCTCCGCGCGCATCTCCGCGCGAACCTCCGCGCGGATCTTACCGCGCGCCTCCTCGCGGAGCTCGGCGCGAATCGCCGACCGCATCGCCGATTCCGCCTCGGCGTTTACGGCGTTGCGCGCCGCCAGAGGGGAGACGTTCTCGTCTCGCTCGAACTGTCTCGCTCTTCGCGCCTGCGCCGCCGAGGTCGCCGCCTGCGCCTCCGCGAGCCGCGCGCGCGCGTCCCGCTCGCCCGCGCGCGCGCGTTCCGTCTCCCGATTGGACTCCGACAGCCTGCCTCGCAGCCGGTCAAAGTCCGCCGCGGCGCTGGTGATGTGCTCCTCCACCTTCAGGAGCTGGCTCTCGAGCTTGCGCGCCTTGACCCGCAGCCGGCGCGCCTCCGCCTTGCGTTCCTCGCACCGCTTCGAGAGCACGGCGGCCTTCGCGGCGAGCCGCCACCGCGCGCGCGTGCCCGCGGACGTCGACGCCGCGAGCGCGGCGGTCAACAGATCGTTCTCGTCCGACAACTTGTTCACCTCGTCGTCGCAATCCGCGGCTTGTTCGCGCATGATCTCCGCGAGCTCCGTCTGAACGCGCCGCGCCTCCGCCTCGATCGCCGCCACAGCGACCGCCTCGCGCCACTTCCCGAGCGCGTGCGCCAGAGTGACGCCCGCGTCGGGGGGAAGTGAGCTTCTAGATTTCGCTGTGGAGAAAACGACAGAAGTCGAGACGCGACGCGTGGGCGCGTCGTCGTCGCCGCCGCCGCCGACGAGGTCGTCCCCGCCGGAGAAACCGTCACCAAACGCGCCGCTTCCTTCGCGTGACCCGTCGCTTCCCGACTGACCCGCATGAGCTCCCGCGCCGCTTCCCGCGCCGGACCCCGAGCCGCTCGCGTCTGAAGGGTCACCCGCGGGCGGCCCGTCACCATCCGCGGGCTCGTCCTCGTCCACGGCGTCCTCGGCGACGAGGCGCACGAAAGGCGACCCGGAGGATGACAAGGAAAGAGGTTCAGGAGGCTCGTCATTTTCTTCATCCGTCGCGACCGCCGCGTTCGTCTCCGCCGACGCCGGGTCTTTCGTCTCGACCGCTTCCTCACTGTCCTCCTCGTCCTCCAGGAACGTCACGGACGCGCTCACGGCGCTCGCCGCGCGCAGCTCGTGCTCCAGCGCGTCCAGAAGCTCGTCGCTGGCCTTGCCCTCCGCGTAATGCAGCATCACGCGGTCCACGGGCGAGGCGTTTTCGTCGCTCGCCGCGCCCGCGACGCCCGGCGTGTCGTGCACGCGCGCGGCGTGCGAGGCCATGACCCGCGCGCGCTCGGCGCTCCGCTTCTTGCGCGAGGAAACCTTCGCGGGCGAGTCCGCTTTTCGCAGACTGAACGCCGCGGGCGTCGCCATCGCCGGCTCGGCGGCGAAGCCGGCGTCGTCCGCGGGCGGAGACGTCGCCGGGTCCGTTTCCACCGAGAGTCTCCGCAGACCCGCGGCGGCCGCGAGCGCGCGCTCGGCGAGCGTCTCCGCGGGGGACTTGGGGAGCATCGACGCGCGCTCGGTGACCGCCGCGGAGGGGGAAAGCGAGGCGTTCAGGGTGACGCTCCAGTCGTCCGATGCGCTCGCGGCGGGTCTCGCCTTCTCGGCGGTCATCGTCGTCTCGGAACGGTCCGTCGCGAGATTCGCGAGGTCGCCGAGCGCGCGGCGCCCGGACGCGGGCGTCGCCGCGGCCTTCTTCACCGCGCGCGTCGGCGGGGTCAAGCCCGCGTTCTCCAGCATGCTCTTCTCCGCGGAGAAGTCCACGGCGGCGAACGCCGAGAGCGAGTCCGCGAGGTCGCGCGCGGGAAAAGCGTCTCCTCGGGCGTCATCGCCGTTCGTTCCGGAAGAGGGGGACTTCTTCGCGGCGTGTCCGAGTCGACGCGACGAGTCCGTCGCCGCGCGACGCGACCCGGGGGTCGCGCCCACGCTCGCGACACGACTCGCGGCGCTCGACCGCCCAGGCATCGCAGCCTCGTCTCGCGGGGCGCGTTGTGCGGATGGGCGCGCGTCTCGTGTCGTTAACCACGACAAGGCATCTCATCTCGCTTTCCAACGGCTAATGAGCGTTTCTTGCGTCCGAGGTATCGAAGAATGTGGTATCGGCGGCGCTTGAGGATAACGACGTGTCGGCTTTTGGTGGGCCGAGCTCGAACGCGCCGAGGCGCGCCACACCAACCGACGCTTGTACGCAAACGTCCCTCGGAACCTCATCAGGATGTCCAGCTTCACCGTTTCCACGGGTTTCGCCACCTACACCGGCTTCCGCGCCGCGCCCCAGGTACGCGCCGCGCCCGTCTCCGCCGCCGCGGCCGATTGATGCTTTCACACACGCATCTTTTCAGGGTTTGAGGGTTTTGGCTCCGCGCCCGGGCGATGCGCCGCGACCGCCACCGCGGACGCTGACCTCTCGTCCATCCCCCCACCACGCACACGTCCTCCCCCAACAGAAGGCTGTCGCGAAGGCCGCCGCCGTCCCCCGCGTGGGCGGCCGCGCCTCGCTCGTCGTGCAGGCGAACAAGCGCGTCGCCAAGAAGGCGTCCGTGGTCCTGACGCAGGCGGATCCCAACCTGGGCGCCGCGGGCGACCTCGTGGAGGTGTCCCTCGGGTTCTTCCGCAACCACCTCGAGCCCATGGGCAAGGCTAAGAAGGCCACCGCCGAGATCCTCGCCGAGGTGGAGGCGCAGGCGGCCTCCGAGGTGGCGGCGAAGGCTGCCGAGTCGGCGGGCGCCAAGGCGATCGCCACCGCGCTCAAGACCATCGGCAAGTTCGTGGTGAAGAAGACGGTTGGGGAGGACGGCAAGATCTTCGGCTCCGTGACCGCGGCGGAGGTGGCGGACGCGGTGGAGCAGCAGACCGGCAAGGCGCTGGACAAGAAGGCCATCGACGTCCCCGAAATCTCCGAGGTTGGCATCTACGACGTCACCGTCAAGCTCCACCCCGAAGTCGTCGGCGAGTTCAAGGTTGACGTGCAGAAGGCGTAAACATAAAGCGAGAGGACTCTACATAGCGCATTCTTTCATAGGACGACGAATACTTCGAACACGTCGAGTCGACCGCATCACGCCACAAGTGTCGTCGTTGACCACGCGCGCTTCATCCTCAAACGACGCTCACGAATCGCATAGTCAGCGTCTCATCATGCGCACCGCGTCGGGGTATTCCGGGAAGGGTTCGTACGCGGCGAACGCCGTTCGGTCGCGCTCGGTCGCGGCGTCGTCGGTGGCGGCGGCGGCGGCGGCGGCGTTCTCGGGAGCGGGCTCCGGCGCGAACGCGCCCGCGCCGGATCCCTCGGTCGCGAGAAGCATCGCCGCGCGCGCGTTGGCCTCCGCGGCGAGGCGGTACTCCTCCGGCAAGAGCTGGAAGTTGGTCCAGGCTTCGCCCTGACGCGCGTATTCGCGGACGCGAGGGAGAGGAGGCGTTTCCAGCGAGTCGGGAAGAGGGAGACGTCAGCGCGTGCGGTATCGCGGGAGGCTGACGCGTATTCGCGGACGCACCAGGTTGTACAGGGAGTCGAACAGCGTGGGGAGCGTGTACCACACGGGCGCGAGCCACTGGGTCAGGCGGCGTCCGCCGCCGTCGCCGCGGACGTCCGGCTCGGTCTCGCGCGCGCCGTGCTCCGAGACGACGCACAGCACGAGGAACACCGCGCAGCCGAAACACGCGAGGTACACGACCGCCGGCGCGGGCGTCCGGGGCGCGCCGCGGGGGGCGAACGGCCCGACGCCGGCGCCGTGCGATGGGAGCACGGCCTCGGGGACGCGATGCTTCATCGTGGGGAGGTTCGAGGGGAAGGGGGAGGGAGGCGCGCGCGCGCGGGTCGAGTGACCCGAAAACGCACACCCTCGTTCTTTTCGCGTTCGCACAAAAGACGTCGTCGGGTTCGACGCGCGCACGGCGTCCGGGAATAGACTCGTCCTCGGGCGCCCGGCGCGGCACAAACGCGCGTCGCACGACATGCGGCGCGCGTGCGTCGCGCTGGCGACCCTCGCGCTGGCGTGCGGCGCGCTGGGGGACCCGACGGCGGACTACGCGGCGGACCTCGACGACGACGCGCGCCTCGGCGGGACGCGCGTCGCCGCGACCCTCGAGACCGAGCTCGCGGCGTTCTTGTTCCGAGACGAGGGCGAGGACGCGCGGGAGGGGAGGCACACGACGCCCTCGCCGCCTCCGAGCGCGCTGGACACGGAGATCGCGACCACCTCCGCGGAGCCGCACGACCTCGCGGCTGGCCTCGCGGCGTTCATCGCGCCGGCTCGCGTCGCGACCCCTCCGCCGCCGCACGACCTGGACCGAGCGTTTCCCTCGGAAGGGGAGGACGAAGCGGAAAAGACTCTGCGGGAGGTTCTCGTCGCGTCGTTGACGTCTCCTCCCCCGCCGTCGCGTCCTCCGCCACCGCCGCATCCGCCGCCGCCGCCGCATCCTCCGGCCCCGCCTTCGTCTCCGCCCCCGCACGCGCTCGACGGGGACTCCCCGACGTCGCGAACGACGCGCGAAACCACCACATCGTTCCAGACACTGCTCGCGGGGCTCAGGTCGCCTCCGCCGCCGCCGCCGCACCCGCCGCCGCCCTCGGCTCCGCCTGCGCCGCGTCCTCCTCCGCCCGAGACGCCACCGTCGCCGCTGTGGTGGGAGATCGAGTGGGGAACGCTCCTCGCGCCGCCGGCGCCGCCGGCGCCCCCGGTCCCGCCGCTCCACCTGCCGTGGCTCGCGCCGAGCCCGCCGCCGCCCGCGGCGGCGGCGGCGGCGACGACGACGCCTCCGGCTCAGCGTTCGCCACCGTCCGCGGCGACAGAGACGGCGAACGCGGCCGCGTCGCCGTCCCCGGCGACGGGTCACGGGTCAGTCGAAGGCGCCTCTCCGTTCTCGGGACCAAATACACACACGTCTCATACGTGGTGGCTGAGCGAGTGGACGCACCTGGAACCTCCTCCGCCGTCGCCGCCGCCGAGCCCTCCGCCCCCACCCTCCCCACCGTCGCCGCCTCCGCCTCCCTCGCCCCCGCCGCGCCCGCCGCGCCCGCCCGCGTCGCCGCCGCCGCGCCCGTCGCCGCCTCCCTGGCTCGAGGCGCGCGTGGACCTGCTGGACGACCTCGACGCGGCGGCTCTGGCGCAGGCGAGCGCGTCGCTGGCGGCGGCGGTGGGCGGCGAGGACCTCGACGCGGCCCCGGAGGACCTCGCCGCCGCCGCGGAGGCCATTCTTCTCGCTTCGCGCGACGGCGCCATCGAGTCGCAGGGGTGGCCGCACTCGAAAACGGCTCCGCCCCGCCCGAATCAACCGGACCCTCTGTCCGTGAGCGCGCCGTCCGGCGGCGCGTCTCCGGCCACCTCCGCCGCGCCGCTCGTCGCCGCGTACGAGCACTCCGCCGCGGTGGGCTCGGCGGTGGTGGACGCCTGGGACAGGAGGCCGTTCTTCAACGGCGGGAAGCGCGGCGAGACGAGTCCTACTGAACCGACGTCTTCCGACGACGACGAGGACAAAGAGAAGATCGCCGCCGCGATGGGCGGCGCGGCGGCGGCGGCGGCGCTGGGTGGGCCGTACGCGGCGTCCACTCTGCTGTACTCGCTGTGGCGCGACCCCAGCGTCGCCGCGCTCGCGCTGCAGACTTGGGGGCTAGTCGACGGATTGGTCTTCCCCGCGGGGACGGGGAGGCCGTAGAGAGCGCGGTACAGCGGAGACTTTCGTGTTCGATTCCCTCGCGCTTTTTTTCGGCGCTCGGGGCGGCGACGACGACGGGGCGCGTCCGCCGGCGGCGGCGCGCGGGGGGCGACTCGGGGACCGCAGAAGGGGTATGCGGTAATTGTTTATGGAACGTAAAAACCACGCAACCGCTCGAATCCGACCCGAACCGACCCCACGCGTGCGTGCCGGGCGCGCGCCGCCGCGCGGCGCGGTCCATCGCGAAATCGACGGAAACGGCTCGAACACGCGCAGACGCGTGTGCCGAAACTAAGTTTTTTTTCGCGGATGGGTTTCGTGTCGTCGAGCCACACGGCGACGCGCGCGGCCATGACGCGGTAGCGACGCGCGGGGTTCGCCGCGGGAAGCGCGTCAGTGGCACACGATGACCGAGAGAAAGAGGTGTCTGCATGGCAAGGTGAAAAGCAACTGCGTGGGCTGCACCCCCTGCCCGCATGGCAAGCTGAAAGCCACGTGCGCGGGCTGCAACCCCTGCCCGCATGGCAAGCGGAAAGGCACGTGCGCGGACTGCACCCCCTGCCCGCATGGCAAGCTGAAAGCCACGTGCGCGGGCTGCAACCCCTGCCCGCATGGCAAGCTGAAAGGCAGCTGCGCCGAGTGCAACCCCTGCCCGCATGGCAAGCTGAAACGCAAGTGCGCCGAGTGCAACCCCTGCCCGCATGGCAAGCTGAAGAAGAACTGCGCGGACTGCAATCCGTGCCCGCATGGCAAGCTGAAAGGCAGCTGCGCCGAGTGCAACCCCTGCCCGCATGGCAAGCGGAAAGGCACGTGCGCGGACTGCAAGCCCTGCCCTCATGGTAAGCTGAAATACGACTGCACGGACTGCAAGGGCTGCCCGCATGGCAAGCGGAAAGGCAGCTGCGCCGAGTGCAACCCCTGCCTGCATGGCAAGCTGAAAGGCCAATGCGCGGACTGCAACCCCTGTCCGCATGGCAAGCTAAAAGCCAGGTGCGCGGACTGCAACCCCTGTCCGCATGGCAAGCTGAAAGGCAGCTGCGCCGAGTGCAACCCGTGTCCGCATGGCAAGCTGAAACGCAAGTGCGCGGACTGCAACCCCTGCCCGCATGGCAAGCTGAAAGCCAGGTGCGCGGACTGCCACCCCTGCCCGCATGGCAAGCTGAAAAGCAAGTGCGCGGCCTGCAACCCCTGCCCGCATGGCAAGCAGAAAGGCAATTGCCCGGACTGCAACCCGTGTCCGCATGGCAAGCTGAAACACGACTGCGCGGACTGCGACCCCTGCCCGCATGGAAAGCTGAAACGCAAGTGTGCGGACTGCAACCCGTGCCCGCATGGCAAGCAGAAAGACGTCTGCACGACGTGTAAGTCCCTTCGCTCGACGAGGCGAGAGACGCCAAGTTGAATAGACTCTGATATGCATAGACTAGACTAGTCTACTTACCCTGAGCTACGCGTCCGCGCCGATTCGCGCGCTTCGCCGCGGGTCTTCGTCTCCGATTTCACCCCGCCGTCGCGAGCTTCTCCCCGACGAGCCCCATTCCCAGCCCGAGCCTTTCCGCGCCTTCCCCGGCGCCCGCGCGCTCCGGCGCGGCTCTCTCCGCGCGCGGGTCCCGCCGGGGAGGCCTCTTCGTCTGCAAAGAGTGCGCGCCGCCGGCGAAGGAGGACGTCCCGAAGACGCCGCTCGAGTTTCGCAGGTGCGACCCGCGGCCGATCGGGCGCGAGCCGCTCGCCGCGTCCACGTTTTCCCCGCTCGCGGCGTCGAGAAACGACTCGAACCGCCGCACGGCTTCGCGCGCGTCGCGCGTCCCCCCGAGCGAAAGCCTTCCGAGTTTCGCCTTCGCCTCCGCGGTGGCAAGCGACGCGCGCGCCTCCGCGGCGCGGCTCTCCATCAGGCGCCGGATCGCGTCGCCCTGCAGGTCGACGACGCTCCGCGGCGCCGGGCGCGGGCGCGGCGGGTCGCGCCGCACCGCGCCGCGCATCAGCGAGTCGCGCGCCAGTGAAGCCGCGAGACCGCCAGCCTTCGCGATACGCAGGATCCCCCGCGTTCCGTAATCGTCGTCGTCGTCGTCGTCGTCGCTGGATGTCGCGTCTCCGCTCGTCTCGCCCCCGGAGGCGCCCCCGCGCCTCGCGGCGGACGCGGCGGACGCCGCGCCCCTCGCTCGGCCCTCCGCCGAGCCCTGGCGGCTGGCGGAGCGGCTCGAGCCGCGGCTCGAGCCGCGCCGGTTCCCGGACGTCAGGAAGCCCCGCTTCTTCGGGTGCACGGTTTCCCAGTCGGCGTCTAAACCCGTGCGCTCGCGGTGGCGCATCGCGCGGTCCACCGCCTTGCGGAACCGCTCGCCCGCGGGGAGCGCCGCGCCGCGCTCGTGGAACAGAGCCTTCACGCGGCTCTCGGCGAGTTTGCGACGGGACGACTCGGCGGCGCGACGCATAGCGTCGCGCGCGCGCGCGTGCGCGCCGTGCGTCTCGAACGCCTCCGTCGCCACGCGGAGCGCTTCTTCGTACGAAGCCTGCGCGACGAAATCGTCCTCGCTCGGAAACGCGAGACGGTACGCGCCGCGCGCGTTTTGGGTTTGTCTATTCGTCCCCGCGTCGAAGGAGGTGGCTTTCTTTTTCTTCGGCTTCGCGAGCCGAAACGTCGACGAGTGGTTCCCGAGCGCTTTTTCTTTTTGGGTCCCGTCGCCGCGAACCTCGGCGTCCTCGACGCCCAGCCGCTCGCGCGCGCTCGTCTGCTCGCGCAGCCTGTGCTTCTTCATCGCCTTCGAGTCCAGCCGCACGAGTCTCAGCGTGTCCGTGATGAGCGACTCCTTGACGTCCCGGTCGAGCTCGGAGTCCGTCGCGAAGCTCGGCGAGTGGTTCACCTCGACCAGCCAACACTTGAGCTTCTTGTCCAGCATCACGTCCACGCCGAGAAGCTCGAAACACGACGAGGCGGAGGCGTCGGCGCGCGACGGGTCGACGTTTTCGTTCGGCGCGACCGAATCGTCGGCGCGACCGTCCTCGTCCTCAATCGCCGTCGTCGTCGCGCCACGGTCCATCTGCCGCATGGCGTTGCGGTAGTTGTGCCGCAGCGTCGGCGCCGCCGCGATCACCGTCTTGACGCACACGTCGATCACGGAGGCCCAGACGCGTTCGAAATCGTGCCCGTTGCGCCGCATCCACGGTTTCAAACCCCCGCGCACGGACCACTTGCTCGCTAAGCCCCCGTCGCCCACGGGACGCGAGAAGGGCTCTGTTTCAACGCGCGGAGACGTCTCGCGAGTGTCATCTGACGTGTCATCCGTTTCGGAGGAGCTTTTGTCTCCGAGCCCCGAAGGGTACCTCGCCTCCTCGCGCAGAAGCGCGCGCGCGCGCTCGGCGGGCGTGCGCGGCTCTCTTTCGAAAACGTTTCGGCTTTGTCTTGCCGCTTTGTCGACGTCCTCGGCGCGCACGAAGTTCTCGCTGTTTTTGTTCACGGCGTAGTTGGTGAGGTGCATGCATGCGTCGTGGAGGTTTTTCGCGTCCGGCGCTTCGTAATTGTTGGTGCAGAAGCGCACGAGCCCGTCGTCGTACACGAACACCCGCAGCGGGTCCGCGCACGTCACCAACACGTACACGCGCAGGTCAAACTTTCTGCCGTCGATGAGGAACGGATCGGACACGTACTTTTGCGCGACGACGCTCGCGGTTTTCTGGACGTTCGCGAACCCCGATTTGTTCGTCCCCGTCTCCGGGCCGATCACGCCCAGGTCGCGAAGCGCCGTCTGCGCCTGCGCCTCGGTCTGAACCAGCGTGATGCCCTTGCCTTGGCACCCGGCGTCCGGTTTCAGGATGAACGTCGTCGCGCGCGACTTCGCGCTTTTTTTTTTCTTCCCGGAGATCTCGCCCTTCCGCGCCGCCGACGCGCGGTTGCCCTTGACCGCGTCCGAGAAGGCCTCGAGCTCCTCCGGCAGCACGAAGGACTGCGGGGCGAAATCGAAGGACGCGGGGAGTTTCGCGGCGACGCGTCGTAGGTTCCGCGCGAGCGCCTTCTTGCGGCAGATCTCCAGCATGCCGGTGAAGTGGTTGATTTGCTGTAGCGGCTTGAGACGCATAACGCGCTCGATCGCGACGGAGGTGTCCGTCCAGTACAAACACCAGTCCTCTTCCTCGCCCACCTCTCGGTACCCGAGCTTGCTCGTGACGTCGCGAAGCAGCGGGTACTTGCAGTTCACGAGGCACACGCCGAGCGCGTCGAGTTTCTTCCGGCGAGTCTTGCGTCGCTTCGGGTGTCGCGCGGGGGGATCCTTTTTGTCCGACGAGAAGGATTCGAGCGCGCGGAACGCGGGCGGCGACGCGCGCGCGGTCGTGGTCGCGGCGTGGCCGACGACATCGAGCGAGCCGCGCGTCGCGCGCGCGTCGTTCTCGTCGCCGCTCTCGCCGGCATCGGAACTCTCGGACTCGGAGTGCGTCACCTCCTCCGAGGAGGAAGACATCGTCGTCACGACGCGTACCGGGTGCCCACCGGGATTGGGAAACGCGCGAGGCGTGTCGTCGCGGCGCGCGACCGCCGCGTCTCCGGGTGCGCGCGCCTCGCGGGGACTCGGCGAGACCTCGGCGATTCGAGAATTCGCACCGGCCGCCGGTCCGGGCGACCCCGTCGACCGTCCGGCGCCGCGCGGTCTGCCGTGGCCGTTGACGACCGAATTTGGAGTGAAAAAAATCCTCACCGGCTCCGAGGACACGAGGAGACTCAGTGGGTCTTCACGAGCGGCATCCCGAAGAAGACGTACGACGGCGCCTCGCCGTCCGCACACGCCGCCGCGCGTCTCCGCCGCCATGTCGGCGGCGGAGCCGCGCGACGGGACGCGCGACGCGTCGTCCACCGCTCACATGTCGGCGGCGGAGCCGCGCGACGGGACGCGCGACGCGTCGTCCACCGCTCACATTCCCACGCGTGACGCTCCGGGTCTCGGGAGAAACACGGGGGGCGTGCGACTGCATCGCGTCCCGAACCCACGTTGGCGAGCGGTTCCCTGCGCGTCTCTTCGCGCGCACCCCCGGTACGTCGCGCTCCCGCCGGTCGAGCGCGTGTTGTCCGGCGCCTCCGGCGCGCCGGTCGTCGACGACGCCGCGCTTCCGTTCATTCGGCAGCACACCGAGCAGTGGATGGCGGCACGAGCCGGGCGCGTCACGACGTCGACGTTCGCCCTCGCGCTCGGATTCTGGTCGGACGAGTTCGCGTTGGCGCATCTGCGTCTGCCGCTGCGCGGCCGCGCGTCGAAGGAGGCGCGGGACGCCGCGGCGAGAGACGCGGTGTCTGTCGCTTCGGAAGACGTTCGCGTCGACGCGGAGAGCGCGAAAAGCGCGAGCGACGCCGCCACGCGAGCCCGGTGCCTGGCGGCGGTGGACGCGTACAACGCCGAACTCGCGGCGGCGGTCGCCGACGGCGACGACGGAAAACTCGCCGCGCTCGACGCGGGCGGCTGGGCCGTCACGCGGGAACACGCGGTCGCCGCGGCCGCGGGGGGCGCTCGAGACGTCGCGTGCGCGCTGGGAAAGGAGCAGGAGGCTGCCGCGTTGCTCGCGGTGCTCGGCGCGTTTCCAAACTCGTACCTCGTCGAAACCGGGGCTGTCGCGCTCGGCGGCGGCGCCGCGAACCTCGCGGCTTCCCCCGACGGCGTGTTGGTGTTTCCGGCGCTGGGACACTCCGAGGACGCGACGGAGACGACGCTGGCTAAGGTTGTCGCGGCGGGCTCGTACGAGCGTCTCGCGAAGCCGAAGCCGTCGAAACAGTCGAAACGGTCGAAACAGTCGAAACAGTCGAAACAGTCGAAGGACCGCGTCGCCGCGTATTATTCTTCGCCTTCGAGCGCTTCGGCTTGGCCGGTTCCCGACTTTCCACAAAAAACCCGCGTCGCGGTCGCGGTGGAGGTTAAAGTCGCGTCCCCGTTCGTCTGGTCGACTTCCGGGCTCAAGTCGTATAACAACCAGGCGCAGTACAAGGTGGACGCCGCGTTTGACGGCGCGAAGGACCACGTCGCGCCGATTCACGTGCCGCAAGCGGTGTTGGAAGCGGCGGCGCTTCGCGTCGCGGGAACTGTAGTGGTCTCTTACTCGCCCGTCAGCGGCGGCGCCAACGCGGGCGCCAGTTTACGTATGCGGTACGTTCCGCGCGACGACGCGTACGTGGAGACCGCGCTTCGCGTCCTGCGGGCGAACGCGAGCGCAGAAAAAGAAGAGACGACGACGCGATGTCGCGATTTTGACCGGCTCGTTCGGCGTACGAAACGTATCGCGTCTTCCGCCGCGCTCGTGGCCGACCTCGCGCCCATCCCGATTCCCGAAGGCGCCGACGACTCGGCGTTCTTGCGATAGGTTGTGATAGGACGACTCGCGCCGACACATCGGCGTCGCGACGGCGGCGACGACGAAAACACGCAGCCGAAACGTCGCGTGAAACGAAAATCACGAAAAGGCGTTTCGACGAAAACGAACAACGACGACCACGATCTCAGATCTCAGATCGGGCGGCACGCACAGCGACGCGCGCGGGTCAGCGCGACGATACGCGCGGGGCACGCGTCACCAGCCGTGATGGTCAGCGACATAGCGCGCGGCGTCGAGACGCGCGCGCGCAAGAGAAAGCGGGACCTTGACGCTCAGGCGGGCGTCGCGATCCCGGGCCTTCCCTTCGATGTCGCCGTCTCGCTCGTCGAGAAGCACCTGCCCGACCCCGCGGACCTCGCGGTGCTTCGCGCCGTGAGCAAAGGCATGCGCGACGCGGTGGACGCGACCGGACGGAAGGTGGAGGAGTTCAAGGA
>ENA-OUOG01001838-OUOG01001838.1-marine-metagenome-genome-assembly--contig:-NODE-1838-length-23443-cov-5.408628_pt1 | contig 23443 bp, 15 predicted proteins | sample MGYA00248635_ERZ508505 | MGnify/ENA primary metagenome ERZ508505 (study PRJEB26176, sample SAMN06267871) | marine metagenome | isolation source: Saanich Inlet, British Columbia, Canada | place: Pacific...
ACCGCCGACACGCATCCTTCGGTGCTGAGCGCGCCCGAGCTCCTGAGCGCGCGGGAAACGCGAAGCGGCGTTTTCCCGGAGAAGACAGGAGCGAATCCTTTCGTCTCGTAAAAAGCGTCGGCGTTCGGGAGACGACACGTCTGTCGCGAGCGCCGCGATACGGACACACCGCGTCTTCTATCGCATCACCGTTAATAATCGTACTCGTCTCTTCTAGGCGGCGCGTCTCGTGACGGCGCCGCGCGCGACGACTCGAGTCCTCCCGGCTTCCTCACCTCCAGTCCGCCCGCGGACGGGCGAATCACGCCGTCGGCGTCGCGCGTCGCGTCGCCGCCGGATGCGCCTCGGTCCCGACCCGTCTCTGGGTCCGGAACGTCCCGTCGCCTCCCTCCGTCCCGGTCCCGGCTCAGACTCCGGTCGCGCCGAGTTCGGTCGCGCCGAGACTCGTCGCGACTGCGCGATCGGCTCCGGTCGCGCCTGTGCTTCTTCTCCTTCTTGCGGTCGCGGTCCAATTCGCGGTCGCGGCTGCGATCGCGCCGGCGTTTCTTCTCCTTCCCGCGATCGCCGTCGCGATCGCGGTCGCGGCCGCGGTCGCGGCTCCGGCTGCGGTCGCGGCGGGTCTTCCGGTCGCGGTCGCGATCGCGGTCGCGGTCGCGGTCTCGGTCGCGGTCGCGGTCTCGGTCGCGGCTCGCGCTGCGGTCTTCCGGCGGGCGCGACGCGGGCGCGCGCCCGCCGCCGCCGATGTGCCCCATCGCCGAGCCTTTGATTTCCAACGTGCTCCGCCCGTCGCCGGCGCGGAACGTCTTATCGACGCCTCTGTCTCTCCCGGGCCGACCACCGAACGCCGGCCCTCGACGCGCGTTGTCCGCCGCGTTTCGGTCCTCCGCGGTGCCGCCCTTCGCGCCGAACCGCTTGAAGTTGCGCCACAGCCCGTGCATGCTCTGCGAGAAGTCCACGCGCACGCGTCGGTCGTCGATGAGCACGTTGTCCATCTTCAGGTACGCCGTCTCCGCCGCCTCGCGCGTCTCGAACGTGACGAACGCGAAGCACAGCGAGTCGCCCGTCTTGTGGTCGCGCACGACGTCGCACGACACGACGCGCCCGAACCGCGAGAAGATGATCTCCAGGTCCTCGTCCGTGGTGACCGGGTTGAGTTTACAGACGAACAGCGACTCCTCGGGCGGCTTCGCGTCCGCCTCCGGTAAGTCGCCGATCATCTCCAGCACCACCGCGCGGTTCCTGGCTTCCTTCTCCCGGGTCTGCCGCTCGATTAACGCCGGATCAACGTTCGCGGCCGCGCCGTCGTCCGGTGTCCAGTCGTCCTCGAGCCGCGTGTCGTTCGGGTCGCGCGTAAACGTCGGGGACGCGTCCGGGACGAGCGCCGCTAAACCGGGCGGGTCTTCGAACGGATCATCCAGCACGACGGTGTGCTTGATCCGTATGTTCTGCCACGGTCGGCCTTTCTCGTCGCAGTACGCCTCGTTGATCGCGTCGAGTACGTCCAAACCTTCGGCGACGACGCCGAACACGGTGTGCTTCCCGTCGAGCGCGTCGCAGTCGGCGCGCGCGGTGATGAGAAACTGCGACGCGTTCCTGTTCTCACCCCCCCCGCTCGCCATGGACACCGTGCCTTTCGCGCCGTGCTTCAACGTGGCGCGAATCTCGTCCTCGAAGAAACGCGCCTGCTCACCGTACAGCTTGCCGTACACGGAGTCCCCGCCCTTGCCCGTGCCGGTGGGGTCGCCGGTCTGGACCACGAAGTCCTTGGTGACCGTGTGGAACAACACGTCGTTGTAGTACTTGATTTTGCACAGCTTCAGGAAGTTCTTGCACGTCCGCGGACACTCGTCGACGTGCAGGTCGATCACCATGTCCCCCTTCGAGGTCTCCAGGAGCACCGCCATCGTCGCCGCCAGAGACCCCAGAGAACCCGCCGCGCGCGCTTCTCTGGCCGCCCGGCTGCACTGCCGAGATCTGATGCGCCGGAAAGCGCTTTTTGGATTTCGAGAGCCGCCGACTCGGGAGCGTCGTTTCGCGGGTTCGCGTTTCACTCGCGCCCCCGATCGCGGGCGCTTTTCGGCGATCGCGCGACGCGTCCCCCCGCCACACTCGCTCGCGCGCCGACGGCCGCGACCCGACCGCGACGCCCGCCCCCAAGGTCACGTCCGTGTCCTCCCCGCCCTCACGATGGCCACGATGATGGAGCTGCCCGCGGAAGAGCTGGAGCGCATGCAGTTCTTCGAGCAGGCTCGCGCGCGCGCGGAGCAGGATCACAAGGCGAACCCGAGCGACGCGCAGGTTTTGACGCGCTGGGGCGGCGCGCTGCTCGAGCTGGCGCACTTCAAGCAGGGCCCTGAAGCTGTGGAGATGATCGAGCTGGCGGTGAGCAAGTTCGAGGCTGCGCTCGCGATCAACCCCAAGAAGCACGACGCGCTGTGGTGCCTCGGGAACGCCCTCACCAGCCAAGGCTTTTTGTTCCAGGAGGCGGAAAGAGCGGGGGAGTTTTTCGACAAAGCCAAGGTGTGTTTCCAAAGAGCGCTCAGCGAGGAGCCCACCAACGAGATCTACAAGAAGGCGCTGGAGATGACGGACAAGGCGCCCGGGCTGCACGCGGAGCTGCAGAGGCAGCTCGCCGAGCAGCAGGCGCAGCAGGAAGCCGCGCGCGCCGCGCAGATGGGCGCGCGAGGCGCAAACGCCGGCGCGAGCGGCGATGACTTTTGGTACGACGTAGGGGGGTGGGTGTGTTTCGCGGGCATCGCGCTCTCCTGGGTCGTCATGCTCTCCAGGCAACAAGCCGCGGCGTGAAGAGAGGCGGACGACAGGCAAGCTTGTGCGATTCGGAGCGAGGGGGGAAGAAGCGCATTTTTTGGGTAGTCGGCGCGACGTCCTGGACGTCGCGGAGCCTTGCGACGGATCGGTTGTTCGATAAAATCAGCACTGCACTCTGACGTTCAAAACGTGGGAGGCCAACTCAGCACGTCGCGTTCGCGTCGTTTCGCGAAGAACGATGCGAGACGGTGACGATCGTACGGAGCGTCCACTTCCCTCCGCGCCCGTGCATGGCGTGTGTCGGCTCTCGAGTCTCCGTCCTCGCCTCCCGCCTCGCCTTCCTCGGCGCCAGCCCCTCCTCGCGCGCGCTCGCTCGCTCCGCCGGCCGCCCCGCGATGCCGCCCAAAGCCAAGACCACCACGCAGCAGGGCCTGGGCGCGTTTTTGAAGAAGGGCATCAAGATGGTGGACCACATCAAGGTGGACGTGCCGGTCGCGGCGAAGGACGCCGAGGGCAAGAGCCCGACGCGCGCGTCCGGTCGCAAGCGCACGACCAAGGCGGAGGCGGACGCCAAGAGGGCGGAGAAGGAGGCGAAGAAGCCCAAGAAGGCTGGGCCATCGCGCGAGCACGAGCGCCGGTGTTGGGATGCCGGCAAGGCGGTCGTCTGCGGCGTGGATGAAGCCGGACGCGGCCCGCTGGCGGGCCCCGTGGTGGCCGCGGCGTGCGTGTTCCCCGAGGACCTGGTCATCGACGCCATCAACGACAGCAAGCAGATGACGGAGGAGGACCGCGAGGCGGTGTTCGAGGAGCTCATGGCGGACGACCGAGTGCTCAAGTCGGTGTGCGTGATCGACCACGAGCGCATAGACGAGATCAACATCCTCGAGGCGACCATGGAAGCCATGGCGCGGAGCGTCGAGGGGCTCAGCACGAAGGCCGACTGGGTGTTGATCGACGGCAACCGCGTGCCCCCGCCTTTAGCCGATCGCGCCGAGGCCATCGTCAAGGGCGACGCCAAGTCGGTGTGCATCGCCGCGGCGTCGGTGCTGGCGAAGGTGACGCGCGACCGCATGATGGTCGAGATCGCGGAGAAGCACCCGGAGTACGGCTTCGAGGCGCACAAGGGGTACGGCGTCAAGGCGCACATGGACGCCATACACAAGCACGGTCCGTGTCCGTACCACAGAAGGACCTTCGCGCCCATGAAGTACATGCCGGGGGGGAGCGCGTACGACGGTGCGTAGACAAAGCGACGCGCGTAAAGAGGGGGTTTGGCGAGTAGCTGTCGGTTTGAGACTTTGAGTTTTCGTCTCACTGTGAGTGAAAACGCGCGCCCACCGAAGAACGTGAGAGATGCAAGATTCGATGCGAACGCACTCCCCCGCGCGCGGGGCGGTGTCCGCGATGCCTCCGCGCGTGAAGGTCACGATGAAGCGCGGTCGGGAGGGCGAGGACGGCGCGGACGGCGTGAAGCAGGAGCCGGTCGACGCGGAGGCGAAGCGCGCCAAGACGGAGCCCCCCGAGCCCGTGGCGGAGATGGAGGGCGGGCTGAAGCTCAAGATGAAACGCGGCGACGCCGGGTCCGGCGGAGGCGCGCTGAAGGTTTCGTTCAAGCGCGGGGAGACGAGGGACGACCCGGACGAGATCCCGAGCGGATCGGAGGACGACGACCTTCTTGACGACGACGAGGACGACTCGCCCATCCACACGGGGTCGAGATCCCGCGCGAAACCCAGCGGCGCGAACCGGAAAAAACCACGTGGCGCGGCGCTCGGCAAAAAGAATGCGCCCTCGCTCGCGTCGCGCGTCGCGCGCAGACCCCGCGACGTGGACGACGAGGACGCCTCGCTGGATTCTGACGGCGAGAGCGGTGACGACGAAGAGGTGAACGAGTTATGGGAGGGTGGGGACGGGTTCGGGCAGAACGACTACTCGCACTTGACGCTGAAGCCGGACCACGCGAATCGCCCGCTGTGGATATGCAGCGACGGCCGAATCTTCCTCGAGAGCTTCTCGCCCGTGTACAAGGCGGCGTACGACTTCCTCATCTCCGTCGCCGAGCCGGTGTGCCGCCCGGCGAACATGCACGAGTACGTGCTCACGCCGCACTCGCTCTACGCCGCGGTCTCCGTGGGGCTGGAGACGGCCACCATCCTGAGCGTCCTGGCGCGCCTGTCCAAAACTCAGCTCTCGAGCGACATACACGCCTTCGTCGAGGCGTGCACTGCGAACTACGGCAAGGTGAAGCTGGTGTTGCAGCGGAACCGTTTTTTTCTGGAGTCCCCGGAACCGAGAATCTTGAAGGAACTGCTAAAGGACGACGTCGTGCGGCGAGCGCGCGTGTTGCCTTTAGGGAACGCTGACGCGGGCGCGGGAGACGGCGCCGCCGACGCGTTCACGGTGACGCAAGCGCTGCGCGACAAAACCGCCGCCGCCGTGACGCTGGCGGCGATCGAGGAGAATTTCGACGCGGAGGTGAGGATGGCGAACGGAGACGGCGTCGCCGACGGGAGCGGCGGTCGTGTTATGACTTCCGGAACGGGCGAAGGACCCGAGACGAATCCCTCACTTCCTCCTCACTCTGTGCCATCCACGTTCGACGCGACGGGCGTCCCCGAGTACGACCCGCACCGCGAGATGAGCTCGTTCGAGATCGAACCAGGGCAAGTGGAGCACGTCAAGCAGCGGTGTTTGCCCGGAAACTTGGGGTACCCCACGCTGGAGGAGTACGACTTCCGCAACGACACGCGCAATCCCGATTTGGACATCGCGCTCAAGCCCATGACCCGCATCCGGCCGTACCAGGAGAAGTCCTTAAGCAAGATGTTCGGCAACGGGCGCGCGCGGAGCGGCATCATCGTTTTGCCGTGCGGCGCGGGCAAGTCTCTGACCGGCATCGCCGCCGCGTCGCGCGTGCGCAAGTCCGTGTTGTGTCTCTGCACGTCCTCGGTGTCGGTGGACCAGTGGGCGGCGCAGTTCAAGCTGTGGACTAACTTAACAGATCGTGAGATCGTGAGGTTCACGAGCCAGACGAAGGAGGAGTTCCCCCCGAACGACCGCGCGTGCGTGTGCGTCACGACGTACAACATGGTGAGCGCGGGCGGCAAGCGGAGCGAGGAGTCAAAACGCGTGCTGGCGCAGCTGCAGGGCCGCGAGTGGGGCATCATGCTGCTGGATGAGGTGCACGTCGTTCCCGCGGCGATGTTCCGCAAGGTGATCGGCATCACCAAGGCGCACTGCAAGCTCGGTTTGACCGCGACGCTCGTGCGCGAGGACGAGAAGGTGGAGCACCTCAACTTCCTCATCGGTCCCAAACTGTACGAGGCGAACTGGCTCGACTTGCAGCGCGACGGCCACATCGCCAACGTGCAGTGCGTGGAGGTGTGGTGCCCGATGACCGCCGAGTTCTTCAAGAAGTACCTCTCGAAGGACCAGGCTGCGAAGCGCCAAGTCTTGTACTGCATGAACCCGAACAAGTTCATGGCGTGCCAGTACCTGATGCAGTTCCACGAGCAGCAGCGGAGGGATAAGATCATCGTCTTCTCGGACAACATCTTCGCGTTGCGCGAGTACGCGACGGCGCTGAGGCGGCCTTTGATCTACGGCGACACCAGCCACGCCGAGCGCACGCGCGTGTTGCACGCGTTCAAGTTCAGCAACGAGATCAACACCATCTTCCTCAGCAAAGTCGGAGACAATTCCATCGACATCCCGGAGGCGAACGTGATCATCCAGATATCGTCGCACGGCGGGTCGCGCCGGCAGGAGGCGCAGCGGCTCGGGCGCATCCTGCGCCCGAAAGCCGCCGCGCTCGCCGCGATGGCCAGCGGCAAGGAGGTCAAGGTGAGCGCGGACGACCACAACGCTTTCTTCTACTCGCTCGTCTCCACGGACACGGAGGAGATGTACTTCTCCACGAAGAGGCAGCAGTTCCTCATCCAGCAGGGGTACGCCTTCAAGGTGGTCACCGATCTCATCGGCGACGGCGACCGCGCGCAGCTCAAATTCAGCACGCGCGAGGCGCAGGTGGAGCTCCTGGAGAAGGTCCTGAGGCTCGGCGAGGCCGAGGCGGGCGAGGAGGTGCTGCCGGAGGACCAGGACGCGATTCGGCGAATCGGCGCGGGCGCGGCGAAAAGATCCAAGGGAAGCATGCTGGCGCTCTCCGGCGCGAGGGGCGCGTACCTGGAATACTCCACGGGCCAAGGTACCGCCGCGCGCGGGCGCGCGGCGGCGCCGCCGCCGCGGCCGATCAAGCCCAGAAACGCCATCCTGCGCGAGCGGGACGCGGCGCGCAGGGGGAAGTAGTCACGAACACGCTATCGTTCTGAACCGTCCATGTGTGTATGATACTAACAGACACGTATGTAGTTTTAGTCGTACGCGGCGTGTCGTGGTATGAATATTTAGATGCGCGTTCCCGCGCGACGTCTTCCGTCTTCCGTCGCGGGTCGAACGCCGCTTCGTCGTCGGGTGTCCGAAACGTCCCGATAAAAAACTGCCAGCAACAACTCCAGCCATAGGTCGCGGAAGGATATCACAGTGTCGTGTGCGCCGCACGCGCTTCGCGTGGCGAGAGAGGAGAGCGCGTGTGGAGGACGTGCGCGGTTTTATCCTCGGACGCGGCGTTTCGTGCGCATAGCGCGCGGAGGCGTCGCGAGTTGAGCCACGTCCTCGCGGGATGCTGGCGAGCGTCCCCGTGTCGGCGGCGAGAGGCGGGGGCCGAGGCGGGCCCCGAGGCGGGCGAGGCGGGCGTCGAGGTGGAGGCAGAGGCGGGAGAGGCGGCGGGAAGACGAAGACTCGACGCGCGCGTCACCTGACTTCCTCGGAGTCGATGCAGGTGGAGGTTCGTCTGACCCCCCCCCCCGCCGGCGCGCCTCTGCCGAAGCTCGTGGTGTTCGACCTCGACGACACGGTGTGGTTCCCGGAGTTGTACATGATGAACGGCGCGCCTTGGTCCGTGGACGAGCTCGGCCGCGTGACGGACGTCTCCGGCGAGGAGCTCCGCATCTACCCCGCGGCGCGAGAGGCCATCGCCATGCTCTCGACGCACGAGGCGTTCGCGGAGACCAAAGTCGCCGTCGCGTCGCGGACGAACCGAGCGCAGTGGGCGTTCGCCGCGATGGAGCTGCACGCGCCGCGGTCGCGGTACTCGTACGCGCCGAACCCAGATGCGTCTTCCGACGCGACTTCTTCGGGAACGACTTCTTCGGGGACGATCTCGCCGAGAAAAGAAAAGCACCCTTCGCGAACGCCCAAGGGCCACACCGCGCACCCTGAACCGCAAACCCTGCGCGAGGTGGTCGGCGACCTGGCGGAGATCTACACGGGGAGCAAGAAGGCGCATTTCCGCAACCTGCGCGAGAAAACCGGGACGCCGTACAAAGACATGCTCTTCTTCGACAACGAGCGCGTGAACGTCATGGAGGTGGGGCAACTGGGGGTTTGCTCGGTGTACTGCCCGGGGGGGATGTCCCAGGGCGCGTGGGAAGAGGGGCTACGGACGTTCGCGGACAACGCGTCGCGGCGTAAAGCCAAGTAGACCCGTAGTCGGAAGGCGTGTAACTTATTTTTTCGCCGAGAGGTGCGCACTTGTTTACTCTCTGTGTTTCGACGACCGGCTTCCCTCGGACGCGCCCACTAAAAACCCGAGATGAGATCGTCGGAGATCGACAACCCTAGTCGTCGCGCGTACGTCGCGAGGGCGCACATCGAAGGGCGCGGGGTCGTGAACGCGCGCGTCTCGTGTGGTGTCTGCGGGGGAGACGCGACCGCCGTACCGCTTCGGCGAGGGGACCGCCGTCGGGGGGTCCAGGCTTAGGGAAGGTCATGGGTGGCCTGAAATTGACCTTCAAGCTCGGCCCGAAGAAGCCCGCGTCCGATGGCGGGGAGGGCGGATCAGGCGGGTCCGCCCCCTCTGCGCCGCCGCGCGCGCTCCCCTCCGGTCCGGGCGGCGCCGCGCCGCACCCGTTCGCCGCCGGCGCGCGCACCGGCGGAGGCGACGCCGGGGCTTCGCCTTCCGGCGCGCGCCCCAAGGTGCCCGCCGCGCTCCTCAAGGCGAAGCTCGAGCGCGAGAGGGCCGCCGCCGGTGCGGCGTCGATGAGCGCGGGGGGCGCCCCGTCCGAGGGTGCGACCATGAAGGGTGTCCCTAAGGCGCTGCTCATGAAGGGCGTGCCCAAGGCGCTGCAGGGCGGCGGCAAGCCCGCCCCGGGCGTGTCCTCCGGCAAGGTGGAGAAGAAAAAAGTCAAGAGGCCGATCCCCGCGGGCGCGGGCTCCGTGCCCGGTTTGCCCGGCGTGAAAATCAGGCTGGTCTCCAAACCCGGCGGCGGGCTCGGCGGCGCCTCCGCCGCCGCCGCCGCGGCGGCGGCGATGGACTCGGGGTACGACTCGTGGGGCGAGGGCGACGACGCGACGCCGACGATGAGCGCCGCGCTCGGGACGAAGCGCGCGCGCGACGCGGCGGCTTCCGACGATCACTCGCGAGGCACGGCGGCGACGGAGAGCGGCTTGGTTCCCGGCCCCGTCCCCGCGTTCGCGGAGCCGCCCCCCAAGCCGGCCGCTATGTACGACGTGGTCAAGAAGCTGCAGGCGAAGGACAAGCACGGCGTGTTCGCCGAGCCGGTGACGGAGGCGATCGCGCCGGGGTACTTCTCGGTGGTTTCGACGCCGATGGATTTCCGGACGCTCCGCGAGAACGTGCGGCTCGGCAAGTACCAGAGCTGGGACGCGTTCGTGCAGGAACTCGAGCTCATCTTCGCCAACGCCATGGCGTACAACCCCGCGGGCACGGCCGTGCACGCGCTCGCCGCGAAGACGCTCGAGCACGCGCGCCGCGCCGCCGAGAAGGCGCGCAACGCCGGGCTCAGCCCCGGCGCGCGCGCTAAGCGTTTGAAGATGGCGCACGTCGCGTCCCTTAACTCCTTCGGCGGCGACGAGCGCTCGGTTTTTTCGATGGGCACGAACGGAGTGTCAAACATTTTATCGATGGACGACCCCTCGCAGTCGCGCGGGGTGGGCGCGCCCTCCTCCACCGGGTTCGAGGAGGAGGAGGAGGACGACGACGAGGTGGTCTTTGGGAACGACGAGGATGACAAAAAGAAAAAGAAGGAGCTGCGGTTCAAGCGCCACACCTTCGCGGAGCTCACTTCACGAGCCGCGATGCCCTCGTTAGCGGCGTGGCGGCGCGCGGCTGACGCGAAAGCGTTTCCCGACGGCACCGGCGCGTCGCGCATTCCGCAAACGCCGCAGACGATGGTCCGACCGAGCGCGACGTTTTTCCACAAACGCGTCGCCGCCGAATCGTACGCGGGGAGCCTCTCTTCGTGGGGCGCGTCGCTTCGCGGCCGCGCGCGCGTGGTGGCGCTCCGTTTAGCGCGCGCGGCGTCTTCTCTGATCCCGCCGCCGCCGCCGCGCGCGCCCTCGCCGCCGCCGCGCGAGGAGGACGAGCCCGAGGAGGAGGACGAGCCCGTCGCGTCTGCGTTTGGCGCGGAGAATGACGACGGGAGCGAGAGCGACGACGACAGCCCGCTCATCTCCATCGCCGCCAAGGTGCGCGGCGCTACGATAGCGCGGGTCGCGCCGATTCTGCCCGCCGCGAACGCGCAGAAGTCGCTGGCGCTCGCGGCGGCGGCCGCGGCGGCGAGCCAGCGCGCGAGCGCGTCCGTGAAGACCGCGGGGCTCATCTCGCGAGGGCAGGTGGCGCCGGAGTCGCGGGGCGACCCGTTGCCGGCGCTCCGCGCGCAGCTCGGGTTGCCGCCGGATGGGGGGTTCGCGGACGTCGTGCGCGGCGTGCACGCGGACCTGTCGCGGGGTCTGGGAACCGTGCGCGATCGGCTACGCGGCGTGGGGTTCGGGAAAGATCACCCGATCGTTCCCGCGCCGCCGCCTTTGCCGGCGACGAGGCGACGAACGTAGCGACGAAAAGCCGTTTGGTGTGCGTTTTCGACGACTCTCTTTTCGACGCGATGAAAAGTTTTCAAAGTACAGTAGATGGTAGTACACGTTCTCCGCGCGCGATCGGAAGCCGTCCGTTGGTCTCGCGTCGACGTTCGGGAGCGCCTCGTCACGCCTCCTTCTCCATGTCGACGTTCTCCTTGTCGGCGACGTGCGAGACGGGGATGGGCTTGCCGTCCACGTGCACGCCGTCGTACAGCCTGCGTTTGGAAACGGGGGGCGCGGCGTGAGCGGCGCCTTTTTTGAGCCGCTTTGCCAAAACACGTCGCGAAGATGGCTCGCCTCGAAAACGTCCACGTGGTGCTCCACGCGTGGGAGTCGAGCGGTTTTGGATGCTCTGGGACCGCGAACGTACCTGACGACGACTCTCTGTTCCGGCCTGGTCACGACGTCGCCCTCGAAGGTGACGCGACCGTGCCTGAGGAACGCCTTGGCTTCCGAGCGCTTGCACACGCCGTGCCTGCGGGGACGCGGGAGGCGCTCATGTTTGAGTTTTGGTTTTAGAATAATGAAATGACGAACGAGAGGGGACGGAGCGCGTCGGTTTCGCGCTCGGCGTACCTGGCGAGGATCTTGTCGACGCGGTCGGGCTCGTCCACGGGTGGGCCCTTGTTCTTATCCGGCACGAGCACCCACCCCTTTTCCATGCTCTTGTTCTGCTTCAGCCCGACGACGACCCACTCGTCGTTCTCCTTCCACAGCTGTTTCTTCGTGAGCGTCACCATCGATGCGATAAAAGTCGCGGTCCTTTGAACGCGGCCGTTCGCGGCGTGTCGAGTCGCGCGAGTCAAACGCGGACGGGAAAGAGGCGGAAACGGCTTTGGCGGCTCGTCGGGGACGAGGCGCGGGGGAGGATGCGGGTCGAGGCGAAGGCGCGCGCGCGCGTGTGTCGAACGCCGGAGCCGCGTTCGCGACATAAATTCGGATGCGTCGCCGAACAGCCGTTGGAATTGGCGCGAGCGGCGTTTCCCGGGGTTTCCGGCCAATCAACGCGCGATACGAAAAAAACCCAGATCGACCGTCTGTTTTCGTTCGGGTTTTCGGAATTCTCAGAAACGCGTCTTCCGGCGAGAGGGCGATGGATTCGAGCGACAGACGATGGCGAGCGAAACCCATCGCGCGCGCGTGCATGCGACCGAGTTAAAAAACTTTACCTCCCGTCTACTCCCCCACCGTCATCCCGAACCCGAACTTGTGGTTCTTGTTGGCGTGGTCAATCTCCGCGGAGAAGGTGAGGGTGAACCCCGCGTTGAGGCGCTCCTCGAGGAACGCGGAGACCACGCCGTTGTTGTCGACGCGCCCGCGCAGGCGGCTCTGCCTTAAGATGTAGTCGTACCCGACGCTCGCCTGCGCTTGGCGCGCGTTCCAGTTCCACATGAAATCGGACGCCAGCATGGCTTTCTCGCTCACCTTCGCGGTGTAGGTCAAGGAAACTAACCCGGTGGTCGCCACCTGCCCGGTCGCGACCGTCTTGTCGTCCGCGTACCTCGCCGCGAACCCCACCCCGCTTTTTTTCTGGCCCCCGAGCCAGAAACCCTCGCCGCCCAAACTCAGCGTGTCCGAGACGCTCTGCAGGTAATTGACGCCGTAAAACGATCCGTTCCCGAGCTTGATCTGCGCTTGCGAGTCGAGCCCTTTGTAGTCCAGATCCACCATGACCTGCGAAAATCCTGGCTCTTTGCTCGTCTGCAGCTTCGCGGAGAGCGCGTCGGAGAAGTCGTACTTCAGACGGCCGGAAACTCGGCCGTCCGTCAACGCGCGGCCGACGAGCATGTAGTTGGCGTCCACCACGTTTGCGCCAAACTCGTACGTCGCGTTGGGGATCTTGATGATCTGGTTGCCCTGCGCGGGCACCTCGATGGAGCCCATGAACACGGAGTGGCTCAGGAAGAACTTCTGGTTCAGCTGCTTGTTGAAGTCGAACCTTCCTCCCTCGAAGTGGTCCGCCTTCAGGGACATCATGATCTCACGCTGAAGCTCCTCGTACTTCACGGGCGTGGGGAGATCGAGGAAGTCCGTCTTTTTCTTCGCCGCGGGATCGACCGCGGAGACCGCGGCGCCCGGGGGGGTGCCCAGGGGCGCCCCGGTGGGCGTCGCGTCCGCGCACTTCGCCTGCGTGAAGAACCAGTCCATCGCGGGGAGGTTCGCGCGCGCGCGTCGAACGGTGTGGGGGGCGGGCGAACGACCGAGCGAAGAGCCCCGATCGGAAAATCGGCAGGCGTCGCAAAACCTCGCGCTCGGTTTTTTCGTCACCCCGTTTCTTTTTTTACACAGATCCTGGTCTCAAAAAAGTGCTTATCAAAACGTGGAGACTGGTTGCTTATGTATCCAGAGAAACAGCGCGAGTCCTTCGCGAGAAAACACGGAGCTACAAAAGCCTCGAGATTTCTCAGACCTCGCCCTCTCTCGCACGAGCACGGAAGACTACCTCCGTCGCCATGGCGCGCCGTCCCGCCAAGTGCTACCGCGTTATTAAGAACAAGCCGTACCCCAAGAGCCGGTACTGCCGTGGTGTCCCGGATCCCAAGATCCGCATTTACGATGCGTAAGTGCCGGCCCGCGCGACTACCACCGGCATCTCGCGAGCGAGACCGCGCGCGGAGATCCCCGGCAACGCGCGCCACGCGACGTTCGCGAGCCTCGCACGCGCGCGGGAGCCTCACGCTGACCACCACCACTCCCTTCCCCTGGCTCTCCACCCACAGCGGCATGAAGAAGTATGACTGCAACCTCTTCCCCGCTTGCGTGCACCTCGTCAGGTACGGCCAAACCCGTCGCGTTTCGCATCGCGTTTTTCCATCCAGCGCGGGGTGACGGGCACGCGTCCATCCGCCGGCGTAGACGACCGCGGCCGCGGCACGCGGAAGTGCGCGTTGCGTGTGGTCGTACAGCACGCGTACGCGGCAGTCGCGCGCCGTGATGAGCCGCCGGGGATGCGCACAACCCCCGGGTTGCCGATGGACGCGTTGCCGCGGTCGCGAGGTTTTTTCTAGGGTTTGCGCGGTCGCAGGGTTAAGACTCGACTTTTTCGCGTCGCCCGTGCCCCGCCGCCCGGCGGCGCTCCGCGAGCGCGCTCGGTGGACGCGCGCATCGCCGCGAGCCGCCCCGGCGACGCGCGTCGTCGGGCGTTCCCGTCGCACGCCTCTATTCCCTTCGCGAGGCGCGTCTCTGACCTTTCCTCCTCTTTCACAACCGCCCCCGCGCAGTTTCGAGAAGGAGCAGATCTCCTCCGAGGCGATGGAGGCCGGTCGCATTGCGGCGAACAAGTACATGGTGAAGAACGCGGGCAAGGATCAGTTCCACCTGCGCGTGCGCATGCACCCCTTCCACTGCCTCCGCATCAACAAGATGCTTTCCTGCGCCGGCGCGGATCGCCTGCAGACGGGCATGCGCGGCGCGTTCGGCAAGGTGCAGGGCACCGCCGCGCGCATCGCCATTGGCCAGATCATGCTTTCCATCCGCACCAAGGAACAGCACGCGAACAAGGCTGTGGAGGGCTTCCGCCGCGCGAAGTTCAAGTTCCCCGGGCGCCAAAAGATTGTCGTCTCCCGCCAGTGGGGCTTCACCAAGTTCACCCAGGAGGACTACAAGGCGTGGAAGGCTGAGGGCCGCATCAGGCCCGACGGTGTCAACGCGAAGCTCTGGGAGAACCACGGCCCCATCGCGGGCCGCCCCGCCAACACGCTGTTCCTGGGCGCCGCGCGCACGTACAAGGTGCGCAACGCGTGAACGCGAGGTGCGATTATGGGTTTGGCGGACTCTTTGTGAACGAGAAGAGGTCCGAATGGGATTCCGACGAGCGAGCGTGTGGTCGGCGGGCTCGAAGGGATAATACGAGATACTTTGAAAAAATCGACCAACTATCGCGAACGCGCCTTCACGCTCGCGGCGGCGCTTCGCGCAGCCGGCACCCCACGAGCTGGTGGAACGTGCTCCCCTCGCGCAGTGCGGCGGCGTCCACCAGCCGGACCGCGCCCTTCGCGCCCGGCGCGCTCTCCAGGCGCCCGCAGAACACGTAGTTCCCGGGCGGCCGACGCATGAAGAGCAGCGCCGCCGGCGCGGAGGTCTCGTCGTCGTCGCCGACGACGCACGCCTCCTCCGCCTCGGGGTCCTCTTCTCCGCACCCCCCCTCCCCTCTCTTCGTCGAGAGGCACGCCTCGAGGGGCGTGCGTTTGATGGCCGCCTCCGCGCCCTGCAGAGCCGCCTCGTCCGGGCGCATGAACAGGTCTCCCCCCTCGCCCTCCTCCCAGAACTCGCCCGCTCCGGTTTTCTTCCCGGGCGCGCCGACGCTGAGGTACAGAACCGCCGCGTTGGCCCATCGCTCGACGGCGCCTCCGCGCTTGGCGGCGCGCACGTCCTTGTCCGCGCTGAGCAGCCTCGCGACGCCCTTCCTTCCTCCCGCGGTGGCCTGCCCCACGCAAGAACCGGCGATGATCGAAGAGAGGTCCACGTTGACCTCCTGGACGTCCGGCCTGCGCCCCGAACCTCCGCCCGCCGCGCCGAAGCCGCCGCCGTTTGCGTGTTTGGTCAAGCGCGCGGCGAGCGCGGCTTGCTTCTTGAGCGCCTTCTTGGCTTTGCGCGGCAGGTGCTTCCCCTTGGCCCGTGGGTCGCCCAGTTTGACGACTTCGTCCAGGCTCGCGAGCAGCTTCCCGTGCGACTTCTCCACGCACTTGTCGAAGATGAGGTTGAGGTAAAACGCGTCGGCGGCGGCGTACGCCACCTGCGCCGCGCTCAGCGGCCGGCGCGACCAGTCGCTGCACTGCTGTTCCTTGCTCAGCGTCGCGCCGAGAACCATCTTGGTGAGCGTCGCGAGGCCGACGCGTAGGTTCGAGCGGTTCGCGCTCGCGGCGTGCGCGAGCTGCTTGACGTCCACCATGGCTTTCGGCTCGGATCGTTGTCTGAGAGCCGCGAGGTGCGGGTAGCTCGCCTTCATGCGGGTCAGGTCGTACCCGAACGAGAAACCCAGCTTGTACACCGTCTCGCTGCACAGGAGCTCGTGCAGGAAGGCGTCGAACGCCTCGCGCGCGTCGTCGGGCGCGTCGCGCTTCGCCACCGCGAACAGGTCCACCACGAACGCGTCCGTGCGCGTCGCGACCTGCAGGATGCTCACCGGGGTCCGCGAGCCGGGCTTCCACTCGCCGTCCAGGCCCACGACCGGGGGGTGGCCCTCGCGCGTCGTCGGGTTGTGCGCGGGATCCATCACCGCCTCGCGCATCGCCGCGACCCCCGCGGCGTCCGCCACCCAGTGCACGCGACCGCCGGGCACGGGAGGGAGCGTCTGGCCGCGCTCCACGCCCAGAGCCTTGCTCGTCAGCGCCGCCGGCGCGTTCGGGTCGAGCGCCACCTCGACAGACGCGGGCGCGTCGTCCGCGACGACGCGCGACGCCACGTCCCTTCGGCGCGTCGCTTCCGACCGGGGCGAGGTCGGCCGCCGCCGATGCGCACCGCCGACGCGGACCGCGGGCACGCGCGCGCGTTTCGCGTGGCACGCCGCGGACGCCGCCGCGGACGTCGCCGCCACACCCGTCGTCACCCCCGGACGCATCCTCCCCTTCCCTTCGGCTCGACCTCGTCGCGGCGCCGCGCGGGATGGGCCGGACGGTCCGAGAACGTGCGTTATCCGACTCCGCGCGCGTCGGCGACGCGTGCGTTTCGGGCGGCGCGTTTTTTGCTTTTGTAAAAAAGCGTCCGAAGAGATACCTACCATGGTAGTACTACCCGTCGCGATGCGCCGCGTCGAATCTCGTCTATGGACACTCACGCTACTCGCGACCCCCCACGGCGCTGCTTTTATGCACGTTGACGCGTCGCCGCAGGGTCTCCTCCGAGACCCCGACGTTTTCGAACGCGCCCCGGCTCTCAATCGCGCCCGCCGCGACCGAACCCGCGACCCGAGCGCGTTCCGGAACATCGTTTTCGTCCACTCCCAAACCTTCGTCATCGTCATCGTCACCGTCTCGCTCGCCGTCGCTCTCAGTCTCGTGTAACTCCGACTCGTTCTCGCTGATTATCGTCCCTTGGCTCCCGGCGCTGCGCAGCGAGTCCCGGCTCCCCGAGCCGCGCTCGAGCCTCGCCGCCTCCTTGGCGACGCGCGCGCGCGCGGCCGCCTTGTGGTGCTCGCTGACGATGGACGCCTTGGCGGCGAACAAACGATTAGTGACCTCGTCGGCGCCGCCGAAGACGGCGAGCCAAAACACCAGGGCTAACTCGACGTGTCGCCACAGCGGGAACCACGAAAGGGCGCCGCGCGACAGTTCGCGCGCCAACGACCATAACATGCTGTACGCGAGCCAGTACCGCAACAAAGCGCATATCTTTCTCGAGCGCTCGTGGGTGGAGCGAGCGCCGCCGTCCGCGGCGACGTTTTTAAACCCGAGAGCGTCCAGGGACGCCGCGGCGGGTAAAGCGAGCGCCGCCGTCGCGCACCCGTACAGGGTGAGAAACGTCGGGGTGAAGAAGAAAACAGCGCACCCGATCATCGGCAGGCTCGCGTTATCGAGCGCCAATCCAAGTGCCGTGGACGCGCGCCGGAACCCCGCGAGTTTCAAACCCCACTGTACGCCGCGCAACGACCTGTGCGCGCTCCGGTCCAGCACGCGCCGGAGACGGCGGATCGGGAAGAAGAACGAAACCGCGCGGAGGGTTCCGCGCGACGAGGTATTACCTTTCGGCGAGATTCCCGCGGCGCCCGCGAACGCGCCCACGCCGACGTTCGCGCGCGCCGACCAGCCCGCGACGCGCGGCGCGGCGGCTTCCGTGATGAGCCGCGCGCCGGCGGTCATGGGGAAGGTGAGCCACGCGGTCCACAGCAGGGTGAGCTCGGGCCAGAACGGCACCAGCACGTGCACGCCCGTGGCCACGAAGGGCAGGTCCAGCGTGAACATCAGCGGCGCCGCGCTCGACCAGAACCGGAGCCACGCCTCGGCGGCGAGCCGAGCGCGTTCGGGGTCGAGCGCGTTCGCGTTCGCCATCTTCGCGTTCGCCATCTTCGCGTTCACAGTGTCGTTCCTCCCTCCCTCGACACTCGCTTCGAGACCCTTGTCGCCTCTCGACAGATTCTCGAGGCTCTCGAGACTGGAAGACGGATCGATCCGACCGCGCGCGCCGACGCGATCGTCGCGAAGCGCGTCGGCGCCCCCGGCGCTCTTCGCCCCGAACCCGTCGACGCCCGTCGCGCGGCACTTCTCCAGCGCGTTCACGGTGAAGAAGGTGGGCACGAGCAGCGTGGCGGATGCCACCACCTCGCGTTTCCGCACGAACGCGCGCGCCCAGTGCGGCATCAGCGCGATCACCACGCCGCCTACGCCGAACACGATGACGTGCGGCGCGAGCAACGCCGCGACGCGAGACTTGGCCTTGACGTTTCGCAGAAACGTATTGTATCGCGCACGCGTCGACGTCGCGACGGTCTTGACGCGACGCGCGACCGCCACGAACGGCGCGACCGCTCGGTCGCGAACGCGTTTGATACGTCGCCGATGGTACGAAAGCGCCTCTCTAACGCGCGCGCGGTACCGCGCGCGACGCAGGTGCCGCGCCAGCGCCAGCGCGGCGGCGCGCGCGGCGACAAACGCCGCAAAGCCGGCAACCGCCGTCGCCTTGACGCGCGCGGGCGCCTCTTTGACGATCTGCACGACACGCCACAGGTACGCGAGTATTTCCCTAAACCCCGCGCGCGTGTACCACTCCAGCGCGTCCGTCGCGGGGCGCCCCGCGCGCGCCCACAGGCGCAGCGCCAGTCGCGTGGTGGCCATCGCCGCCGCGAAAGCCTCGCGAGTGGTCATGGGGGACTCGTCCGGCTCGAGCGCGCGCCCGCCGCGAACTTCGGGCGCGGGCTCCTGGACGACGACGGGTCGGTCGTCGGTCGCGTCCGTCGCGTCCGTCGCGCGCGTCGAGTCGGTCGCCTCGTCGTCCGGGTACGGCGCCTTCGTCCCTTCCGGCGCGTCCGAGGCGCGCCCCTCGACAACGTTCGGATCTGGCGCCGAGGCGTTCCACGACGCGTGGATCTCGACGTCCGGCAGCGGCGAGGGGAGCAGGAGCCCGCGCGCCACCAGCAACTCGTCCCCGGCGGACGCATCGTGCGTCAGCACGAGCGTCGCCACGAACAAGCCCGCCGCGAACGCGGCGAGCGTGTTCGACGGCATCGCGCCTTCGCGCGCGTCGTTGTCTCTGTTGTTACCCAGAAAACGCGTCCGATAAACTGTTGAGAAAAAGGGGATGGACGACACTTGGCACCGATGGACAGTTCAAACCGCGCGGCGTCCGTGAGGCACCGACCGCACGATGCTCACCGCGCGCGGTCTCCGCTCGCCCGCGGGGGCGCGGGCGACGCTCACGGCGCGCCGCGGCACGTCCGCGCTCCGCCGCGCGCGCGTCGGACCTGCGCGTCGCGCCCGCAGAGCGACTTTCGCGATCGCGCTCTCGGCCTCCTCGGCGCCCGACGCGTTCCCCGCCAACCGCGCGACGTACGCGGGCGAGTCCAACCTGTGGGTGACCCAGGAGCTTCCCCGCCTGCTGGAAATGCTCCCGCGCAGGCGCCCGTGCGACGGGCTCGTGCTCACCCGCGGCGCGTGGTCCGCGACGCGGCCGGACGCGGCGACGCTTCGGCTGCGTGGCGTGATGCGGTTTCACAACGCGACGAACGGCCGCTTCGACGTCTTCGTCCCGGAGGTGGAGGCTTCGTGCCGCGTGCTGTCCAAGACGCACGCGCTGGACGCGCTGGCGGTGACCACGCGTGTGACGCCCATGCACGCGGACGACGAATTCGAGCCGCGCGCGGATGGGTACTGGGAGGCGTACATCGTTCCAAAGAGCGGCTCGACGGCGATGGAGGTCGTCGTGGACGTCACCGGTTTCGGCGCGTCGCGCGCCGAGGACGAGGCGTTGTTTAACTCGCTGGACGCCGCGTGGCTCAAGGTTACGTACGTGGCGTACGGAAACCACGGCAGGACGACGCAGGAGCAGAGGGTGGTGCTCCCGCTCAAGTTCCCGGACCCGAACGTCGTCGCGATCGAGGCGAAGGAGACGGGCGCGGAGAACGAGGAAGAGGAAGAGGACGAGACCTCCGACGCCGCGTCGTCGGCGCCGCTCCGGTGGCGTCGCGTGAAGCCCGGTCTGAGCGTCCTGTGCGTCCCGACGCACCTGCTGTGCCACCTGGACGACCCTATAAGCGTCGTGGAGCGCTACGTGCGGAGGCACGCGCGCGCGGGGGACATGCTGTGTATGGGGGAGACCCCTCTGGCGGCGATGCAGGGCCGCGTGCGGCACCCCGCGTCGGTTAAACCCGGCTTGGTGGCGCGCCTTGTTTGCCGTCTGTTCAACCGCTTCTCGTCCGTCGCGACGGCGTGCGGCATGCAGTGCCTGGTGGACGTCGCGGGGTCCGTTCGCGTGCTCGTCGCGGCGGCGCTCGCGGTTTTGGCGCGCCTGATCGGCGTCCGGGGCGCGTTCTACCGGCTGGCGGGGACGCAGGCGAACCTGATCGACGACGTCTCGGGTCAGATCCCGCCGTACGACCAGAGCGTGACGCTCGGCCCGGTGCGCGTCCCCGAGACGGTTCGCGCCGTGTTCGAGAAGTGCGCTCTGCCGTGCGCGGTGGTGGACGTCAACGACCTGAGCCGCGTCACGGGCGAGATGCAGATTCTGGGGAAGAGCGAGGGCGTCGACGAGGACATAGTGCGCGTCGCGCTGCTTCGCAACCCGCAAGGGAACGGCGACCAGCAGACGCCGCTGGTGCTGGTGCGGCACGATCCGGACCGCCGAGACGCCATCGTCGAGGCGGGGCGAGCGGACGAGCGCGAGCGCAAAGAGAGGCGACGAAGGGGGGTGAAGTACGCGCAGAAGTGAGGCGAAAGGGTTTGTGGCGTGTGGGTGTGCGTCCGAGGAAGTTTTGGTGTGGTAATTCGTGCGTTCGTGTCGTATTATGTAAGACGCGTGAAATCTTCGCGGCGCGCGCGCGCGCCTTCGACGCGCGAGTCAGGCGCAGCAGGAAGGGCAGCGGGCCTCGCAACCGGTTGCCGACACGCCGACATACTTCACGCCGGGGTCGCAGTCGGGGCACCATAATGATTCGCAAGCATTGCAGAAAGGGAAGAATATGCCCTTCTTCTTCATGCACGGAGTGCACGTCGATTTGTAGCATCCACCTTTGCCGAAGCAAACGTTCAAGGTGCCGACGCACTCGCCGGTGCACCAACAGCCGTGGCACTCGCGGCAGTGCACGAAATTGATGCGTTCCTTCGCCGCGCAATCATTGCAGTACGATTTGAAGCATTTCCGGTCATCGGGATCGTCACCCGGGCTTCCCCTGCAGATTTCGTTCCCACCAGAGAAGTAGCACATCTGGCAGTAGACTTTGTCGCAATCGGAACCGTCGCAAAAGATCAGTAGATTCTCCTCGTTGCACTCCTCGCCACACACGAAAAAGTCACACGCGTCGCACGACGTGCCCTCTCTGTCGGCAACGCAGATCGGGCAGAACACCTCAGTGCAGTTCTCGCAGATTTTCATCTCAGGAGTGGTCGTGTAACCGTAGCAGTTATCGTCCTCGTAGCCGTCGCAACGCCAGAGGTCAAAGCTGGATCTGTGTTTGGCGAGGTTCAGAAACTGAACCTGTTCGTAAATCCCCTCCAACACAAAGCCGTCGCTCTCCACAGGTTTGCGGAAAACTTCCTCTTGGTCGATTGCGAGACACTTCTGGAGAGTGCTTATGGCCATTGGGTCACTTACCCAGCACCCGGCGAGGCGCAAACACCGAAGACGCTTCTCTTCAGGACGAGCCTCCATGCCGATGAGACTCATGAAGTCAGCAACATCGGAAACGTTTACGCCGGGGCAGTTCGTGAGTTCGAAGCTTTCGAGAGAGGCGAACTTCGCGGCGATACCTTCGCGTCGTCGCGCTTCGTCCTCAGTTTCCGACTCGTCGTCCGAGTCTGCTTCGCCGGAGAGAAAGTTTCCAACGAACGAAAGGGGGGCGTCTCTGACCTCGAGGTGCTTGATGTCGCCGCAGTAGCAGAGGAGGCGCTCGAAGCGCTCGTCCGTGAGTCGCTCACCGAGCTCGCCGTCGAGCACGAGGTCGCAGGTACCCCAGGCACCCTCGGACGTGACGGCGTTCTTCCAGACTTGAGACACGCACGCGAGCGCGAGGCGGTCTCTGGTGCTGGTGACCTTCTCGAGGACGGCCGCGGCGACGCTCTCGTCCACGTCAAAGGAGGGCTTGTTCTCGTCCGCCTCGGCTTGGACCTTGGCCTTGGCTTTAGCCCTGGCCTTGGCCTTCTTGGCGTTGGTGCGGGGGGGCATGGTGAAGTGACGCGGCCGAGAGGCGAAGCGGCTCCACGTTGAAAAAGAGTCGTGGCTTTTCGGGATGGCCTTTTCGAAAAAGCGTCGCGGCTCGATTATTTTTCGGCGAGCGCGCGCCGGCGCGCCGGCTCGGCGCGGCGCGTCTCGGCGGTTGATGAATGTGTCGTATCGTATGAAAACGTGTCGTGCTCCCCCTCGCCTGATGACCCGCTCGCTCGTCTCGATCAAGGGACCGCATCTCGTCGATCGTCGCCTCGCATCTCTTCACGAGAAGATGAACTCGGTCACCTCGCAGGTGGGGCAACATTCGTCGCCGATGTACCCAGCGGGGACGCCGTCGACGAGCGTGTCCTCGACAGACCTCACCCCCGGTTCGCACTCCTCGCACCACATATCCGCGCAAAACATGCAGCAAACGGGTTCTACATCGGGGTCGCACTCGCTGCACCATGTCTTGCCGCAACCGTCGTGGCAGCAGAAGAATTTGTGCTCAGCCGCGTCCGCGCACGCGCGGCACATCTCGGCGTCGCAGTCGCCGCCGTCGCACATCAGATTGCCGTCCGCGACGTCGCCCCAGCACTCGCCGCACCAACGTCCATCGCAACCTTCGCAGTAAAAAAAGATTAAGTCAGACTGACTTAATCTTTTGTCATAGCAGTCCTCACAGAACGCGCAGAGGCATCCGTCGACGTCATCGCTTCCCCAGCAGACGTGAATCTTCCACTCGGATTCGCACTCGTCGCAGAACGTCTCGTGGCATCCATCGCAGTCGAGCCAGTGAAGCTCCTCGCCGCAAGACGGCTTGTGACACACGAAAGCTTCGCAGCCGTCACACCAACGACTTCCTTCTGCTTCGTGTCCCTTCAGGCAGTCTACACAGAGCGCGTCTAAGCACGAGACGCACATGACCGCCTTGCAGATGGGCATGACGTCTCCACAGATGCGGCACGCCCAGAGGTCGATGCCGTCGTGGGGCTCGTCCGGCGACTTAATACACGCGACAAAGTTCTCAAGCCGGCCAAGAAAGACGCACGCGCTGAGCGTGCGAAGGTCTGTGTCATACACCATGCACCCGTCGACGTGCAGGCGTCGCAGACGGTCCTTTTTAGGACGGGTAGTCATCCCGATCGCCTTCATGAGCTCGACGATGCTCGCGCCTCTCACGCTCTCGCAGCCGGTGAGGACCACGGTCGTGAGCGAGGCGAACTTCGCGGCGAGAGAAACCGGGGGTCCGGTGAAGTCAAACCACGCGTCGCGCACCTCGAGGTGCTTGACGTCGCCGCAGTAGAGCATCAGGCGCTCGAAGCGCTCGTCCGTGACGTTTTCGCCGAGCTCGCCGTCGAGCACGAGGTCGCGGGAACCCCACGCCCCCGCAGTCGCCGCGGCTCTTCGCCACACACGAGAGACGCACGCGAGGGCGAGTCGGTCC
>ENA-OUOG01001840-OUOG01001840.1-marine-metagenome-genome-assembly--contig:-NODE-1840-length-23419-cov-4.218148_pt1 | contig 23419 bp, 21 predicted proteins | sample MGYA00248635_ERZ508505 | MGnify/ENA primary metagenome ERZ508505 (study PRJEB26176, sample SAMN06267871) | marine metagenome | isolation source: Saanich Inlet, British Columbia, Canada | place: Pacific...
CTGAATAGCAATTGACCCTGGTGGTGATCTTTAATCCTTGCAATTGCATTATTAAAAATGTCTACATCATCAATACTCGAAAGTATTTCTATCTCAGCATTCACTTCATCTACGATCGTACTTGGAAGCACGCTTTCGATAACAGAATAGCCGGAACTTTTAAACTGATTAAAAAAGTCAATTGAGGCGTTTATCTCCATATATTATTCATCTCAAAAAACACTGTTTATAAGAAGAAGCAACCACAGAATATCCAACCTTATTGAAATGCTTCCAATCTCTAGGACCATGCACAGATATTGATTTAGATGTCACCTCACGAATTGCGTCTGTAGCATCACAAAACTCCCAACCCGCTTCCTCAACAAGCCGCTTGATTGCGGATCTAAGATGATCACTCCTCTCTTTGATCAAACTACTACTGACTAATTTATAGGGCTCTCCAAAATAGCTTTGTAGCGGGATTGACCCAGACCATTCATAAGAACTAGCTACCGAAGGCAAATAAAGAAACTTATAGCGTACCTCGTTGGGTAATAAAGCTTTAATCTGATGGATCGATTTTCGCAAAATACGCAACGCTTTAATCGTTTCTTCGCTTGAAAGCTCAGTCGCCGGCCCTTGGGGGTAGATTGGAAACTCGATACCTCTTTTTGTAACTGGATGTGCTATCTGAATATCCGGACTAAAGCTATCTTTAAGTTGTGAGCCAGAGTTAAGACTCGACAACACTGATCTAAGCTTCAAATAAAACATTTCTACGAATGGGAAAGCAAATCTTAAGCTGTAAATAAAACTATCGGACTGATGCATTTCTTCAATAATATTGTCATCTAAATCATTGCCTTCATAAAATATAAAAGAAACATCCGAGACGGCATCTAAGGACGCCAGATTGAAAACAGTAGCCCCGTTTAGCAATCTGGAGCAACGCTCGAACTCTACCACGGTACCTCTGTTACCGTAGCCGCCTCGCCCATAGATAAGAAAATGACGATCTACGGTCTCGAGTTTGTTAAAAATACCGTAATCTCGAGCACTCACCAAAAATTCGTCTCCGGCACCCTCAGAGTAACTATCTCCCAAAACAATTTCTGTATCGCTAGCAGACGACTTCTCGGGTTGAAAAGCCTGATGCATTATCGTTCTATAACAAGGGTTAATACTCCTCGCGACATTCGTTGGCGTGAACTTCAGAAAAATAGGTGACCAATAGGCAAAGGCTAGGTTGACTGCCGCAAAGAGAACTACGCCAATTACCAACATAATCTGATACTCGCGTGCCAGCCTAAATCTCATCTTGGTTGACTAACTAGAAAATCGGAGACTGCTTTCGCCACCAGCGCATTCCCGGCCGCATTATAATGCCCATGTGTAGCTTTCAGGTTATCCAAATTCGGACCACTGAAGTAGCTAGAAACATCCAGAAAATTCGAATCTACTCCTTTCAACTCAGAGCGAGATTTCGCAAAAAACTTCTCAAAACCGGATGAACCAGTGGATGCCAAGGCGTCGATACTAGGCATAAAAACAAATAAAACAGAATATCCTCTAGCTCTTGCTAACTCCAAGACCTGCTGCATCAACCAGAACTGCAGCCCTCTGACATCCTCGTCTTGCTTATCAATCGTTGTGGGCTCTAACGTATCACGAAGAAGGCTTTTGACCGGCGACTGTGCCAGCAAGGCCTTAGTCATCGAGATCGAATATGGCCACTTCAGCTTAAAATTCTTAGAAAATCTATCCGTAATATGATGCCGCGAAACTTCATCATAGCCAAAAGACAGAGGAATATTTTTCAGGGAAAAACTATTCGCCGAATCGTCATAGTAATATTTTGGTTTAAGAGAGCGCTTCATATCCTTACAACAATAATACAGCCAAGAAGCAGCAAAATTTCGCCGCAACATCTCTTGATATATCGAAAAGATTACGATTGGCTTTTTTGTCTCTCGAACGTGGCGAATATCAGGAAGAACCCGCTTCATAAGTAGGAATGCTTGATCGCCCCCATATCCGCCGACACCATAGTTTAAGACTTGGCACTCTAGCGAGGCACTGAGTAAAGCACTCCAAGCTTGGTCGTCAGCAACTTCATCTCCATGCGCGAAACTATCACCAAAGACGTAGGCACAAGGATGTTCATCCTGTGAATACTGCACACCCGGATGCGGCCTCGGACGCCCCTCATAACTTACCCAACCGAGATAGTTGTCGTTCTTAACGCTTACTCCCCTGAACAGTCGCTGATCATCGATTAACTCACCAAAATCAAAAACTTTGATTGAAACTAACAGACCCAATTCGACCAAAACAAATATCAGAAGAACCTGAGGTACGGGAGCATTCCTAATCCAATTCATAAAGGTTTTCATAACTTTTTTGGAGATTGGCAGGTTGATCAGCCTTCAGAAGAACAAAATCCTCTATTACAAGAACATCCAGATCAGTACCCATAAAACACTTAAAAGCATCAGTTGGCGAACAAACAATTGGTTCACCCCTTACGTTAAAAGACGTATTCACCAAAACCGGGCACCCAGTTAGCTCGTAAAATCTGGAGATAAGTGCGTGGTATCTGGGGTTGGTCTCCTCGTGCACCGTCTGTATTCGCGCCGAATAATCTACGTGAGTAACGGCCGGAATATCTGACCTAACAACGTTGAGTTTATCTATACCAAAAAGCGCAGATTCACTATCAGTCATGGGCCTAATCTTTCTACTCTGCACTCTAGCCACTTTAAGCATGTAAGGACTACTGCCAGAGTATTCAAACCACTCATTAACTCTTTCTTTTAACACAGAGGGAGCAAACGGACGGAAACTCTCTCTGTATTTGACTTTTAAGTTCAGTTGCTTCTGCATAGAACACGATCGGGGATCAGCCAAAATACTTCTAGCGCCAAGTGACCGCGGTCCAAACTCCATGCGCCCCTGCATCCACCCAATCGCCTGACCGCCCGCCAAGTACTTGGCCACCTCACCTATCATCTCACTGCCACTAAGCTTCCGGTAACGTGCGCCCACACCGTCTAAGGCATTCCTGACTTCATCATTCGTAAACGATGGTCCGAGATAAGAACCCATCATCGCGTCAACAGCTGCTGGAGATGACCGATTATTACCGAGATGTTGATACCACACGGCTAAAGCTGCGCCTACCGCTCCCCCGGCATCACCCGCTGCTGGCTGGATCCAAATATTCTCGAAAGCAGATTCACGCTCCAAAACTCCATTAGCTACGCAATTTAAGGCAACACCACCGGCCAAACACAAGTTCGTTTCTCCTGTTTCATACGCAACTGAATTAGCTATCGTCAGCACAATTTTTTCAGTGACTTTTTGGATAGACGCAGCCAAGTCCATGTGTTTCTGAGTCAACTCACCTTCTGGCTCACGTTTACAATTGCCAAATAAATTGTCGAATTTGTTATTGGTCATTTTAAGGTCGGTCGCGAAGTCAAAAAAAGACATATCTAACGAAAAGCTGCCGTCTGCGAAAACTCTAACCAAATGTGACTCTATCAAATCTGTATATTTAGGATCCCCATAAGGAGCCAACCCCATCACTTTATACTCACCCGAGTTGACCTTAAAACCCAAATAATAGGTAAAAGCAGAGTATAGAAGACCCAGAGAGTGAGGGAATTTCATCTCTTTGATAATCTCTAATTGCGAACCAAGCCCTATGGCAACCGAACCAGTCGCCCACTCACCGACCCCATCAAGTGTCAAGACAGCGGCGCGATTGAACGGAGACGGATAAAAGGCGCTGGCGGCATGAGATAGGTGATGCTCAGAGAAAAGTAATTTACCCCCCCAATCATAATCACCCAGAAATGCTGCAGATAAACCGTCCAAAATGCTGGCTTTTTGAAAAAGCTTATCTTTCACCCACACAGGCAGAGATCGGGCAAAACTTTTCCAACCGCGAGGTGCAAAAGCCAAATATGTTTCAAAAATCCGGTCAAACTTTAGTAATGGCTTTTCAAAGAAAACGACATAGCAAATCTCTTGAGGAGACACACCAGCATATTCGGCACAAAACTTGATTGCATTCAGAGGAAAAGAGGAGTCATGCTTAACCCTCGTAAACCTCTCTTCCTGCGCCGCTGCAACGACAACGCCTTCGCGCACGATACACGCAGCGCTATCATGGTAGTACGCAGAAATTCCAAGAATCACCATACTATGCTCGCTTCCATTCTCATTATCTTAGAACAACGTATATATGAAGGGAGCGACCACTGAGCCTTGCGCCATAACGAGTAGACCGCCAACTAAAGAGACCACCACAAAGAGCGGGACCAACCAAACTTTCTTTTGTTTTACTAAAAAACGAACCATCTCGCACAAAGTCTCAAAAAAAATCTTCAATGTTGATCCTTAAAATTTATCTCAGGCACTTCGCGAACAACCCAGCCAGATACCAAATCTTCATGATCGATTTTCAACTTCAAGAAATCGCGGCCCAAAGTCCTAGAAATTATAGAAGTGGGGCAGATTAAACCAAAAAATATGATGCCCAGAGCTATTGGGGACATGACCTTACCTAAGAGTAGACCTATTATCGCCCAAACCCTGTTCGGCCAGTGGAATAAAACAGGCTGCACTAGGGAAATGATTACAGTGATAGCTGGCGCCATCAACCACATGCTAGAGACATCACCTTCATTTGAGAATTTGAAAAATAAAAAAATTACCAAAAAAACAAACGAAATAAATAAACCAAACTTTCTATCAGTTGGAAGATCCGAGGGATCAACTTTTGACACTATATTACTATTCAATGAGACACCTCTACCGTTTTGAAAACCCTTATAAAAGTTACTGCAATTATCGCGACATCAAATAGCATAGACATACGCTCTTTATAAAATAAATCGCGCTCTACCTTATGTTTTAGCTCAAGCGCATCTCGCCCGCCAACTTGCGCCCATCCTGTCAAACCGGGACACAATTCATTAATGCCGAACTCCTCTCGCATGGAGATCAAATCGACCTGATTATACAATGCAGGCCGAGGACCGACTAGGCTCATATCGCCTTTAATAACACTCCAAATCTGAGGGATTTCATCTAAACTAGATTTGCGCAGAAAAGATCCCAAAGGCGTAACAAATCTAGAGGGATCACTTAATAAATGTGTCGGCACTACCGGTGTTCCCGCGATCATCGTCCGGAATTTAGGCATCAAAAACTCTTTTTTGTCCGCGCCAATCCTTCTAGAAAAGTAAAGCACACCACCCCCGGTGCTCGAATAAATAAGTAATGCCAATATGAGAGCAAGCGGCAGCACAAGCGGGAGTGACAAACCACATAAAACCAAATCAAAAAATCTTTTTCCGAAATAATTATTTTTAGTTTTCAATCTACGACCGCGAGCCCATAAACGTTGATCTAATTATTTCTATAACTCTAGTAATTTGGTTATCCGTAATACTAGTCCCAGATGGTAAACAGACCCCGTGCTTGAACAATTGTGTCGAAAAAGGTTTTGAAAAGCTCGAATAGTGCGAGCAGCCAGAAAAAACCGGTTGCAAATGCATTGGCTTCCAAACTTGTCTAGCTTCAATATTCTCTTTCGCCAGTTTTTTAAAGAGATGTTCCGGCGTAATCTTACTGTCACTTGCAATTATCCCAGTGCTGAGCCATCGACTGGAGAAACTCCACTCTGGTTCTGGCATCCACTGGATGTCTTCTATGTCAGCTAGACCAGTTTTATACAAACCAAAAATACGACGGCGAGCCTTCACGCGTTCATCAAGCAACCTCAACTGACCGCGACCGACGCCAGCCAGAAGGTTACTCATTCGGTAGTTGTAGCCAATTTCCAAGTGGTGATAATACGGCTTATTTTCTCGTGCCTGCGTAGAAAGGAAGCGCGCGCGCTCTATCAACTTTTCGTTGTCAGACACCAACATACCACCTCCAGATGTAGTAATAATTTTATTACCATTGAAGGAAAATACACCAACATCACCCAGCCCTCCGCTAGACCTGCCCTTGTATTTGGCCCCAAGCGACTCAGCAGCATCCTCGAGAATTGGAATTTTGTGAGTTGAGCACACCTCTCTTATTCGGTCCATGTTTGCGGATTGCCCATACAAATTCACTACGATGACCGCCTTAGGGAGACGTCCGTTTTTCCTACATTCATGTAAAGCCATCTCGAGTGCTTTTGGAGACATATTCCAAGACTCAGGATCAGAATCAACGAATACAGGAATGGCACCCAAATACTTTATTGGAAAAGCGCTCGCTGCGAAGGTTAAATCTGAGCAGATAACGGTATCACCGCTACCAACACCGAGCAAAACAAGACCCAGGTGTATTGCAGCCGTACCAGAAGATAATGCCGCCGCTTGATTAACACCTACGTATGAGGCAACCTCGGTTTCAAAGGCGTCAACATTGGGGCCTAAGGGAGCTATCCAATTTGAGCTGAAGGCATCGTTAACATAACTGCGCTCTAATTCGCCGAGATGTGGTGGTGACAACATGATGCGATCATCTATCTCCGACCGCTTATATATTGATACAACACGACGTTCTTGGTCTAAAACAGGCAAGTGATTTACAGATTTTTGGTTCATGATAGCGAGAGCTTGGATTGAATCAGTGCCAACCCCAACTGAATACGAGCGTTGATCAGGCAACTGCTCTAGGGTGTCATCAAACGTCCGTCCGCCGAGTAAAAGTCGACGAATGTCACCGTCAGTGATGGTGCGCTCAAACACCCCGTCAGAACTCACCAGGATAAGAAGCGCTTCGCCGCAACTCTCTAGCCGCATCAAAGACTCCCGAATCGAAATACCGCGAGTCACCAAAAACTTTTCAGGAGAAATCACCAACAATACCTTTAGAGTTTGACTGCCCACGGACCGTTTTTATTTCAGCTGGAGCTCCTACCACAACCGAATTCGGAGAAACATCACTTGTTACCACAGAACCAGCACCGATAACTGACCACTCTCCAATAGTGACACCTGGAAGCAATACCGCCCCCGCACCCACCAAAACACCTTCTCCAAGTTTTACCCCCCCACATACGGTGGCGGAGGGGGCTATATGACAAAACGCAGAAACAACACAATTGTGATCCAACACTGCTGAATGATTAACTATGACTCCCAACCCTAATTCTGAGCCAGCAGCCACCACCGATCCTGCCGCCATAAAGCAACCTTGGCCAATGAAAGCATGCTGAGAAACAACAGCATTGTTGTGCGCTATCGTCAAAAGTTTTTGCGGATGGAAACGTCCGCTAATAAGTTTTCTGGCACGATTATCTCCAACCGCTATATTTATCTTGCCATGCGGCAAGGTAGAGTTTAGTGATCCATCCAATACTGGAACCCCTAGCAGCCTCTGACCTGCTCGCGCCATATCATCAAGAAAAAAAATTTTAAGTTCTCGCGACTCTCGATCAATAGCATCAAACACCACTCTACCGTGCCCACCAGCACCATAAATAAATATGCTTTCCGCTTTCTCAGTCAAAACTTACAGGCTCCCATGCACAGCCTAATACTCATTCACCTTATCCAATACAGCCTCATCGATATTCAAGTTCAAAATGAAATCAAGTATTCTCTGCCCTGCTTGTCCGTCACCGTAAATGTTAAAAACATTATAGCGCCCCCTCTCAAGCATCAGCTTTAAGTAATTTTTAATTGCAGTACAATCCAACCGACAGTCGATGACGTTCAAATTGCGATCCCGCAGTTGTTGACGCGAACCGATATTTATTGCCGGAATCCCAAAAGTCGCTGATTCGATTATCGCGCTAGATGAATTGCCCACCATAACATCCGCCTCTTTCATCCACGACAAAAATTTAGATCTATTCAAGTGGCTGTATACTACAACCCGTGGATCATCTTGTAGCATTCGCAAATACTGACGAATAGCATCACCACCAGCATCAGAGTTGGGCATCAATGCCACAACCTGCAATCGCTCCGCTAAAATTGCATCCATCACCAATTTAACTTGATGATGCGCATTAGCTGCCTGATTCAAAACCGGGTGAAATACGAGAAGAGCTATTGGTTGACTGTTATCGAACCTAATTTCTCTGCATAGCATTTCTCTGCTATAAAAACTCGCTTTCTGGCGAATTCCATCGAGCCCTGGCGCGCCTACTACAAAAATATTGGCGGCGTTTTCACCCATTTTTATAAGTCGCTCTCGCGCAGATTCGCAAGACGTCAAATGATAATGTGACAACTTCGATATTGCATGCCTGACAGGCTCATCTATGGTTCCTGAACGCTCCCCCCCATGTACATGAATAATTGGTATTTTCAGATGGATAGCAGCGATAGCACCTGCAAGCATTTCGCCTCGATCTCCCAGAAGTACAACTAAGTCAGGACTAAAATCGACAAGCTCCTCAGTCATTGCACAGATCATTACACCTATATTGTGCGACATTTGAGCACCTGTCATTGAGTTAATATCGCAGTAAATCTTTCGGATAATATTAAAGCCAGCTTCCTCGATCTCACTACAAGTCTCACCATAATCAAGTGATAGGTGCATTCCTGTTACGATGATACCAAGATCCAAATATTCGCTATTGTGAATAAGCGCCAGTGTTGACTTGAAAAGTCCGAAATCAGCCCTACTGCCTGATATATAACATATACGCTTATGCTTCACCGATATGTACATCCGACCAACGAATAATAGATCCCGAACTCACATGATTACAGAGGACTCTTCCAACCAATAACGGCAGATTTTCCGGCGCAATACCAATACCTGGTCTCAAACTTATTAAATCGTGAGGTTCAATTACTGTTCCAGCCGCCAGATTACGCGCCGCACAGATGCTACGCCGCGCGACATCGCGTATCTCGTATTCAGACTCAGCCGGCTGCTTCTCGTCTGATCCCAAAGCAGTCTCGACATTCCGTATCTGAGCAACGAAAGAGCAGAATTCGTCTGGCCCCATCGAAGCCTGATGATCAGGACCACGCAACGAAGGATCTATTGTTATGTGCTTTTCGATTATACGAGCGCCGAGAGCAACAGCTGCCACTGAAACACAAGAACCGATAGTATGGTCGGAATACCCTACGGTTAGTCCAGTTTTGGTTGCAATCGTCCCCATAGCTCTCAAATTCACGTCAGCAAACTGCGCCGGATAGTTGGATGTACAATGTAGGAGGCTTAGATCACGATGAAGATCCATATCTTCAACTTCATCCCAGCCATCTTTAATCACACCCACAGCCTTTAACACCTCATCCATGGTTGACATACCTGTAGACAATATTAGAGGCTTCCCTAACTGCGCGAGGCACGAAAGAAATGGAAGGTTAGTTATTTCGCCAGAAGCGATTTTTAGGCGCTTTACACCCAACTTGACCAAGTTAAGGGCACTATCCAGATCAAACGGAGACGAAATAAACTCCACACCTACCTGTAAGCAGTACTCTGCAATTTCCTGAGTATCACTAACACTTAACTCCAATGACTTGAGCATTTGATATTGATTTTCTATGCCCGTTGCTCGCTTTTGATAGTCAGCAGATTTTGCAGATTTTGAAACCAAAAGCTGTGCATCAAAGCTTTGAAATTTGATTGCATTAGACCCCGCATTCGCCGCTTGATCAACCAGGGCTTTTGCGATGGATAGTGAACCATTATGATTAACACCTGCCTCGGCTATTATAAAAATCGTAGGTTTTTTTACCACGCCGAAAACCCTCCATCAATCACCAAATTTGACCCCGTAACCCAACGTGAAGCATCACTCGCCAAAAAAGCCAACCCACCTTTTAAATCATGCTCCCGCCCCATTCGTCCAAGAGGCGTGGAAGCAACATATTTTTCGACAAACGCTGCTGGCTGATTTCGCTCGATACCTCCAGGCGTAATACTATTTACACGCACTTCTGGCCCCAATACAGTAGCCAGCCAACGAGTTAATTGTATGACACCCCCCTTACTTGCCGCATAGGCAGCGGGATTACCCATCGAGGTGCCTTCGTAAAAGGACATGTGAGGTCCGAGAAGGCCATAAATTGAAGCAATATTTATAATACTCCCCTGCTGTTCCTCTGTTAGCTGTCTGCAAAATAACTGTGAGAGCTCGAATACAGATGTCAGATTAACGTCCATCGCCTGTTTCCAGGTTGTAATCGACTGCTCCAAAAAAGGGACTGCCCAACCTTGCAAATTCGATGATCCTACGAAAGCCGCGTTATTAACCAAAATGTGTGGGGGACTTAGTTTTTTTGCGCATTCTGTAAAAATAAAATTCCGGTCAACATTTTCAACCAAATCAATAACAATCTCTAATATATCCACCGGCCAAACAGAACTAACCGCCAATGCAACATTTTTCAGCGCCTCAGCATCACGATCAACCAAGCAAAGCGAAGCACCAAGCTCAGCGAGCGTCTCAGCAAATACTCTTCCAAGCGCTCCGCCGGCTCCCGTTATTACAGCAGTCCGTCCTTTCAAGCTTAGCAGCTCTGATAACGAATAATTTTCCTCAATAATCATTCTTAATCCCTTCCGCGCAATTTATCCAGCAGAGCTTCTGCCACCATGAAATCAAATGGTGTGTCTATATCTAGAGATCTCTCCAGCGGAACATGAGCCGCCTTGACTCGCCCGGCAAACATATGATCATTTTCCAAAACAAATTCGGGCCGACAACAATACGCAACCGTAGTGATATCGTATGTACTAGGTACATCTTGTCTGCGCGCAATCACGCCTTGCGAGTCCGCAAAAACTCTCGCATAGCCGGCGGCGTCAATTTTCACGATGTTGAAGTAGGGGCTTCGAACTGAATCACAAACTGTAAGCGCTACATCGAGCTGCCTGTTGGTTCGCCTCAACTCGATACAGGCATCGACATCTTTATCAGACCTAAACGGTGCCGTCGGAGGAAGACTCAAAAAGTTATCCATCACGCCACAATTATCCGCATACCAACATATGGCATGGCGCCACGCAAGCCACTCTGGCGAGTTATCAAGCGATAACGCTCTAGGTCGAATAAAAGGTACCTCTGCACCGAAATCACAAGCAATCTGCGCAATTTCTTCACAATCAGTAGATACCAATACGCGGGAAATATTCTTATTTCTCAAAGCGCATTCGATCGAATATGCAATAAGGGGCTTACCGCCCAATCGCTTTATATTTTTTTTTTGCACCCCCTTAGATCCACCACGCGCAAAAATAAAACAGATGGTGTCAAAGGTTTCAGCAGACATCTTCCATCCTCACAACTGTGTCTCGAGCGATTGAAACCCTAATGGCTTCAACCAACGCCAGAACGTTACAGGCGTCATGAACCGAACATAACGGCGGAACTTTACCCGTGACACAATCAACGAAGTGAAGGAGCTCCCGCCGATACATATGGTTTTTATCACTTGTCTCATTTGACCTGTAGCGCTTCCAACCCCCAGATTCGACGGAAAACAAAGCAACTTCGTTTTCCATATAATCCCAAATGAGAGTTCCTTCCGACCCAACAAACTTGCAACTTCTTCCAGGAGGCTGCTGATAAAAGTCTAGTCCAATTGTCACCAAATACGGCGCGGCCTCGTATTTCAAGATAATGGCAGCCATATCTTCCACATCATCATCTAACTCTAACGGACCAAAAGCTCCTCCCACTGCCACAACTTGATCTGGAAGTCCAAACAACCAATAAATCAAATCTAATTCATGACTTAATTCTAGTATCACACCGCCACCCAAATGTTTTTTCGCAGAAACAGAGTTTCGATAGTCACCTCCGGGTCTCCAGGACGGCAGATACTGACCAACTTCAACTTTTACTGTTAACACTTGACCCACAGCCCCCATTTCAAGGAGTTGTTTGGCTTTTAAAAGAGACCAGTTAAAACGGAGGTTGTAACCAACTAATACTTGAGGATTAGGGCAAATAGCAGCCATTTTCTGCGCCTCTTTAAATGAGACAGATATTGGTTTTTCTATAAAAACGGGTATTCCTAATTTCAAAAAAGGGGTCGCAAACTCGCAATGAGTGGATGCTGGCGTACAGATTATCACACCATGAGGATCCCACTTCAGCGCCTCATCTAGAGAACGGAAAATGACGTTGTCGTCAGCAATGGGTTCTTGAAACCTAAGGGTCGGCCTAAAAATACCAATGTTTGCATCAGGGAAAAGGGAATTTACGTTGTACAAATGACGCCGACCAATGCTACCTAATCCAATGATTATTAGTCGCAACTTCAAAACCTTTTCATCTATAAACATGGATCAATCCATACAGCCAAAAGGGCTTATGAAAAATCCCCCCGCTCCACTGCTTAAGGAATTTTCAGACAAGCCGGTTAGCACAAGAGAAAACGTTCCAGCAACCTCAACCCTGCTTTGCCGCTTCGCTCGGGATGAAACTGGACGCCGATAACATTTTTATCGCAAACTGCAGCACAAAGTCTTCGACCCTCATACTCGCACTCCGCGACAACATGTTGTCTGTTTTCCGGAACCGCAACGAACGAGTGGACAAAATACAAAGTTTCAGCGGCTGCTATTGCCGGTTCTACAACGCTATGTGGCGCTGAAATCTGATCTGCGGGATTTAATAACTCGCTCCAGCCAATATGGGGAACCCGTAAAGACTCATGATCTTGATGTAGTTCGCGAATGGAGCGAACTTGCCCAGGTAGATGATCCAGCCCGTGCCACACTCCAAATTCCAAGCTTTCACCAAATAAAATTTGCATACCAACACAAATCCCTAAAACTGGACGGCCGGTTTGTATAAAACCTAGTACAGCGTCATCTAGACCTCTTCTACGCAATTCATTCATACATGCTTCAAATGATCCGACCCCAGGAATCACCAATCGTTCTGACTGCAAAACAGCTTGAGGGTCAGAAACAACGGTCGCATCTACACCTATTTCTTTAAATGCACGCAAAACGCTGTACAAGTTTGCCAACCCGTAATCGACCACCGATACAGAATTTGATGTCACTGCAACCTCACGGGAACGCCCATCACTTGGGCACATCGCTTGATTTCCCCAATATCTGAGCGATGATAATGAAGCATATCAGCGACAGCTACTCCACTGGCACCTTCTGAAGCAACCATCCTCAAATGATCGATTTCACCCATCCCTCCGCTGGCAATAATTGGAACAGTGACAGCATTCGCTACACGCTTAACCAATTCCAGATCGAAACCGCTTCGAGTCCCCTCTCGATCGACCGACGTTAAGAGTATCTCGCCCACCCCGAGATTTTGCGCCTCTCTAGCCCAACTTATGACGTCTAGGCCAGTTTTTTCTCGACCATTATCTGTGTACGCTTCCCACGACTGCGGACCATTTTGCTTTGCTTCGATAGACAAAACAATTGCCTGGGAGCCGAATCTCTGAGAAATTTCTGTTAGCAAATCAGGTCTTTTCACTGCAGCGGTATTAACGGCCACTTTATCGGCACCCGACCTTAGTATTCCCCACACATCATCCACCTCCCTAATGCCTCCGCCAACAGTGATTGGGATGAATACATTATTCGCAATCTCGTTAATAAGACTACTGAGGTTATTTCGCCCATACAGACTGGCTACCGCATCCATGCATATCAATTCATCCGCCCCACATTCATAGTATTTCAGAGCCAAGTCACTCGGCTTGCCGACTACTCTTAAGCCTTCCAACTGTATGGCTTTGATAACATTTTGCCCCTTTATGTCTAGGCGAGGAATTATTCTAACATTGCCCATTAGCGACTACTGTTCTCTCATGCTGGTTGCCAGCGGAGTCCTAAGAAGCCACTGACCTTCAATCCTCTTCCAAATATGCGGGCTTCTGAAGTTGTCGGCCAGAAGATCAAAGTACTCTCGCGTCATTATTGGATGCTCAAACATTGCATTCGCTTCCGGGAACTGTTCTGGAACAATACTTAAATATTTAAAAATTTCATCTGCGAATCTTTCTGGGAACTCATGATCGAATCGCTCGACAAGAGCGACTCCCTCCTCCCTGGTAATATCACCTGACCTGATTTCCTGAGCAGCATCATAGCTTGCTCGCCCGAGCCCAAATTTGACACCAGTGGTGTAATAATGAAAGTCATCTATTCGATCGTCGATACTGTTGTACTTGCTATAGGTGCCAGGCGTTCTCTCAGGTGAAGACTCAAATCCGCCATGTTCGACCGCATAGTAATAACAACTTTGTGGGTGCCATTTAAGATAGTAACCTAAATAGTGAACCTCCACTCTTTCTGATTCCAACCGATCCGGGTCAACTGGTAGATAGAGGCTGAGATCGTTATAAGTTAAGCCAAATTCAGAAACCAAGTCCTCGACATCTACGCCTCCCAAGCTAATCTTTGAACCGCTCTCGGCCGAGAAGTAGCGAGAATCTCTTTTAGACAACAGTGAATGCTCGATTGGATTCCCGTATTCCGCCTCATTTTCGCCAAAAAAGACCAATGGAATCTTATGCAAAAGAGCCATTTTCGGAGCCAGAAATTTCTGACCAAACATAAACGGCTGAAACGGATGGAAAAGGTTGTCAACCGAAAGACGCGTGAGCAAGCGATGAACTCTTCCGTCAGGAGTAGTCAACTGATTATCATGGCCGGCATGGATCCACCTTTGAAAATTTCGCCACCCCCACTCAGTATAAATATGAGGCGCCCAGGTAACCGTAAGAGGATTCATCCGATATTTTGTTTTAAGTATATGCGAAGCGTAAAAGCTATCTTTCCCCCCAGATCCCGGGACTATACAATCATAGGACCCATTTGAGCTTCGATGCTTATCACAAAGCTCCATAAGCTCCTTCTCTCGAGCCTCCCAACTAATCTCTTTGTTCTTTAGTTCAGAAAGTCTGCAGGCGTCGCAAACTCCATGAGAGTCGAAGTGGATAGTCGTCTTTTTGGTATTCGTTTTGTGCTGGTATTCAATCGCTGAATTTGGACGCTGGTTGGATATCACACACTTAGAGCAATAGGTTACTTGTTTGGGCAATCCGTACTTAATTTCGGGAGTTTGATTGTCCTCACTGAAATCCGCATAGTTAATTTGCTTTGGAGCAAAAATTTTCATCATATTCAACCTTTTATGTCTAGATGTGGACTCGAGGCCATTCAAAAATGCCTATATTTTAGCACCGCATTAATTGCGTACAGACCAAAGAAATACAGCGCTAGAACAACATTAAGATTCTGACTGTCCCGGTAGGTTCGCCAGACCATGTAAGCATTTTTTAGCTTGTTTCTCGAGTACGAATTTGGAGTCACACGATACCTGACCAAGTCAAGATTGAGACCCAAACTACAGCCACCACTTTTGAGCAAAGAAAGCCACAAAGCAAGGTCATCGTGATATACGTTAGGGATAGTGAACACACCAGCCACCTTGCGGTCTACTACAACAGTGGAAGTCGCGATGGCTGTGTTACCAAGAACCCCCCTATACGTCAGCCGCTCTGGAACCCTGATCAGCCTCCCAACTTCACTTTCATCTTCACTAACCCGTCGAAAGGAAGTGTGCGACATGACACAATCGTTCCGAATCATAAAGGCCAACTGTTGTTCCAGCTTCTCAGGAAGCCAAAAGTCATCAGCGTCCAAAAATGCGATGTACCGACCAGAAGCATTCTCAAGGGCCAGTTGTCTCGCCTTCGCTGGTCCAGAGTTATCTTGTAATACTAGCGTGATCCGATTGTCCGTTGATGCGAAAGTTCTCGCTATGGCTGCTGAACTGTCAGAAGACCCGTCATCAACGATCAGCAACTCCCAACACCCATAAGTCTGATCAACAACTGAACCTATAGCGCGCGCAAGCGTCTGCTCTCCCTGGAAAACCGGCATCAAAATGGACACTAGTTCATGATCTACTGACATAACAATCTTTTCACGAAGAATCGCTCGCCTTCAAAGAAACCTTTACCTGCAACTAGGTCAGAAAGAACACTGGGATCAAGTTCAGAACCAAAATAGCCATAATGGGATCCGTAAAGCCACTCATACGTGTCAGTTGATAACACAACGAGCAATGACATTTTTTTACCAGCACCTAACGCATTTACAGCAAACTCTCGGCTTCCCTCCGAAATTCTATTCGGTAACACTCGATTATTGTAACCAAGACGGTTCAGGGCCGAAGAACCGGTCACCAAAGGCGGCCTAGTTCGCGCTAGACGATAATTAATGCTCGGACGCGCTCCTAATGATCTTAGCGCATTACAAAACTCAACCAAGTCATTTGATTGTAGATAACTTCGCAGCGCATCCCTATAGAAATTCTCCGCGGACGTTTCACTGGCCGTCGCCAAATTTGTGAAAGGTACCAGAGGGATCCAGCCTTTCTGTGACATCACAAAACTCATCGTCTTGTAATCCGATACAACGATCGCGTCACCTATGCCTGATCCATTGAAAGCAGAATCAAATGACTTTGAATTCAATGCGTTAAGCATCTCGGAATCAAAGGAACTAAGTGGGTGAGAATATGAAGGGGGGGAACTCTCTCCGAATCTATAAGATGCAAATGCTGATTGCACAATCGCACGCTCCAATACCATAATCATCATAACAAATATGGCGCAACTGATTTTCTTCTTGCTAACGGAACCAATAAAAACACAGATTAAAAAAATTAATGAAAGAACCGGAAGGTCTCGATAAAAAAATTCCGAAAACCCTTTTTCCCACTGGGTCAAATACAGCCCCAAAGAGAAAGAGGCCAAATAAATTACCGCCAAAAATTTAATATCGTTTGCGCAAAAAGAAGCCTTACTTCGAGACAGAAAATTTTTTGCGATATGAAGGGTGATCGCAATAAGAAAAAATCCCACCATTGCCGTGGCTCGGTGGACAAATGGCAATCCGAAAAAAATGAGAGATGTCGCTAGCAAAGTAGGCGCAAGCAAAGCGACATAAGTTAAATCACCATGCCCAATTACATTATTACTTATCTGATGCTGACCCCAGATGCCTACTACCAACCTTCTCATTTGAGAAAAACCGAACGCCACAATCACTAAACACGCCGCCAACGGTATTTTTCTCACAAACTCGAAAACCGCAGTGCTCATGCCAGTCCCAAGAGATACATTTGGGTCGTTTAAAACGTCGACTATCTCTTTCTTCAAAACAACAGCGAACAGAGTATCTCGAAACCACCCCCCAAATATCAATCCGTCAAATAAGTCCGGGTGCCGTAGAACGTAGGTCAATAGTACAATTAAAGAAAAACCAAGAAGATAATTCCACCCGCAGATTGTCAAAAACCAATTAGTTCGGCTGCCAAGCCTGGAAACCACTGTGAAAACGATGTGTAGTGAAAAAGCCAATATCGCAAACAATACCCCCGCACGATGCATAAAAAGACAAGCACCGACCAACAAACAGATTGTTACGGTAGAAGGTGATATCAATCGCCCAGCCAGAGAAACGAGAGCCAAAACCAATATCAATACACCCGCCAATGCGATTGGTACTGGCAACCAAAAAAAACAAATCCATATCAACCCACCGAACATGAGGCCAGTCAGAGGATAGAAAACCAAGCTCAATTCGGAGGTATGACGAAATAAAAATGCCAATAATCCGAAGGCAACTATTAAGGACATATCCCCATTTGTCGGATTTACGATCCCAGCATAAACAATTAGCGTAAAAGCTCCAAACTGAGCCCACTCGCCATCCAAACCAATGCTTTTGAAGAGATCTCGTGCCACGATAACGAACAAACCAGCAAATATCGGGGCGATTACCCACTCGGCTACCAGCAACGAATCCACGCCTAAATGACGAACAGTACCTAAAAGAATTTGCTGAAATGGAACATAGGAATCTGCAACAAAAGGATCCAAATCAAAGTACTCGGCAAACAGCAATGCCCCAAAATGAAAATGGACGCGCTGGAATAGATCAATGATCGGGAAAAACCGCACCGAATCCGCGTTGAGAATTAAGAATAAAGGGATTGAAATCGATGTAGCAACGGCCAACCTTTTTGCTAACCGAATAAGCCCCAACCGAATTATTTTCGAGCATCGCAACCAAAAGAAGACAGTCGATCCAATCGCCAAGATAGCTTGTATATCAATTAACTGAGACGACGGAGTCAAAACCCGTACTGCAAAAATATTGAATAAAATTAAAAAAATCCAACCCCAGACCCACGCCAATAAAAACCGAATCGAGAAAGGAATCGAACTCCTCTCATCACCAATCAATCCAAACAAAATGTGAGAAGAAAATCCAAGAGGCAGGATGAGAAAAACAAAAAAAACTACAGCTATTGTCAATAATCCATCAAGCAAAAATCTTAGACTCCCGATGTGTCGATCGCGTGCGAGAGCGATCTACTAAAAACTCTCACATTAGCTTCCGAACCAACATACAGCTCACCTTCATATGAAGATTGCCAAGCTTTAAAACAAAACTCCTCAATGTCATCAATCTGAAATTCAGAGAGAAATGACTTCATTTCAGTAAACGCTGTACGAAGCTCATCAAGCGAATCAAAAAACCGGACGGCTGCGCTATGCTTGTAGACCGCATCTCCTAGGCATACGACAGGAATGCGATTAAGCATGGCCTCGAAACCTGATTTAGAATTAACAGTAACCACACATGAAGCATTCATTAATACATCATGGTTTAATATTTCGGGAGAAAGCAGGTGTAAATTTGAACATCTTTTTAAAAGAGCCCGAATTTCAGAACATTCAAAAGCGCCGATCATTGCTGGGTGCTCTTTGATTACAAGGCGGTAACCGCTTGGACAAATATCCGAAAGATATTCAATCAACGCAACTTGATTCAAAAACTGAGGCGCCCTGAAAGTTAACGCAAAATCAGCTGGGACGTGGAACGGGAAATAAATATACGAGCCAGTAGGAATTCGCTCCGAATAAAAATTTCTCAAACGATAATTTGAAATAGCCATCTTCACATGTCTACGTACATGCAAATATATGTGTCCGAATTCTTCCCGGCCTCGACCACAATATTTAAAAAAAATTTTTTCGATAAGTCTTTTAAAATTTTTTAAATCGATTAATTTTAATACGGGAGATCGATAATGCCTCGTGTCTTTTTGCGGTATGACAATCACTTTCTCGGCCGCCACACGCTCGAGATATAAATCCAACTCCTCTCTGGAGGCCAGCTCATTCTCGTTAGTCAGCCTTGGCGCGCCAAAACTATTTTTCGTCAGGCAGATTCTCCCCTTAAAAATCGAAGGCTCAATGAAATAATTATTAATCCCGTGATGCTGACAGGCTAGAAAAACAGAAATTACCGATATAAATCCCCCAAGTTCTTGCACAACGCAAAAATATTCCGATTCTCTCAACAATCTTGAAATGATTGTATCCACGCGTGCTAGTGTTTTCTTAAATTTTGTAAGTAATATTTCTCTGTCATAAATTTCGTAACAGTATTTCTCATGCAATAAGAACTGATCTGGATTGTTTATCCCATAAATATCGAAGATATTATCATCGTCGGGATAATCACTTTCAAAAGGATCGAATACTTCCGCACCGGTTTTGCGAAGCCGCTCTGCAGCACCGGAGTGGAAAGACAGATGAGCCACTCTGGAACCATTATTTTCTAGAAACTCGCCAATTTTCCCGAAAAATTCAGACTGATTTGCGGCAAGACTTACAAACAGAAATTTCATTTTTCCACAATCTCCACGGCAGACAATTTTGTAATACCGGTCTTGCCGGCAGCATTTCTTGCTGCCATTAATTTTGGAACATTTAGGCCATTAACTATTTTTAGAACCTCTGCAACTTCTTTGGCACTGAAAGATTTCTTTCGACGCTTCGTCAAGATGCGATTCATAATCAACGAGACTAGAGCACTACCCAAGATGATGGAAGACACCCCAATGCAGAAAGACGAAAATCGAGGACGATTCCGAGAACCCTTTAAAGCGAGCCATACATCGAACCACCGCGTCTTAGGCCTTATCTGCTGGAGCTCATCGAATTTTCGTATGAGAAATTCAACCACTCTATTAATTGAACTGCCATCTAGAGGACCGAACCACTCTTTTATCTTCGATTCAACCTCTTCGCTGATAACAGGCCCTGATATATCTCTATCCAGATACCTAATTTGAAACTTAAGATCATCGAAAGACACAGTTTTTCGACTAACCTTTGATGGCAAAGGCGTGTGGGCGCGCAGGAAGGGCGTATTCAAAAACTCAAGCGAAACTGCAGGCTTACCCATCATAAGTGCATCTACAGCTGATCCACAATTTAAATGCAAAACTACTGCAGCGCCTGAAATCGCGTCGAATACGTCCCCATCCCCATTTACGAAAATATTTGGCACTCCTCGAAAGTGTTTCTTATAAGGAGTTTGCGATTCGAACGGATGAGGTCTGACTAGAAAATTCTGCCCAGGAAAAGATTTTGCACAATCTTTAATTACTGAAATGTACATAGGCCAGACAGCACTCAATTCCGTAAACAATTGATCCACGTACCGTGAATCCCAACCCTGAGAAACGAACGATAATTTCTCTTTGCTTCCATCTCTTGTAAATTCAGGGTTTATCGCAGAAAAATTCATATTGAAGAGTATGTAATCAGAATCAGTCTTTAACACCGGCTTCAAAAGATGGTTCCAAGGTGGATAGCATAAGTCATACCGGGGACAACCTGTAATAGCCATATCTTCATCAGCGAGAACTTTATGTTTAACAAACGCTTCATAAAAGCGCTCTCCCCAAAACAGATAATAGTCAACAACTGAATTAAGGCCAGATGAGACATAATGATTCGCATGATTATGCGGGCTATCAAATGAATTTTCAGAAAAAATACCGCCCTCAGTATCGAGTACGGCGATATGGATACCCAATTTCCTATAGTTTTCGAGCTGTTCCTTATTCGCTGTGCGTGCATAGTTCACAATCACAAGGTTCGGCTTTAACAAGGGAATTTCGTATCCCTGTAAATACATCGGAACTAAAAATACTTTGATACCTAATTCACGAAGCTTAACAGCAAGGAGAACTAGACCCCTGAGGTCACGTCGGGGATTATCAACAATAATTGCAACTTTTTTTTGATGCCTACTCACTTACGCACTACCGCCTAAAATAACCTATAAATAATTAGATTTTTTATCTCACTACGCATCATCCTGTCGAACCCAATGAAAAAAATGCCTACAAAGGCAGCCACAGCAACTGAAAATACAGCAAATAACTCAATCCAAATCTGCTCGATCTGAACCGAATAAATAAGGTAGGACGATAAAGACATTATACCGATTACTGCGAACAACTTACCAAAATATATTGGTCGGTGGTAAAGCCGGCAAGCAATAACGATTTGAGCTATGACTTTACATGCCATTGAGCATAAACACGAATACAATGCGCCGACGACACCGAACTCCGGAACAAAATAAAACATTGTTACTGTACTGATGCTGATCATTACTATCGGAATTAAGTTAGCAAACCACATTCTTTTTGAAATATCGATACCACGGCCTAAAGCAGTACCCAGAGAGGAAATATAATTGACGATAACAAAACCAAAAAAAAATATTACTACTGATTCATATTGATCCCGACCCACGAGGCTCGTAAACATTTTTCCTAGCGCGAACGTAACAATTACGACTGCCGACATCAAAGAAACATACACGGTACCTAGCGAACCAATCATACCTCTAGCATTTTGATCGTTTTCATTGCTCACTGTTTGATACACCAAAGGCAACCATGATGACTTTAGAATCTGATTGAAAGATGTGATCAAAGAAGCAAACTGAGCACCAAGGCTGAACGAACCGAGACTGGATAGAGACACTAACTTTTCTAAAATAAAACGATCAATAACCGATGATGTCGCCTCTAATATGGATGCAGGTACCGTCGGGAACGAGTATGCCAGAGCAGATTTCAGATGATGGAAGCAGAAATTAAATTTGGACTGAGTAATAAGGAAATAAAGGAAATAACCGCCCCATAACCCTGCGCTACACAGCATACCGTAAAAATATCCTGCCAATCCTCTATTCATAATGAAAACGAAAATAGAGACAAAAATTATTTGTGATAGCACCATCCCAATCAACACAAACGCAAAACGAGCAACCTCTTGCTTCGCCCTGATAATTGCTAATGGAATAGTAGCCCATGTGGAAAAAAAAGTGATCGCAATAACGCTATCAAGATGAACCAAGAAAGCCGCTTGCGAAAAAAAAACCGCCCCCCACCAAAAGGAACTTGAGTAAAGCAAGGAAAATAAAAGCAAGCCCAGACCTAGTGAAAATAGCCAAAGAGTGCCGATATAATGAGCCCGGTCGGACTCATCCCACTCCCAATACATCCGTTGAACTGCGTCAAAAATACCGAATGTAAAAATCGGAGTCGCAAATATAGTCACAACCTGGCCAAGAGCAATAACCGCAAAGTCATCCAAACTCAAGACTTGCAATAGCGAAAAAACTAGAATCAACGCTCCTACCCGATTCAGGATAATCGTTATACCAAACAAAAAAGAATGAGAAATAAAAGCGGAAAATTTTGTAGTACTGTTTTTATTCATGACTCATGAGCCATGAATAAAAGACTTAAGCCTGAGACAGAGTCCAAAACATTACCCTCTCAAATTAATCTACCGACAACACCAACTTTCTAACTGGGTCGAGCAAACCACTTTCGCCAAACCGAACTGGCGGTTCAGGAAATAGCCGAGGCGACTTGATAAAAGTCGCAGTGTAGAGATACCTTTTCGACCCATTAGAAAGTCTACTACCACAGTGCCAAATCCGACGAGTGTTCACCAAGAAAGCTGTATATTTCTTTCCTAAAATGGGAGAAGCAAATTCGCTCGGAAGCTCCCCGTCATTTAAATGAGATTTCAGCGTAAATCCAATTCTGTCGGAAATCGAAAACGGTAAGATAGTAAAAGGACCATCATCAATAGTCGTGACATCACTCAAATAAACAAAAAGTTTGACTACGTCCGTGTCATCATAGTCCCGATGCCATAATTGTGACTTAGACGGAGCACCTTCAGCGTAAATCGACTCTGTTAAAAGCACGTAGTCGAGCCGAGGAACCTCGCGATAATACGCGCAAAGAATCTTAATCAGTGACTCACCCAGCGCAACTGCCACAGTAGGTGAGCTACTATCAATAATCCCTTCTTGGGAATTATCGATGATCTTATTCCAGAACGGCTTATTTTGCCCTTCAGAACTGCTCGACCGGTCCACACTCTGGCTAGAGCTCGTACATAATAATGCAAGGTCCTCAAGAGCGTCTCGATCCAAAATATGGCCCACATCAGCAACGCCAGAGGTTTCTAAACAGCTAACAATTTCTCGCTCCCCCCGTGTTAACACCAACTCACGGACAAGATTTCTCCGAACCTCAATCGCGAACCGAATCTTA
>ENA-OUOG01001842-OUOG01001842.1-marine-metagenome-genome-assembly--contig:-NODE-1842-length-23416-cov-4.527443_pt1 | contig 23416 bp, 17 predicted proteins | sample MGYA00248635_ERZ508505 | MGnify/ENA primary metagenome ERZ508505 (study PRJEB26176, sample SAMN06267871) | marine metagenome | isolation source: Saanich Inlet, British Columbia, Canada | place: Pacific...
CGTTGCTCTACCAACTGAGCTACTGAATCGCTAACGAGGTGCAAATATAGAAACCTCTGTTTTTATTCCAAAGTAAATAGGAGTTTTTTTTATCTTTTTTTTAATTTAATTTCCTCAATATAGATTCTACTGTCCTATTTACAGGAACTAATGGCAATCTTACCTCATTTTCCATAACACCTTGTTCGTTCAGTAAAACTTTCACTCCGCCAGGATTTCCGTCTGCAAAAATTGCATCTATCAATCCCAATAATTTGTAATGAGCTAATCTTGCAGACTCAAAATCTCCTTCCATACCTTTAGATACCAATTGTTTAGTTGTTTCTGGGTGAGAATTTGCTATGACTGAAATCAATCCTTCGGCCCCACAAGCAATCATTGGTAACGTAAGAGCATCATCTCCCGAGATCATTAAAAAATCACTTGGCTTATTGTTTAATATCTGCATAACTTGTTCCATATTTCCTGAAGCTTCTTTTATCCCAATCACATTCTGAAACTCATTTGCTATTCTCAATGTGGTTTCAGCTGTCATATTGCTCGCAGTTCTTCCCGGAACATTGTACAAAATAATTGGATGCGACATATTCTCAGACAAATATTTATAATGCTGAAAAATTCCTTCTTGGCTTGGCTTGTTGTAATAAGGACTTGCTGATAGAATTGCCGAAACTCCCGATAAATCGAAAGATTTGTATTCGTTTACCATTTTAATAGTATCGTTACCTCCTATTCCAAATACGATTGGCAATCTTCCGTTGTTAGTTTTCAAAACTGCATTCAAAACAGCTTGTTTTTCTTCTTTACTAAGTGTTGCAGATTCTCCAGTTGTTCCCATTACCACCAAATAATCTAAACCACCGTCTATGAGTTTTGATGTCAATTTCTCTAGCGCAACAAAATCAATTTCTTTGTTTTGTTTAAAAGGAGTTACCATGGCTACTCCTAGCCCTTTTAGTTCATTCATTATTTCGGATTTACTTGGGTTAAAAAAATATTTACTTGAGTTATAAATTTGGTGACAGGTGTATTGGCTGGAATTTCTACCATAAAATCATAATATTTCTCATTTTCTTGAGTTAGCCTTCCTATCTTAAAACCTGCCTTAGAATGAGCAACAGCATGCTTTATAGGAACCTGAAAAACTTCTGACAAGTCAACCAACACATCAAAATCTTCTTTGATGAAGTTAGTAACTTCTTTGGTGTTTCCCTGAAAGAAAAAATCAACCATTTTATTTGTAAAATATTGATATCTTAAAGATTGATTAATAATAAAATTAGGTAATTGAGAACCATCGTAATATCCCAAAACAACAATTTTTTTGAAACCAATTTCACCCTTCAAAAAATCTACATACTTCTCTACAATGTCCTGATAATCTGTGGTTGTTATGGAATAAATGATTCCAATTGACTTAGCTGAGTCAAAATTTGAAACTGTTGCTCTTCGTCTTTGTTGGAGCAAAAATTTTTCAATTTTTCTCTTTCCGAGACGTTGTTTAATTGGATATAAGAATTTCATTAAAGTAAAATTACCAAAGTATCAGTTGAAATCAATCGTTTTAGTCAATTAATTGTAAGTACTTGTTTTCATCTATGATTTTCACCTCTAACTTTTCAGCTTTTTTGAGTTTAGCAGGTCCCATTTTATCTCCCGCAACCAAATAATCAGTTTTACTTGAAATAGAACTAGAAACTTTTCCTCCATTGTCTTCAATAGATTTCTTGAGTTCATCTCGCGAGAACTTATCAAACACACCCGACACTACAAATACCAATCCTTTCAATTTTTCGGTAGCATCCTCATTGTGAGCCAATTCAAACTGCAATCCCTTTTCTTTCAATCTATTTACTATTTCCAAGTTTTCTGGTTTAGCAAAATAATCAATCAAACTTTGGGCAATTCTGTCTCCAATTTCATCAACTTCAATTAAAGTTTCAAAACTTGCTTGAATAATGTTGTCAATTGTTCCAAAATGCCTAGCTAATTTCTTAGCAACCGTATCGCCCACAAATCTTATTCCTAAGGCAAACAATACTTTTTCAAAAGGAATGTGTTTGGACGACTCAATTCCCGCCAGCATGTTATTTACTGATTTTTCGGCCATTCGATCAACAGGTATTAGCTGATCAAAAGTTAATTCATACAAATCTGCTGCATTTTTTATCAATCCTTGTTCAAACAATACTTCAATGGTTTCTGTTCCCAACCCATCTATATTCATGGCTTTTCTAGAAATAAAATGTTGTATTCGTCCAGTAATTTGAACAGCACAACCCGTATCATTAGGACAATAATGGTTAGCTTCTCCTTCTTGTCTTTCCAATTGCGAGTTGCAATCTGGACAATGGGAAATGTATTCAAATAACTGAGAATCAATTGGTCGTTTAGTTAAATCAACCGAAATGATTTTAGGAATTATCTCGCCACCTTTTTCTACAAAAACTGTATCTCCTTCTCTTATATCTAACTTTTCAATTATATCAGCATTATGCAAAGAAGCTCGTTTTACCGTTGTTCCTCCTAGCTGAACCGGCACTAAATTGGCAACTGGAGTAATTGCTCCTGTTCTACCAACTTGGTAAGTTACCTTTTCCAGAATTGTACTAACTCGTTCTGCTTTAAACTTATAGGCTATTGCCCATCTTGGAGATTTGGCTGTAAACCCCAATCTATTTTGATTGTCATAATGATTTACCTTAATCACTACTCCGTCAATTTCGAAAGGCAGTTTTTTTCGTTCTACGTCCCAAAAATCTATAAATTCCAAAATCCCTTCAATTTTCGAAGTTTTTCTTATGTAATTTGTTTCAACTCTAGGCACTTTAAAGCCCCATTCTTCGGCTTTTTTAACTAAATCAAAATGATTGTTAATTTCTATATTTTCTCCATAAATTCCATATAAAAAACAATCTAATCCTCTTTCGGCCGCAATACTCGAATCTAAAGATTTTAATGTTCCAGACGCTGTATTTCTTGGGTTTGCGTACAATGGTTCATCATTCGCTGCTCGCAGTTTATTCAGTTTTTCAAAGTTTTTGAGTGGAAAAAATATTTCTCCTCTTATTTCAAAATCACCTGGGAAATCACCTCTCAATTTTAAAGGAATAGATTTTATAGTTTTCACATTGGTCGATACATTTTCTCCTTTAGATCCATCTCCACGGGTAACAGCTTGGTGAAATTCTCCATTGATGTATTGTATGCCAATGGCCACACCGTCATATTTCAATTCACAAACGTATTCAATCTCATCGTTGGTTAGTTTTTTTATTCTGGTTTCAAAATCAATAATATCCTCTTTGGAATAACTATTTGATAAAGAAAGCATGGGATATTTGTGAACTACTTGTTCAAACTTTTTGGTTACATCACCTCCCACTCTTTTGGTCGGAGAAAGTGCCGAAGCGAACTCTGGATGCTTTTCTTCCAGCTCTTGCAATTCCTTTAATAATGAATCAAATTCAAAATCTGAAACCACCGAATTATCCATTACATAATATTGATAATTGTAATCTTGAAGTAGTTTCGTTAACTCGTTAATTCTCTGTTTGCTCATGTTTCTTTACAAAATTAGGTTCCCACAAATATTTATGTCTGTACTCATTAGATTTAAAAAGCTGACCAAATTCACTAAAAAATAGCTTTACTCCAAAAGAATAAAACAGCCCCGAAAAACTTTCTTTCACATAATCATCATTAGAAAATGATTGGCAATATCCTACACCACCAGTGAGTCCCACCCATTTTACAATTCTATAATTCGCTTTTATAGAAACAAACAAAGACTCTACCCATTCTTCTTTTTTGTCGTAATCCAATTCATATTTATTTGCATGTAGATACCCTAAATCAAGGGATTCTGAATTTAAATTCATCAAACCTATACCCAAATTTATTGGTGCAACTAATTCCCAACGCGATGTTTGATACAGAATTAATTCTGTAAAAATACTTCCAATTTGATAGTTAACCTGATAATTGCCAATTCTTGGTGACATTGAAAAATCATTTTCAGTAAAAACAGAGAATAAATTCTTGTGAAAAATATGATACGATAAGCCCAATCTCAGTCGATTATTCCCAACGCCAAGCTTCAGACCGTAATATTCAACATTGTTGCCTTCAATACTAGTATTTCTTAAATCTATGACCCCAAAAAACTTGAACTTATCGTTTCCATGTTTCTTATAAAATTGGCTATTTGCAATTCCAGTGACAAACAAAAAAACAACCAATAATAATTTATTTTTCATGCTTTTTATATCCTTTTACTATTCTATCTTTTCCGTTTAAATCTTTTACCACTTCCACATACACAAAATCATTAGCTCGCAACAAATCTGCTGTTTCAGCTCCAAATTTTTCATTTATTTCAAAATAGAGCTTCCCATTTTTATTCAAAAATTGGGTGCTGAATTTTACTATTTCTTTATAAAAAAGCAAAGGATCTTCGTCCTCTACAAACAATGCCAAATGAGGCTCATAATCCAGCACATTTGATTGCATTTCCTCCTTTTCTTGATTCAAAACATAAGGAGGATTACTAACAATGATATCGAATTTCTCACCTTTGTAAGAAGGTTTTAGTATATCCTGAACTATAAATTCAACATCAGAATTCAAATTATTTTTATTTTTAAAGGCAGTCTCAATAGCCTTTTCCGAAACATCGAATGCAACCACTAACGAGCTAGTCAAAGCTAAATCCAAAGAGATTGCTATAGCTCCAGTTCCAGTTCCAATGTCGAGTATTCTTCCCTCAAAACCTGAGTTTTCCTTCACTATTAAATCTACCAACTCTTCTGTTTCGGGACGAGGAATCAAGGTGTGAGAAGAAACAGAAAACACATTGTCATAAAAATACTGCTGACCAATAATTTGCTGAATAGGCTTGAAACTAATCAAATCCTTTATGGCATAATGGAATTTAAGCAATTCCGATTCACTTAGGTTTTTGTTTTCATTTGTACGAACCTCAATCCTCGAAAAAGACAAAAAGTAATCGCACAAAATAAAAAAAAATGACTCTACTTCTCTTTCGGGATAAACCTCAGAAAGTGAAGTAAAGAAATAATCTTTGATTGCAGACAGTGTATTTTCTTTTACAAACATCGCTTAAACCGCTACGTCATTTTCTCTCAAAGCCTCATTTAGAGATGTTTTAAGGTCCGTACTAGCCTTTCTTTCTCCGATAATAAGTGCGCAAGGAACATTGTATTCGCCTGATGGAAATTGTTTTGGGTATGAACCTGGAATAACGACTTTTCTTGGCGGAACTTCACCTTTGTATTCAATGGGTGAATCTCCCGTAATGTCAATTATTTTTGTGGATTTGGTCAAAGTAACTCCTGCTCCCAAAACCGCTTCCTTTCCTACTCTAACTCCTTCTACTACAATACATCTAGAACCAATAAACGCTCCATCTTCAATAATAACTGGTGCTGCTTGTAACGGTTCCAAAACTCCTCCAATTCCAACTCCTCCACTCAAGTGAACATTTTTACCAATTTGCGCACAAGAACCCACTGTTGCCCATGTGTCTACCATTGTTCCTTCTCCTACATGAGCTCCAATATTAACATAAGAAGGCATCATGATTACTCCTGGCGCTAAATAAGCTCCGTATCTTGCTACAGCGTGAGGAACTACCCTTACACCCAATTCTGCATAGTTTCTTTTCAATGCCATCTTATCGTGAAATTCCATGGATCCGGCTTCAATAGTCTCCATTTTACGAATTGGAAAGTACATCACAACAGCTTTTTTTACCCATTCGTTCACTTGCCATTGGCCATTTTCTAATGGCTCAGCAACTCTCAATCTTCCTTTATCAATTTCTTCAATTACGGCATTGATTGCTTTGATTGTAGATTCTTCTTTCAACAATTCTCGGTTGTCCCAAGCTTTTTCAATAATTTCTCTCATAATTTTATCTTACTAATCTTTTTATAAACTGAATCGATTTATTCATTTCTATATGCATTTCTACATCGTTTTCTATGAATTGAATATTCGTTCTGTAATCCTTTCTTAATTCTTCAATTGCTTTGGAAGATTTCTTGTTTTGTCTGAAATCCATTGCCTGAAAACCAGCCAACAGCTCAATTCCCAAAACACTTTCCATATTTTGAAACACTTTGAAACATTTGGTAGCTGCATTTGCTCCCATGCTCACATGATCTTCTTGTCCATTGGACGAATCAATTGTATCAACTACTGCTGGTGTACACAATTGCTTATTTTGACTTACAATACTAGCTGCTGTATATTGCGGAATCATAAACCCAGAATTTAATCCTGGTTTTTTTACCAAGAAAGCAGGTAAGTTTCTGTTTCCGGCAATCAGTTTGTAAATTCTTCTTTCTGAAATACTAGCAATTTCAGCTAAAGCCAATGCCAATGAATCGAGAGTGATAGCCAAAGGCTGTCCGTGAAAATTTCCCGCAGAAATAATCAAATCTTCGTCAGGAAAAATTGTGGGATTGTCTGTTACTGAATTGATTTCTGTTTCGAAAATACGGGTTACATAATCAATCATATCCTTGCTGGCTCCATGCACTTGAGGAATGCATCTAAAACTATACGGATCTTGTACATCCATCTTTTCGCCATGAAAAATTTCGCTGCCTTCCAGGAAATTCAACACATTTTTGGCTGTTGCTTCTTGTCCTTTTTGATTTCGCACTTGGTGAATCAAAGGGTTAAATGGAGATTTATGTCCATTGTAGCCTTCAATCGATACACACGCAATCATATCCGAAACGGATTTGTATTTGTTTGCGTAAGTCAACATGTAAACCCCAAAAGCTTGCATAAACTGTGTTCCATTTAGCAAAGCCAATCCTTCTTTAGATTGAAGCTGAACAGGTTTTAAACCTAACTCATTCAAGACATCAATCGAATTTCTTTTCTGGTTTTTGTAGTTTACTTCCCCTAATCCAATCAATGTTAAAGAGATGTGAGCCAACGGTGCTAAATCACCACTTGCCCCTAAACTTCCTTGAGAATATACAACTGGAAATACCTGATTGTTATACAATTCAATCAATAGACTTAAAGTCTCCATTGAAATTCCGGAATGCCCGTAAGAAAGTCCCTGAACTTTCAATAACATCATGATTTGAACTATTTCTTGAGGTATTTCCTCACCCAAACCACAAGCATGAGATTTTACCAAATTGTGTTGAAGTTCGCCCAATTCTTCATTGGTTACAACTGTGTTGCAAAGAGAACCAAACCCAGTATTGATCCCATAAATCACTTCTTCGCCAGAAGCCATTTTGTTATCCAAGTAAGTTCTACATTTCTGAACTTTTTCCCTTGATTCTGTTGAAAGTTCGAGCTTTTTATTGCTTTTAATTATTTCCTCTACAATTGAGAGGGTTAATTTTTTATTTGAAATTTGATGAATTGACATGGATTATTAAAAAGTTGTTGTAGTAAAAAAATGTATTAAATCAATTGGAGTAAAGCTATTTTGTTCGCCTGTCTCCATGTTTTTAACCAATATTTCTTGGTTTTTCATTTCATCCTCACCTACCAAAGCTACAAATGGAATATTCTTGTTGTTGGCATAATTCATTTGCTTTTTTAGTTTGTGAGAATCAGGATACAATTCAGACGAAATACCGTTATCCCTCAATTGTTTGAGCCAAATGGCAGATTGCATAGCCTCTTTATCACCAAAATTGGCAAACATCAATTGAGTGGAAGAAGCAAGTTCTTGGGGAAACAAATTTAATTCTTCTAAAACATCGTAAATTCTATCTGCACCAAAAGAAACTCCGACACCAGAAAGATTTTTCATTCCAAAAATCCCTGTTAAATCGTCATATCGACCACCACCGCATATACTTCCTATGTTTACTTCATTGGCTTTTACTTCGAATATTGCTCCTGTATAGTAATTTAGTCCACGAGCCAAAGAAGGATCAAACTCAAGCTTCGCATTGTTCAGTCCTAGTTGTTTTATCGTGTTCAAAACAAAAGTAAGCTCTTCCATCCCTTTTGCTCCTATTTCCGAACTTAAAACAATCGATTCAACTGCCTTCAACACTTCTTCGTTACTTCCTTTTATCGATAATAACGGCTTTAGTTTTTCAATAGCCGAATTACTTATTTCCTTCTCCCTCAATTCTTTCACAACCCCTTCCTCTCCTATTTTATCCAGTTTATCAATAGCAACAGTTATTGGAATCAATTTGTCTGCTTCGCCCACTACTTCCACCAAACCAGACAATATCTTCCGGTTATTGATTTTGATCGTAAAATCACTAAGTTTTAGATTTGAAAGAACTTCATCGAAAATCTGAATCAGTTCCACTTCTTGCATCAAAGACTCGCTACCCACCACATCCACATCACATTGGTAAAACTCACGATATCTTCCTCTTTGTGGTCTGTCTGCTCTCCACACTGGTTGAATTTGATATCTTTTGAATGGAAAAGTTAACTCATTTTGGTGTTGCACTACAAAACGAGCAAAGGGAACAGTAAGGTCATACCTCAATGCTTTTTCAGAAATTGAATTTGCAAATCTGATAGAATTTTCTTCCTCGAATGAAGCTTTGTTAGATTTCTTTACAAACTCACCCGAGTTCAATACTCTGAAAATAAGTCTGTCTCCTTCTTCACCATATTTCCCCATAAGAGTTTCTGTCTTTTCCATGGTAGGAGTTTCAATGGGCAAAAAACCGTATTTCTGAAACACTATGCGTGTTGTATCAAAAATATAATTTCTTCGTCTCATTTCGTGAGGCAAAAAATCTCTGGTTCCTTTTGGTATAGAGGGCTTTGACATAGAGTTTTTGTTTCTTTTTTGTTCGTAAAACAAAAATAAGAATAATTGTGGGTTGTTACCGACTGATTTGTAAATAGATTTCAGCGAAAATAAGTATGTTCTCAACAATTAGTGTCACATCAAATCGAATACACAGTTTCTTTGCAACATTTCAATAGATAAATCTTTTATCTTTGCCACAAACAAAAGAGTTCATGAACAACGCATTTTACATCAAATCATTGGATAAAATAAAGGAAGGGAAATTAGCCGAAGCTATTCTTTTCTTGGACAAAGCAATAGAAGAAGAACCATCAAATCCGACCTATTTTAGCGAAAGAGGAGTTTGCTATTTAAACCTAGGACAAAATGAAAGAGCACTAGAAGACATGAACCAAAGTGTAACACTCGACCCAAATTACGCTTACCGATACGCGAGCAGAGCTTTTGTAAAAGACAAAATGGGCGACATAGAAGGTGGTATTGCAGATTATGAAATTGCAGTAAGATTAGACCCTGAAGACGCTATTGCTTATAATAACTTGGGCTTGATGCAAGAGAAATTAGGGTATAAAAAAGCTTCTGAAAGAAATTTTAATAAAGCTGATAAATTGGCTGATGAAAATCCTAACTCATTGCCTAATATTCCGGTAAAAGAGGATGAAAAAGAAGAAATAAAGTCGTCCACTTTACCGCCTGTGACCTCACAAAAAAAAGAATCTATTTGGAGTGTTTTTGGCAAAATATTTAATGATTCTTCCACCCGAAAAGAATTCATTACCTTTATAAAAAACGGAGGAAAAGTGAAAAAATAAAGGTAATCACATCTTTCTATTAGGAATAAAATAACAGGATTGGTTATTCTCTTTATTTTTAAGTAGTACTTTTGCACTCGATTTTAAAAAAACAAAAAAAACGAGAACACATGGAATTTGATTTAACACAAGTATTATCGGTAACACTTATTCTTTTTGGGGTAATTGATATCATTGGATCTATACCTATTGTACTGGATATCAAAAACAAAGGAATCACAATTGAATCGGGAAAGGCAACATTGGTCGCAGGAGCAATTATGATTTTATTTTTGTTTTTTGGAGACAATGTATTGGGACTTTTTGGAGTAGATATTCGTTCGTTTGCGGTTGCAGGATCTTTAATTTTGTTTTTTCTTGGTATCGAAATGGTTTTGGGTATTACCTTATTCAAAGAAACGGAAGGTTCAAATTCGGGGTCTATTGTGCCTATTGCGTTTCCGATCATTGCGGGAGCTGGAACAATGACAACTATTATTTCGCTGAGAGCAGAATACCTTCCTAGTAGCATATTGATTGGGATTTTGATAAACGTGGTGATTATTTACACCATATTAAGAAGCTCAAATTTTATTGGTCGTAAAATAGGAAAAAGTGGACTCGCAGTATTCAGAAAAGTGTTTGGAATTATCCTACTCTCAATTGCTATCAAATTATTTACAGAAAACATCACAACCTTAATTTCTATCACAAATGATTCTATATAACGTAACAGTAAGCATTGACGAATCCATTGAAAAAGAGTGGCTTACTTGGATGAAAGAAATCCACATACCTGAAGTTATGTCCACTGGATGTTTCAAAGAGAACAAACTCTGCAGAATACTTGCCGAAGAAGAAGGTGGAAAAGCATATTCTATCCAGTATTTTGCCACAGATATGGCAACTTACATCAAGTATCAGACAGAGTTTTCAGCTGAATTGCAAAAAGAACATTCGGCAAAGTATGCAGGTAAATTTGCTGCTTTTAGAACAATTTTGGAGGTTATTCATTCTTCTTAATTGAAAATGCTACAATTTAATTTGTTTTGTAATAAACTTTTTATTCATCTGTCATTCCGGTCTCCAAGCCGGAATCTGAGGTTTTAGATTGGACATTTTATTAAACGATAGATTTCAAATCAAGTTTGAAATGACAATTATATCATAAGGTAAGCTTTCAAGTAAGAGCACCAAATTTCAAAAAAAATCCTGAATCACCACTTAAGGGTAATTCAGGATTAAATTTCTTTTCATTTCTCTAGTTGCTAATACCCAAAAAGTGGTCTTCCACCCATTAGTGTATTTACTTTTGCTTTTATACCTGCAATTTTCTCTTCGTTGTCTTTGTTCATAAGAACATCGTCAATCAGCTCTACTATTTTTGGCATATCTTCTTCTTTGAGCCCTCTTGTCGTAATTGCGGGAGTTCCAATTCTTATTCCTGATGTTACAAATGGTGATTTATCGTCAAACGGAACCATATTTTTGTTCACTGTAATGTCAGCTTTCACCAATGTGTTTTCGGCCTCTTTTCCAGAAATATCTTTACTTCTTAAATCGATAAGCATAGAATGATTGTCGGTTCCACCAGAGATAATTTGATATCCTTTTTCTACAAATGCTGCTGCCATTGCTTGAGCATTTTTTATCATTTGTTTTCCGTATTCCTTAAATTCTGGTTGAAGAGCCTCGCCAAAAGCTACAGCTTTGGCTGCAATTACATGTTCCAACGGACCACCTTGAGTTCCAGGAAATACTCCTGAATCCAACAAAGAAGACATTTTTCTTACAACTCCCTTTGGTGTTTTTAATCCAAATGGATTGTCAAAATCTTGACCTATCATGATTACTCCACCTCTTGGTCCTCTCAATGTTTTGTGAGTAGTTGAAGTTACAATGTGGCAATGAGGCAAGGGATTGTTCAATAATCCTGTAGCAATCAATCCCGAAGGGTGAGAAACATCTGCCAACAACAAAGCACCAATAGAATCTGCTATGGACCTCAATCTAGCATAATCCCAATCTCTTGAATACGAAGAAGCTCCACAAATAATAAGTTTAGGTTGTTCGGCTTTTGCTGTTTCTTCTACTTTGTCGTAATCAATTCGTCCAGTTTCTTTTTCCACTCCATAAAATGAAGGGCTATATAATTTTCCGGAAAAATTAACTGGTGATCCATGGGTCAAATGTCCTCCGTGAGACAAATCAAAGCCAAGAATTTTGTCTCCTGGTTTTAATATTGCTAGCATTACTGCTGCATTTGCTTGAGCTCCTGAGTGCGGCTGAACATTTGCCCATTCTGCTCCATACAATTCTTTTAATCTATCTATAGCAAGCTGTTCTACTTTATCCACAACTTCACATCCACCATAATACCTTTTACCCGGCAAACCTTCTGCATATTTATTGGTTAGTACAGAACCCATAGCCTGCATCACTTGATCGCTGACAAAATTTTCCGATGCAATTAATTCTATTCCGTTTAATTGTCTGTGTTTTTCTTCTTCTATTAACTTAAATATTACAGTGTCTTTGCTCATTGTTCGTTATTTTTGGTGCGATAAAATTAAATTAAAAACTATTGATATGAAAGATAAATGAATGAATAAAATAAAAATTTTTGAGTTTTCGTTACACCCATGTTCTGAACCTTAATATTATATGTAACTTTGAAAGAAGATTAAAAAACAAGAACTAATTATTCCAATCCGTTTTGATTAAAAAAAATTCGCTCATATTTCTTTTTTCACTTCTTTGTTTTTCGGCAGATTCTCAGAAAGTTGGGTTAGTTATGAGTGGTGGCGGTGCATCAGGAATGGCTCATATTGGAGTTTTGATGGCTCTTGAAGAAAACGGAATACCAATTGATTATATAACAGGTACATCTGCAGGAGCTTTAGTGGGAGGCTTATACTCTATTGGCTACACACCAAAGCAAATTATGGAAATGGCTTCTTCGGAAGAATATTTTTCTATTGCCAATGGTGAAATTGATAAAAAATTGACTTTCTTTTTTAAACAAAGTCCTGAAAATGCAGAGATAGTTTCTTTTAGTTTTGATAAAAATTTTAAGCTAACTTCTACAATCCCTCTTAACTTCACAGATCCCGCTCTTATCGATTTCTTTATGGTTGAGCAGTTTTCCCAAGCTTCCAAAATCGCTGGATACAATTTTGATAGCCTTTTTATTCCTTTTAGATGCATAGCCTCTGATATTGATGCCAATGAAGAAGTTGTTTTCAGTAATGGGAATTTATCTCAAGCTGTAAGAGCTTCTATGACTTTTCCCTTTTACATTCCACCGTTGCGAGTAGACGATAAAATATTAGTGGATGGAGGTCTTTACAATAATTTTCCTGCCGATATAATGTATGATGATTTTTTGCCAGATGTGATATTAGGAAGTTCCGTTACTGCCCCAAGGCAAAAACCGAAGGAGTATGATTTACTGTCGCAAGTTACAGGAATGATTCAGACAAAATCAAACATTGAAATCAATTGCGATAATAGTTTAATTATTGAACCTAAAGTAGATGCAATTGGAACTTTTGAATTTGAAAAAACTCGAATCGCAATATTGAAAGGTTACGAGGAAACTATTGCAAATATGGATTCCATAAAAAAATTGGTTTCTGCTAGAATAGATACCAATGAATTAAAAGTAAAAAGAAAAAAACTGTTCGAAGCTAGAAGTAAACAAATTACTATTTCAAACATTGAAATTGAAGGACTCAACAAAAGAGAAGAGCAATACGTAATCAGCACTCTAAAAGACAAAAATAAAGAAATTTCACTTGCAGAATTAAGACCTCGTTTTTTTCGATTGATAACAGATGACAAAATTGAATTTATGTTTCCCAGTTTGACTATGAAACCTGGAGATTCATCTTACACCCTGAAATTAAGGGTTAAAAAAACACCCGATTTTGATTTTAGAGTAGGAGGAAGTTTTACTTCAAAATCTAACAATACGGGTTATGTGGGGTTGGATTACAAATTCATTAATAAATTTTTATCACTTACTGCCTCTGGAAACCTGTATTTTGGTCGGTTTTACAATTCATTAGACATTGCTCCTCGAATTGATTTTCCGCTTGACCTCCCATTCTACTTAGAGCCTCATCTCACCTACAATCGCTGGGATTACTACCGAAGTTTTTCTACTTTTTTTGAGGACACTAAACCCTCTTTTTTAATTAAAAAAGAAACATTTGCTGGTATTAGTATTGGATTGCCTATTGACAATAAGGGTAAGCTCGTTGCCAGTTTCAAAAATGGTTTATTTGAAAATGAATACTACCAAACGGATCAGTTTCTTTCCGTAGACACAGCGGATATTACAGAGTTTCTTGTGAACAAATTTGATTTAGAATATGAATTTAATTCATTGGATAACTTCTATTATTCAAAGAAAGGAAGTCGACTGAAACTAAAAGCTGGTTATGTAGATGGAATTGAAATTAACAGAGCTGGTTCTACATCTTTATTAACTAATGATACCATAAATAGAATTAAGCATAACTGGTTTCAATATTCAATTAATTTTGAAAAATATTTTAATTTCGGTAAGAAATATTCTCTTGGAATTGAACTGGAAGGAGTACATTCCCAACAAGATTTTTTTAATAATTATACGGCCAGTGTTTTGTTTGCTCCACAGTTTAGCCCAATCCCAGAAACGCAGACTCAATTCATTCCTCAGTTTGCTGCACATAGTTATGCTGCAATTGGTGTAAAACAAATTTTCAACATTTACAAATTGCTTGACTTCAGGCTCGAGGGATATGCATTTCTGCCTTACTCAAATATCATTGACAATAATAAAATGGCTGAGTTTTCACCCAATCTAAAGGCAACAAGAAGAAATTATATTGTTTCCAGTATTTTGGTTTTTAACAGTCCTTTGGGGCCAGTTAGTTTTACTGCCAACTACATGGACCACCGACAAGAAAAATGGTCGTTTTTATTCAATTTCAACTTTTTAGTTTTTAACAGAAAAGGACTAGATCCTTTGTAAATTATTTTCGTCTGAAAATTGTGATGTAGTAGTAACCTCCGCCCAACACCACAAATTCATTTTCCGGCCTGAACGTGATTAACTTTTCGAAATGTTGATTTGTATCCAAAGACATGAATGAAATTCCACCTTCGTTTGGAGTTGTTTGCCCATCCCAAACTATTAAATCTCCCGCATTAAGTTCGACTTGAGGGTTTTCTCTTCGATGAATATTCGTTCTTAAAAATGATTTATCTTCCTTTTTGGGATTTACGCCATAATGAAGCAAATAATCAGTCTTGTAGACTACAATATTTTCGTTTCCCTGAGGAAATCCTTGCTCATTCAGCCAATCAATCGATTCGAAAATCAATTCATTCATCTCATTCGGTTGAGACAAAATAACACTTGACTTTCCATAAAATGTATTCAAAATCATCCAAATCGAAATAATTATGGTAGCGAACAATTCTATGATTTTACTTTTTATGCCAAGAGGTATTTTGGAAATAAAAGCACTAAAACCGACAGCTGAAAAAACTGCAATAAGCGGAATTACTCCACCTACAATTCTTGGTAAACCAACAGATGCACTCCATCCTTTGTACCACAAAAATGAATGACCAAAGATATAAATTGTGGCAGGAACAGCCACCAAATAGATTAAGACCAAATGTGAAGATTGAAAAGATTTTTTGAAATGAAATATCGTCCAAAAAACTAAAGTGGAAAATGTAAACGCTATAAGAACTGAAAACGGGAGTCCAGTAATTGATTCGTGATTTATGAACCAATTCCAAAAAGGGCCTGTTCCATAAAAACTAACTATTGAGCTGTAAGGATAGTCGTAATAATACCATAAAAAACCTTTGTCCAATAGAACTCCAACAATTCCGTAGACAACAAATCCAGTGAACAAAAATGGCAAGAGTTTCCATTGTTTTTTTATTCCTAATGCCATTGCATATATTGGTAAAAACAACATCCCTTCCGACCGAGAATAAATAATAAAAGAAATGACAATGGTAGCCCAACTATACTTTTTGACAGAAAATAAATAAGCTGAAAAAACAGCCACAAAACCAAATAGTGGTTCGGTAAGACAAGACTGTGCAAACGGATAGTAAACAGGTGCAAATAATATCAGAATGGGTACAAAAAAACCAAATTTTGCACCAAGGTTCTTTGCTAATTTCGCTCCAAAATATCCTGACATTAACATAATTAAAACGTTAAAAATCATTACCCCTTTTTCTCCGAAAAAAGAAAATAAAGAAGAAAGAGCAATAAACAGTGGTTTTCCCCAATGATCTAACGCCATTTTGGGATTGGTAAAAATAGATTCTACAATAAAGTAATGATTCACCGACTCCGAATCGGCATAATGTTTTGTGGCATACAAAGCCACATATACCAATAAAAAAGCCGAAGCGCTCAAAACAATTTGAGTAATTCGGCTATCTATTTTTTTGAAAGTCATTCGTAAACTTACTAAAATAACTGAAACTGTTATCCTACAGGTGCAAGTTTTACTATCAAGTTATCTAAATCGGATGTGATATGAAGCTGACATCCAAGTCTACTTTTTTCATCATCTACAAAAAACGCTTCATCTAGCATATCTTCCTCATCGTCAGATTTTTCTGGAAGAATAGTATCTGATTCTACATACATGTGGCACGAAGCACACATCGCCATTCCTCCGCAAGTTCCTTCCACTGGCAATTCGTATGACTTACAAACCTCCATCATATTCATATTCATGTCAGTAGGAGCTTCTAATTCATGAGACACTCCTTCCCTATCAATTACAGTAACTTTTATAATGTTATCTTCCATTGCAATTCTAGTTTAGTTAAAATCCGTTTACCCCGTTTACCGTTGTATACTTCAATACATTCTTTTTATCTGGATGAATTCTTGCAAATGCCGATTGAACCATCAAAGTTGCTTCATGAAAACCACACAAGATAAGTTTCAATTTACCAGGGTAAGTATTCACATCTCCAATTGCATAAATCCCTTCTCTATTTGTGCTGTAATCAAAAGTATCAACCTCAATAGAGTTCTTTGAAATATTCAGTCCCCATTCTGCAATTGGTCCAAGTTTTGGTGATAAACCAAACAATGGAATCCAATGATCTGTAGGCAATTTTATTTCTCCCTGAGTTTTATGCTTAATCACAACTTCATTCAATGAATCAGAACCATTTAAACCAATCACCTCTGCCTCAGTTATCAAGTTCAACTGACCATTTTCGGCCATATCCATCACTTTTTGAACAGAATCTAAATGTCCTCTAAAAGAATTTCTTCTGTGAACAAGTGCAACACTTTTTGCAACTCCATTGGCTAAGAAATAGGCCCAATCAAGAGCTGAATCTCCACCACCAGAAATCACAACATCTTTTCCTCTGTAAAACTCGGGATCTTTAATAATGTACTCAATTCCTTTGTCTTCAAAGTTTGATAAATTTTCAATCGGTGGTTTTCTTGGTTCAAAAACACCTAAACCTCCTGCAATGGCAACAATCGGGGCTTTGTGTTTTGTCCCTCTGTTTGTTGTTACAATGAATGAACCATCTTCTTGCTTATCTATATCTACTGCCGATTCGCCCAAAGTAAATCCAGGATTAAATGGTTTTATTTGTTCCATTAATCTATCGGTAAGGTCGCCTGCCAAAATCTCTGGGTAGGCTGGAATATCGTAAATTGGTTTCTTTGGATATATTTCTGAGCACTGACCTCCCGCTTGCGGAAGTGAGTCAATTAAATGGCATTTTAGTTTTAATAATCCTGCTTCAAAAACAGTGAACAATCCTGTAGGACCTGCTCCAATTATTAAGATATCTGTTTCTATCATAACGTAAGTTTGAAATTGAGAACGAAAATAATGAAACAAACCCTAATATGTTAGATTTTCTGCGAATGATTTAAACAGGGAACGGTTAACTAACAAGAAAATTAATTTAAATATAAAAACAAATGAAATTTCACAGAATATTAAGAAATCTTAAAATTTGCTATTCATTTGATTAAACCTTAATTTTAGTCAGATATTTTAAATAAAAATTATGAAAAAAATATACTTTGCTTGTATTAGCATATTGTTATCTAGTTCGTTATTATCTCAAAACAAGATTTCTACTTTAAAAGTAGATTTGAAAAATGGGACTCAATTTTACCCAATAAACATTGAATCGTTTGTTTCCTCAAAAACAAATCGTCCAATTATTGAAGGTAGATATTACCGATTTGTTCAATTCGCTTCCATTCCGAGTCAAGAAAATAAAGAAGCGATGATGGCTCAAGGACTTCGATTTCAGGAATACATTCCCATGAATACTTATTTAGTGTCCTTTCCGAAAGATTTTGACAAAAATTCTTTGGAAAAATTTGGTGCACAAAGTGTGATGGAGATATTGAATAGCGATAGAATTACGGATATGGCTCTAAGCACTCCTTACCCAGAATGGGCGATTGAAGAAGATGAAGTTGTTTTATACATAAGTTTTTATCAAGATCTTGATTTTGAATCTCAAATTGAAAAACTACAACCTTATATTTCCCGAGTGAAATCTAAAAATGAATTCGTTAAGAAAACTCTCGTTGTGGTGAATAAGAATAACGTTACTTCATTATTTAACCACGAAGGAATAAGAATGATTGATTTAACTCCGGAACCAGGAAAGCCAGAGCATGATTTATCTAGAAACATGCACCGTTCTACTTCAATTAATACGAGATACAACGGAGGAAGAAAGTACGATGGAACTGGAGTTGTTGTGGCAGTGAATGATGATGGTATTGTTGGTCCTCATATTGATTTTACTGGAAGAATTACACAACCTGGTGTAACTGCAGATTTGGGAAGTCACGGAGATATGGTAGCAGGGATTGTTGGTGGAGCAGGAAATGTAGATCCTACTATGAAAGGAATGGCAACCGGTGCAGATATAATTATAAGACAATATTCCTCTTCTTTGCCTAATACAGTGAATGTACACACGAATAGTTCTGCTGTGATTTTCTCTTCTTCCTACTCCAATGGATGTAACGCGGGTTATACATCGTTAGCCAGAACTGTGGATCAAGAAATTCGATTAAACCCTTCATTAATTCAGGTATTTTCGGCAGGAAATTCCAACAATAACAATTGTGGTTATGGGGCAGGAACTCAATGGGGAAATATTACAGGAGGGCACAAACAAGCTAAGAATGTAATTGCAACTGCAAACCTTGAAACCGGAACAAATTTAGCAACATCTAGTAGTAGAGGTCCTGCAGATGATGGAAGGATAAAACCAGACATAGCTGCTCACGGAAATGGAAATTACTCCACAGACCCTAATAACACTTATGCATATGGAAGTGGAACTTCTGCCGCAGCACCAGGAATATCGGGAGTATTAGCACAGATGTATCACGCTTACGAAACCAAATCAGGTGTAAGACCAGAATCGGGCTTGATGAAGGCAATTATTTTGAATTCTGCAGATGATTTTGGAAATGTTGGCCCAGATTTTAAATACGGATTTGGACGAGTAAATGCTTTGAGAGCGATTAGAGCGATAGAACAAACAAGGTACTTTGATTCCACGATAACAACAGGAAATACAAATTCACATAACATAGTAATCCCTGCTAATGTGGCCGAAGTAAAAGTGATGGTTTATTGGCATGATTACGAAGCCAGCACTTCGGCAACTAAGGCTTTGGTAAATAATCTTGATGCAAAGTTAGAACTTGGAATTACTACATTTCTTCCTTGGATATTGGACCCAACTCCAAACGCAACTACTATAGATAACCCAGCAACCAAAGGGATTGATACTCTGAATAATGTTGAACAGATTTCAATAAATAATCCTGTAGCAGGAACGTATTCATTAAAGGTAAACGGCCTATCTGTTCCGCAAGGACCACAAAAATATTATGTTACTTACGAATTCATTTACGATGATGTAGAATTGATTAATCCGAATGGCGGTGAAGGATTTGTTCCAGGAGTTACAGAAAGATTATTTTGGGATTCGTATGGAACAAACGGCAATTTTTCTTTGAGCTATTCTATTGATAGTGGTGCAAATTGGACAAACATAGGAACTTCGGCTGGTACTGCTACTTATAGAGATTGGGCTGTTCCAAATGTAGCAACAGGAAAAGCAATGGTAAGAGTTATTCGAGGAAGCTTGGGCGATACATCTGATCACACATTTTCTATTATCCGAATTCCTACTAACTTAACAGTGACTCAAGTTTGCCCTACATTTATGGAGGTAAGTTGGACGGCAGTTACCGGAGCAGACGAATACGAAGTGTATGTATTAGGAAACAAGTATATGGATTCTGTAGGTAGAACAAGCGCTACCTCATTTCAAATCCCAATTACTGACCCAACATTAGGACAATGGTTCTCTGTCGCTGCTATAAAATCTAACTCGCAAAATAATGTTGGGAGAAGAGCTGATGCTCAATTTTATGCAGGAGGACTGTTAAACTGTGTTTTACCTCTAGATGGAGGTATTTCTGCATTGATAAGTCCAACTAGTAGTGCCTGTGTTAGCGGATTATCGGGAATAACTGTCCAAGTAGAAAATTTTGGCGCAACCACAGTTTCTAATTTTCCAGTGAAATATCGAGTTAATGGTGGAGCAATACAAACAGGATCTGTTTCGACTTCTTTAACTACAGGAAATTCAACTACTTATACTTTTCCTGTACAATACAACTTTGGTGCAACAGGAGCGTACATAATTGAGGCATGGACAGAAATTCCTGGTGATTTGTATTCGAACAATGACACAGCAACTGTTATTTATAATTATACTTCCACCCAGACTGCTCCTTTCTTTGAGAATTTTAATTCGTTCACAAATTGTTCAGAAGCTAGTGATTGTGAAAGTGTAAATTGTACATTGAGAAATGGATTTTACAACATGGAGAACCTTATTGAAGATGATATTGATTGGCGAACAAACTCTGGAAGTACGATCTCAAATGGAACTGGACCTTCAGGAGATCATACTTCTGGATTTGGCAAATATTTGTATCTAGAAGCATCAGGAACTTGCACCGAAAAGACGGCTGATATGTTGTCACCTTGTATTGACTTGGGAACTTCAATTTCAACTCCATTTATGTCTTTTTGGTATCACATGTACGGTGGAAACTCCATGGATACATTGAGAGTAGATGTATTCAATGGAACTACCTGGTACCTAGATCAATTTAAAATTGGCGGAAACCAAGGAAACCAATGGAAAAAAGGACTAGTTGACCTAACTGCTTTTTCGGGCGACATAATTCGATTAAGATTTAGCGGTACAACAGGTGGCAACTGGGACACTGATATCGCTATTGATGACATTAATATTTCCGACCATACCTTTATTCAAGAAGATGAACTGAATTCTGCCGTTTCAATATACCCTAATCCAAACAACGGAGAATTTGATTTGACGATTGATAATGCTAAAATAAATGATGTCAATGTTACTATTTTTGACGTATATGGAAGAATGGTGTACAGCAATACATTAACTAATAAAATAAATAGAATACAACTCGATAATATTGCTTCTGGGGTTTATTCGGTTAGAATAACAAGCAAGGATCAAATGGTAACCAAGAAGATTATCATTAATTAACGATAATCTAATTATTCAAATGAATAAAAGAGGACTTTACAAGTCCTCTTTTTTTTGAGCTAATTATTAGGGTAATTGATTGTAATTCAAAATGAGTTTAAAAAAAAGTTCAATAACCGAGGGCTATTGAACTCTTTATTTCGTGGTATAATATAATTTCTCTAAAAACAATGAAAACCAACGAAAGCAAATGTATCTATATTTAAAAAGCCCATCCGAAGATGGGCTTTTTTGGCTCTATTTTAAAGCTTAAACTATCTAACTGTTCAATAAAAATGAGATCCTTCTGAATATTTTATAACCGAAATCAAAATTCTCTGAGCCAATAAAAAAACTTATTGTTTTTCTATACCCAAATGAACTACAAAAATTGAAATGTAACAAGACATCGGACCTACATTGCCGTGTTTTTGTAGTAAAAAAAGAATGTTTTTAATAAAACCAACGAATTTTATTGTTTCCTCCCTTTATTAATACCAATTTATTTAAATCCAAACACCATAAAGACTAGCTTATGAAAGTGTTATAATTTACATCTTCAAAAAGATATGCCCTTGATTTTCCATAGGAAGATTATTTTGTTCACTTACACAAGTTACTTTCCAAACATAAATATCTGACTTCAAAGTTTGACCAGCTCTACTTCCATCCCAGCACTGATCCAATTCAGTTGTAAAAAATACTTCTTCGCCCCATTTATTGAAAATTTGAAACACATAGTTTTCTCTATCTACATCAACCAAAACAGGTGAGAAACAATCATTTACTCCATCGTTGTTCGGTGTAAATGTATTAGGAGCAAAAATATTTGCGCTTTGCTTGACTTCTATTTCTATGCATGTATCTAAAAAACAGGTTGGAGAATTGTATCCTCTTACGCAATACATTTGAGAAACAGAAGATAAATCTACATTCCTTATCGAATCAAAAGAACCATTTTCCCATTCATAATAAGCCGCTCCCCCGACTTCCATTACCATTTCTTCTCCTTGGTAACCTATGTTAACAGAAGTCAAGATTGAAAGAACTGGTGTTGATGTCAATTCGATTTCACAGGTTATAATACTATCGCACCCTGTTCTTATTGGAAGTGTATCAACAATTGTTTGTGAACTTGAATAGACCACTCCATTGTAGACTAATGAATCACATGAACTTCTTTTTATAAAAGTAAACTTGCACTTATTTACAGTTAAATCATATACAACAATTGAATCGCAACCAGAAATAGATTTTAAAGTATCATTGAAATACCCTGAGGTTGTCCATACTATACCTGAAGGCGACACAAAACTATCGCAAACCGAAACAGTTATTGTTTTAATAGCTATATGATTCACAGTCAAATTAATAGAAACAATACTATCACATCCTACCGAATTTTGAAGAGTATCTTTATAAATGCCTGAAACAGAAAAGATATTTCCTGAAGGAGAAACAAAAACATCACAAACCGAGGCCGTTATTGATGAAAAACTCGTGTGATTCACTGTTAAATGAATAGTAATAATGCTATCACATCCATTTGAGTTTGACAATGTATCTGAATAAATTCCTGTCACTTTCCATATTTTTCCTGTTGGGCTAGTGTAACTGTTACAAACTGAAACTATTTGAGTGGTTTGGTTTTTAGAATGAATTGTTAAATTAATTGTAACAATACTATCACACCCATTCTGATTCGAAAGTGTATCCAAATAAATTCCTGTTGTATTCCATACTTTTCCTGTTGGACTGACATACGAATCGCAAGCAGTAGCGTTCGTGATTGATTTAGAAGATGACTGTATTGTGAGAAAGTATCTCACGTAATTATCACAACCATTGTTGCTTGGAACTGTATCGATGTATAGTCCAGATTGAAAAATTTTCTTTCTTGTACCCGGTAAGACAAAACTATCGCACAGGTTCAATACTATTGGCATACCCATGCTCCTTCTGAAAGTTATAATGTGATATTTAATGATACTATCGCAACCATATTTACCCGTAAGAGTATCGAAAAATATACCAGAACTACCCCAAGACTTTCCAGAAGGACTAGTGTAACCATTGCAAGTAGATATTATCTGTGTCGTTTGGCTTGTTGAATGAATCGTTAAATCAATGGTTACAATGCTATCGCACCCATTCTGATTCAAAAGTGTATCCAAATAAATTCCTGTTGCATTCCAAATCTTTCCTGATG
>ENA-OUOG01001843-OUOG01001843.1-marine-metagenome-genome-assembly--contig:-NODE-1843-length-23409-cov-7.264187_pt1 | contig 23409 bp, 21 predicted proteins | sample MGYA00248635_ERZ508505 | MGnify/ENA primary metagenome ERZ508505 (study PRJEB26176, sample SAMN06267871) | marine metagenome | isolation source: Saanich Inlet, British Columbia, Canada | place: Pacific...
GCTGGTTTCCAGGTGTTGAACTCCTCGTCGGCACAGGACAAGGACGCTTATGTCGTCACGCAGGCCATGGCGGACGAGTTTGGTTTGTCCAGCATCGGAGATTTGTCGAAAATCGAACCGTTCTCCCTCGGTGCTAGCCCGCAGTTCGCTGAACTGGGATACGGTATCCCTGGCCTTGCGTCGGTGTACGGAGTCACCGATGTGACGTTCGTTCCGATCGAAGACTTCGGAGGGCCAGACACCGTCAAGGCACTCGTAGACGACGCCGTGCAGGTTGCCGACATCTACACCACTTCTCCGGCTTTAGAGGCCGAGAATCTCGTTGTGCTGGACGATCCTGAGAACCTGATTGCCGCGCAGAACGTGATTCCGCTTCTCAACTCGAACATCTACAGCGATGAGCTAGCTGACGTCTTGAATGCGATTTCAGCAGCGCTGACGACGGAGGACCTGATTGCTCTTCGCACCCGTGTCGAAGGCGACGAGAAGGCTCAAGCCAGCACCGCAGCACAAGAATGGCTCGAGGACGAAGGTCTTCTTAACTAGTTGATGATGGGGCGCAACCTTCCCGGTGGCGCCCCATCACCGGTTCTGGGTCGCACGTTCTCATGCCCAAGTCATGGGAGAGAAGCGACTGAGGCCCTTAACGAAAAAGCCCCCGCAATCGCGGGGGCTTTTTCTTCTGCGGAGACGGAGGGATTTGAACCCTCGGTTCCCCAGGGGGAACTCCACCTTAGCAGGGTGGTGCACTCGGCCGGACTATGCGACGTCTCCTAAAAAGAAGCAAAACCTTTGCCTGCCCATAATCATACCTGCAGCCGTCACAGACCAAACGACGCTTCCGGCTGGGTTGCGGATCGACCCGGTTTATCGCAGATGCAGTTTTTGCGATAACGTTGGAAGGAAGGCAGTTCAGCTAAACGGGCGGAGAAATTGCTCAAAGATATCCACTCAGAAGTTGCACCCGTCGTCCTAAGAAATATTTGGAACCACCGGAGCTTTCTATTACTGCTCGCACTCAAGCGAGCAAAGGCCTCTTTCTCAGAGTCACGACTTTCACGTCTCTGGTGGCTGTTGGAACCCGCTACCAAAGTCTTTATTTACGGTGCCATATTTGGTCTGATTCTTTCGCCGGATGCTCGGCCCGAGAACTTTGTCGTCTCTTTGATATGTGGGGTTGCGGTTTTTGATATGTACACATCAGCTACCACTTTGGCTTCCAATCACCTAGCATCGTCCAGGAATCTGGTGGGTTCCAGCTCAGTCAGCTCTCACTCCCTCCTCGCTTCCACAGTCGTCGAAGGACAAGTAAAGACAGCCGCTTTGCCTCTCATTGCTGTCATCAGCGCATTGTTGTTTGGCATACAGCCGAGCTGGACCTGGATATTTTTAGCGCCTCTGTTGGCCTGGATGAGCATATTCCTCTACGGCATTTCGCTAATGGTGGCAGGTTTTACGGCAATGTATCCATCGTTTCGCAGGATCGTTGGCGCAATCAACAGGGTGATTTTCTACTCAAGTGGCATCTTTTGGGCAGTCGACAAAGTGCTCGAGCCTTTTCCAGCACTGCTTGTGATTGCGAACCTGAACCCTGTGTATCAGTTCATAGAGATTTTTCGATTTCTGCTTTACGCAGACATCGGCGGGGTACTTCAAATCTTGCCCCACAACGTCGCGTGTTCCGGGATAGTGGTACTTATCGGCGCCCTGATTTTTAAGCTTGGTTCAAGGAGGACAAGTTGATTGATAGCAACGAGATTGTGCTTCAAGCCTCAAACTTGTCCAAGGGCTACAAAACAAGAAACAGCGAGAAGACGTGGCAACCGTTCAGATACTCAACAGTCCGTAGCTTGAACGGCTTGAGCTTCTCAGCCAGGAAAGGTGAAACAATTGGCTTGGTCGGTGCGAATGGGGCAGGGAAGTCGACACTACTCAAAATTCTTGCTGGCACCACCGCCCCCAGCTCGGGAAGAGTCCTTGCGACGGTAAAGCCGCGCCTTCTCACTCTCCGGAAGGTTCTCATACCTCGACTCAGTGTTTTGGAGAATGTGGAGATTTCCTTTCGCGCCATCGGCTTCAATGCAAGCCAAGCCAGGAAAGAAAGCCTAAAACTAATCGAAACTGCCGGGTTGGGTGACAAAACATACCTTCCCTTTGAAACCCTCTCTACCGGGCAAGTTGCTCGAATAAACTTCTTTTTGGCAACCATTGAGAATCCAGAGATTCTTCTGCTCGATGAGCTTCTCTCGGTGACAGACAAAACCTTCAATCATGTTGTACAAGATTGGTTGTCGCGCATTTTTGGAGGAACCACGACTACGATTCTTGCCTCCCACTCGGAGAGTGTTATTCGGAATAACTGTGCTCGAACCATCGTTCTCGACCGGGGGAATCTTGTATTCGACGGTGAAACCTCGGAAGCGCTCGATTTCTACCGAAAGGAAACAACCGAGGTACATCCGCGTGGGCGTCGATGTTAGTCCGCGCGCTCTAGAAGTTGGTGAAGAAGAGCATCTGCGACCGCGAGAGTTGTCACGCTGGGGATGATTAGGTTTCCGCTCAAGTCCTTGCCTGACCAAGCTTGATGTTGAAGCAACACCGAGCTGACTCCAGGAGTGGGGCAAGTCCCACCGATCGCGACAACATCTCGAGAGTTTTTCCCACACCAGAGGACCGCTTTTTCCTCAGCGGTGGTCATCAAGTCGTGCATCAATAGAACGATTAGATCGCCCTTGTCGGAATAGCGTTCCAAGCCCTTAACCAGCCATTCGTCGCGACCGAAATCATTCATCATCGCCGTGATCAGGTTGCTGTCGCTGACTGCAACCGATTTGATACCTGACTTTGTGAAGTCCGTAGCTGCGTGAGACGCACTTGAAATTGAGGAGCCCTCGCCGACGAAAACAACCTTGCCCTCTCGAGCCACCGTTTTTTTGGCGATTTCTGCAAAATCGGCAATCGCCTCCATGCGCGGTGCAGAATCCAACAGCGCCCGGAGATCACGCTCGATTGCGAGAAGCGAGTCGTCATGAGAGATTCCTCCTGCAAGCGACTGAGCGAGACAAAGGCCTGCGGCCAAGTGTGTAGTTTCCACTACGTTGTAGTCGAAAGAGGGCACCCAAAACGCGATATCAGACGCTGCTCGAAGTTGATTTTCTGCCGAAAAACCAGTGAAGGACACGAGCTGGACTCCATTTTTTTTTGCCCACTCTCCACCACGCACTGCGTTCGGCGATTCTCCGCTAGAGCTGGTGATTAGGGCTACATCTCCTTTCCTGGCCAAGCGCTCTAAAGAAAGCTGCACGGAGTCTGCGTAGCTGGACTTCCGGGTCGCGCCAACGACCAAGTTTGGCTCGCTGAGCGAGAAAGCCGGGATTCGACTTTCAAACGAAAGCTTGAAGGCGAGAGTGTTCGAAATGGAAGAGCTCGCACCATTTCCCGCCATAAAAACTGTCTGACGCCTATGTTGAAGACCCTTCAAATACTCGCGCAAAGTGGCTAGTGCTGGATCCTGAGCTGCCAGCAGTAAACACCTGCTGACCTCTTCGATAAATGCTCTCGCGCCTTGGTCGATAGATCGCATTTTCAGCTTTCCTTTGAGTGTTTTGTGAGGGAAATTTAAGCATATATCGTGTCGGTGTGCACCTGATTTATCCCCGGAAAGCAAGTAAGGCAAATCCGTTCTTGGCCGACTTAGTTGCGTCGCTCGAATCACGTGGTAATCGCGTGGCAAGTTTTCTTCCTAGAGGCCTTGTGCCGAGTCGATCGACCACTATCATCCTCAATTGGGCGGAGAATCTTTGGTCGGACGCACCCGACAATTGGGCAAAGAAAATGACCAAGTCTGTGGGCACTCGGCTCCTTCCTTTTCTGCTCAAGGCCCAAGCGGCTAGAGGAGCGCAAATTGTGATGATTATCCACAACGCTTATCCTCATGAAGATTCGAGAGGTTCTTCCTTTTGGAAAGTCTTTCCCAGCTTTCTTACGTCAGTCCAACACTTTGTTCACTTCACAGAAGCGTCTCGCTCGCTGTATGTGGACCAGCTTGGCATTAGGGGTCACAGCATCGTTCATCCTTTTCCACAGAAAATGGAGAACCATGCCTACTATTCCGAGGTGAAGCTAGGTCAGCCTAAGCTTCTCTTCATCGGAGCAGATCAGGAACGAAAGCAACTTCACCAACTTCTTGATCCAACTTTTCGTCCGACGGGTTTCGTTCTCCTCGCAAGTGGCTTCGCTAATGAGCAAGAATTCCGCAGCCGATACGGTTTCGATCCAATAATTAAAGCCAGTGAGGTCACATGGCTCGGTCGTAGACTCTCCTCCGAACAGCTTGAGAATTGCCTCCGCTTGTCATCAATATTGGTTCTCAACCAGCAAGATCAGCTGAACAGCGGATTGATGTGGATGGCCATCAGCAGAGGCCTAAGGGTGCTAGCGCCAGAGACTCCGGCCTTCCTGGAGTTGGCAGCCAGGCTGGGGCCAGGTTGGCTTCGATTATTTCCACCGTTGATCGAGCCCCCTGTCTTCCAGGCCCTCGTGCATGAGTTCCTTGATGCGCCGTCTACCCCTCCGCCGAAGCCACCGTCATTTCTTAGCTTCGCCGAAGCTATCAATAGCCTAGGCAATGAGTGAGTAGCATTCTCTCGAGATGCCGCGGGCGATCGGCTTTCATTCCCGGAGCAATCTGAAGCAGGCTGAAGCTTCTGCTGTCGGTTAGGGTTGTGAGCACTAGTCGTTTTCTAGGAACGGAAATTACTTGAGCAAGGTCTTAGTTACGGGCGGTGCCTCGGGGATCGGCAAAGCAGCTGTGCAGAAGCTGTTATCCGATGGGTTTTCAGTAGTCGCCACGTACCACCGCCTGCAGCCACCGTTTGAGGATTACGACCTCACCTGGATTAGAGCGAATCTATCCGACCCGAGCGACCGAGAAAAACTGTGTTCGGAGGTATCGTCCGACGCCCGCCTGTCGGGGGTGGTCAACGTCGCAGGCATAAATGTTATCCAAACGGCTGGCTCTGTGACTCCTGACGCTGTCTCTTCTCTCTGGGAGGTCAATTTCTTTGCAGCTTATGAGATTTGTCGGAGACTCGCCCCCTCACTAGGACATGGCGATACTGGAAGGATTGTGAACGTCGCCTCCATTTGGGCGGAAAAAGGGAAACCGGGGCGATCAAACTATGCCGCCTCGAAAGCAGCTCTCGTTGGAATGACGCGGGCCCTTGCTGTTGAGCTGGGGCCCGCGAAAGTGCTTGTTAACTCCGTGTCTCCCGGGTTCACGCTCACTGAGCTGACTTCAAGAAGTCTTTCTGAAAAAGATGTGAGCGAAATTTCCGAGAGAATTCCTCTGGGCCGACTCGCTCAACCATCAGAGATTGCTGATGTCATTGCTTTTATAGTCGGGCAAAACAACACTTACATTACAGGGCAGAACATCGTAGTGGACGGGGGATTTAGTGTCTCGTGAAACGTACATCGAAAGCCCCAGCCCAATTTCAATAGAATTTCACCGCGGACAATACTATGTCGAATTCAAAACAGACTTGGTTGAGGCTCTAGAAGCCGAAATCCGCTCGACTGACATCCTGTTTATCGATGACCACGTGCTCCAGCTGTACCCTGAAATACCAGAATCAATCCCCCGTCAAACAAGAGTGGTTCCGCTGGTGGCCTCGGAGCAAAGCAAAGACCTGTTGTTCATTCCCAAAATGATCGATGGCCTTCTCAAAGCAGATTTCCGGCGCGGGAGTAGGTTAGTGGCAATCGGCGGCGGAATTATTCAGGATATCGTGGCTTTCAGCGCCTCGATCCTTCACCGTGGAGTCGAATGGGTTTTCTTCCCCACCACATTGCTGGCGCAAGGTGATAGCTGCATTGGGGGAAAATCGTCGATCAACTTCGGAAGCTTCAAGAACCAGATTGGCGGTTTTTTTCCGCCTTCAAAAATAGTCTGCGTGGAAAGCTTTCTGCATACGCTCCCAGAAGCTGACTTTCGCTCCGGTGTTGGTGAGATTGCTCATTACTACTGCCTCCAAGCCGAGGAGATTTTTGGATCATTCGCCAGAGTCATTCCCGAAGTTCTGAAAGATCGGAGCACAGTCACACCACTGATTCACCAGACTCTAACAATCAAGAAGAATTTCATCGAGGAAGACGAGTTTGATTTGGCGCGTCGAAAGTTGCTAAATTTTGGTCACAGTTTTGCGCATGCGATAGAGGCCGCAACGCATTACGGCGTTCCTCATGGCACAGCGGTTGCCTACGGCATCGATCTAGCTTTTCGGGTATCTGAACGGCTCGGCATGGTTGATCTAGAAGAAGTGGAAAAAGTGTGGGGTGTGATTCAAAAGATTGTTGGTGACTTTGAGTTCCCCCAGGTAGAGGCCGAAACAGTCTTGGCGGCTTTATCTCACGACAAGAAAAACACGGCCACTCACCTCAACTTAATCCTTACCTCAGGGTTGGGCAAGATGGCGGTTGTTTCGCTGGGCGAGCTTGATCCCGTGCGGAGCGTCCTAAAAGAGTGCCTGCAGAAATACTGAATAGGAGTCTAAAATCAAAAAAGAAATCGTTGCGCATATCCCTGCCAGAGGGGGAAGCCAGAGGCTTCCCCACAAAAACCTTCGGTTGCTTGCAGGCAAGCCGATGATTGCCTATGCCATAGAGGCCGCGCTTCAAAGTTCATCAATCGATCGGGTGCTAGTGAACACCGAAAGCGACAAAATTGCAGGAGTGGCCCGTGATTTTGGCGCAGACGTATACGATCGGAGTCCTGACCTTGCCACATCGACCGCGACCGGGGACGATTTTACTTTCGACATAATTTCTAGTCTCGGTGTCGACACGCTCGTCATGGTGAACCCCGTGTGTCCATTGATAGAACATACCGACATTGACGCGGTCATCGACAGGTTCAACTCGGATCCAATCGTGGATACGGTAATCACTTGTTCAGAGACAAGAATGCAAGCGGTTTTTCGTGGAGAGTTTTTGAACATCGACCCAGAACTCCCTCTGCAGCCAAGCCAGCTCAACGAACCATTGCAGGTCCTCAATTGGGCCGTCACCGTCTGGAATGCTGGTGTTTTTTTGGAAAACTACAAGAGAGATGGTTCCGGGTATTGTGGCACTAGCAGGCTCCTCCACGTAATCGAAGACAGTAAAGCGGTCAAGGTTAGCTACGAGCAAGATTTTGCGTTAGCTGAGCAGCTCGTGATTGCGCGCAACTCATTGAGAAATCCAAAATGAGCAATTTGAAGACTCTCCGACTGACTAAGACGCTGGACAACTACCTGCCCCCGGCAAAAATGGTTGATTCAGAAGAGGCTGAACTCATCATCGTGGGTGGCCAGCAGTTTCGACTCAGCGACTACCCAGGACTTCGGGGTGTGTTCAAAGTCGGTGTCGGCACAGAGAACATAGATTTCGACGGGCTTGAAGCCTCGCGTATCAGATTCCGCGGTCCCAGCGCCGAGACGAGTGCCCTAATTTACGATGAGACAGCCGCTTTTGCCTGCCACCTGATTATGACAGCGCTTTACCGCGCCACAGGCGACTTTGATAGCTGGACAAAATTTGACCGCAGCTTCATTAAGGACCGCAATGTTCTGTTGCTCGGGCGAGGAAACATCGGTTCCCGCGTCGAGAGATTACTCTCGCCAATGCTCAACGTTAAAATCTTTGACCTTGCCGAGTCCCCTCTCGCCGAGTTGCCGTCCCTAATTGAACAAGCCGACGTGGTTTCGCTCCACATTCCGGGAGGGGCAGAAAATGGGGCTTTCGTAAACGATGAATTCCTGAAAAAAATGGTTGACGGCGCGACGCTTGTCAACACTTCTCGTGGTTCCTTAATCGATGAAGATGCTCTCCTTGACGAGCTTATGAAGGGCCGCCTCTACGCTTACCTGGACGTCTTTTCCAGTGAGCCGTACCGCGGGCCGTTAAGAAGCGCAATCGGAAAGCATCTCTTTGTTACGCCCCACGTAGCGAGCACCAGCCGCGCTTTCCACGACGGCCTGATTGCCGACCTCGAGAGATTCTCGATTGAGCTGTCACCCTGATGAGAATTGGCGTCGTTGGACTGGGCAAAGTTGGAGAAATCCGGGTCCGTGAATTTCAAAAGTTGGGTGCTAGTGTCATCGGGTATTTTGATCCCGCACGCCCAGACGCCTCTGAACCGAGCGGGCTAAGGCGTTTTTCAAGCCTAGCCAGCATCCTCGAGTCCCCAGCAATTGACTGCATCGCAGTCGCGACGCCTAACCAATTTACTGCCGATACAGTGGTGGCGGCCTTGCGCGCGGGCAAGCATGTACTCGCCGAAAAACCGCCTGGACGGAACCATCAAGAGTTCCGTTCGATTGCAGAAGCCTCCCGCGCCGCGCCGGGACAAGTACTCATGTTTGGGATGAACCACAGGCACAAGTCGAGCGTTCGCGAGCTACTTAAGGTTAAAGACTCGGGGAAGTTGGGAGATTTAGTATGGGTTCGCTGCAGATACGGGAAAGAACCGAAGGGCTCCGCCGAATTGGGCTGGCGCGACACGCCTTCAAAATCTGGTGGAGGAATTCTCCTTGACCAGGGAATCCACGGTCTCGACCTCATTCTCCGATTAATTGGTGAGCCGTCTCGAGTGGAGGCGTTGCTCTCGGGTCCCGCAGAGGGGCTGGAGAATAATGCTTTCGTTCAATTACGGTCCAGGCAAGGAAATATTTCTGCCTCGCTTCACTCCACTTCAGTCCAATGGAGATATCTGTTCTCTCTTGAATTGTCCTTTACGAGAGGGTCCATCGCACTCAATGGACTTAGGACGCCGTCCGGCAACTATGGTGCGGAGATCTTGACCGCTCACCAAGTTCTCTCCAACGACCAACGCCGCACGACTGAAAGGCAGTTCGTTGACGACGACTCTTGGTTCAATGAATGCAAGATGTTCAAAGAGACGGTTCAAGTCCTGGGGACCCCCGCTGAGGGGTCACTCTCGGACGCCGAGCTACTGGTAAAAACGCTGGATCGCGCTTACGCTGCTGACCCGGACTGGAATCGACCCGAAGTAGAACCAGCATCAGCAATCACCCCAGGCGCAGCGCAGGCTCACGAAAGGCATTAGAAGCCATTGAATAATATGTGGCGGAGGATGCGATTGCTCGTGTCAGCAAGCTTCGTCGAGCCGCTTGATACCAGCCATGAAACTTTCGAGTATTCGAAAATTGGAAGCGCAATTCGGCGGATCAGCCTTCACATTATGAAGAGGGTGAGACCATTCCGAAAAGAGATTTACTTCATTCAACAGTTTGAGAGCAGGGGTGACCGGCTCGCGAGAAGCATGGACTTTCTTTCTACCATTCGCAATATCCACAAAGGGGAGAGGATTTTTATTATTGCCAACGGGCCGTCTCTGGACTATCGCGATCTAGAGAAAATCACAAACGAGGTCTCAATCGCTTCTAACTTCATCCATCTTGCGTATGAGCACACCACCTGGCGTCCCAACTACGTCACCGTCAGCGACACAAAGGTCTGGGCAAAAATGACGCCTGAAATTCAGAAACAGTCGCGGAATCTCATTTTGCTTGACCGCCTTGACTCCCGAAGAGCAGTAGTAGAGCACTCATCGGTTAGACAACGATCACCGGGTGATGCGCGGAATCGACAATTCCCGTTTTCGGATAACTTATGTTGGGGTGCCTTCGGCGGACATACCGTCACATATTTCAACCTTCAACTGGCTCACCATTTGGGGGCAGGGTCAATCGTCTTACTCGGCCTTGACCACTCCTATGAAGAGTCCAACTCAAGTTCCAAAACCACTGTCGTCAACCAAAAGATAAATCACTTTCACCCTGATTACCGGCACCCTGGCGAGGTGGTCTTCAAAGCCCCAATAGAGCAAATGGCCAGCTACTACCGGATCGCACGTACGGTGTCCGATAAGAAAGGGGTGAGAATACTGAATGCGACGCCGGACACGAATCTGTCAATATTCCCTGTCACAAGTCTTTCGAATGTCCTCAACGCCGGGATAGGCTAATCGTCCCAACGGGTTGGAGGCTACGGGCAATCGGCCGCCGCGGCTACGTCGTCGCATCAGTGTCGTCCAGTTCTTTCAAAACTGCGGGGGTTCACCTCCTTCAGCGAGAATCCGATCAGATTGAACATTTTCTTAATGGCCCGTCACAGAGGTGCCACTTGCGGACAAACATATGCCTCACGTCCTGACCGGACGATCAGGCCGCAATCTACGGTGAGCAGACAAATCAAGGCTCACGAGGTGTTGGTTCCTCGAAAGAGATCCCGGACTCTGGTCCCTAAATCTAGTTGACAGTCCCGAGTAGTGGCCCAGGGGCTCGACGAGGAAGATTTGGCGCGCTGCTGTTGTGTCAAATTATGGAAAACCATTAGAAAAGCCTAAAATTTGCTCAACGTTTTATGCCAGTAGCCAAAACTGGAGTGAGGAAAAAGTCTATGGCAGAGCCTGGTCCAGTTTTCGTCGTGAATGCAGGATCTCGAGTGGTGACGATTACATTGCAAGGTTTCAACGTAGCTCGGGTTGTTGACCTCAAACTCTTCTCGGGATCGAAGCTAATCGCAGAATGGTCGGGCATGCCGATCCGCAAAGGACAGCTACTTAAGCCACTTTCAGCATTTATCCCGTCCGTCCACTCGCTGAAAGCCCTAAGACTTGAAACTAGTTTTGAGTCACCTACCTCTCAGCACTACCGTTCGCGTCCCGAGAACACCAGTCTTGTTCGCGCAGGAGTAAGCAGTTTTTCTGAAGGTGGAAAGGTAGTCAGAGGCTGGGTGAGCGTGGAGACCCGGCAGCCAGTTATCGAAATTCGCCACCACATTGGCCACCACAAAGTCGCCGTCTACTACACCCCTCTCAAAGATGGTCTCGACAACTCAACTATGTTTTTCTCCCTCCGTCTCGACGAGCCAGCGACCACAGGTGACGCTATCGTCCTCAGGCTCGGTTCAAAAACAATGGGGCGCCACTCTGTCTCGAGTACGCCTTCTTCGCAAAGGTGGTCTGCGACCAGCACCATTCGGCGACAAGTCAAGTTGGCATCTCCAACCAAAGCCTCGAGAGTTTGGATTATCGGCAACGGCCCGAGCGTGCGGACGGACGATTTAGAGAGGATCCCGGGGCGAGACATCACCTTTACGTTCAATCGTTTTCATCTGTCCTACGAACGCCATTCTTTCCGCCCTGACTTCGTGGTAGCAGTAGACCGCGGGATGGTTTTGGATTTTGGTGAGGAGGTAATGCAAAAGTCCGAAGCTCCGGTTCTGATCGCCTCGAACTACTCGAGTCGGTGGGCGGCCTACAAGTGGAGGTTGGCCGGACATATTCCAATTAAGGTCCGGCCGGGAAGAACATTAGTCAACTCAGATCAAAAGGAATTCTCGGAGGGGGGCAGTTCAGTATTTGTTGCTCTCCAAGCGGCGTTCGCTATGGAGGCCTCCGAAATAATCCTGTACGGTATCGATTTTGACTTCAAAATAAGCAACTTTCAAGAACGAGGAGGCAAGATCACCGCAAGCGGTGATGGAAACCACTTCATCAAGGGCTATCGATCAGGGAAAGACTGGTTCCCTCCGTCATGGCAACACATTGGAGAGGGGTTTCTAAACGCTGCTGTTTATTCGTCCTTTGAGGAACGGCCAATAATAAACGCCACCCGAGGTGGCAAACTTGAGACATTTCAAAGGGGTGACTTTGATGAGATCGTTGGAGAGTAGGCCTTCCGTCGATGTATTCAGCACGATGCCGGCTCAAGGGTTTAGCGGAGGGCGATATCACGCACTTATGTTGTGCGCCGCACTGTCAAACCGAGGATACGCGGTGACCCTATTCTCGAACAACATCCCGCGAATGTGGGATGAGCTGGTCGCGTCTTTTTCTGGGCAATTAGAACTATCGAGCTTAAGAATCCGGACTGATGCTCAGCCCATAACTCCCCGGAGGTACGGCCGCCGACCTGACATCACGATATGCGTTCCAGACATAAACACCACATCGCCGGTTTTTCGCTCGGCCATCGATCACAGCAGCATGTTCAGAAGCAGCCTCGTTTTGCTAAATTTCGAGAGCCCGAGTTGGTTCAACAAAACCGCATCGACAGCCAGAGCAGAAAGCCTCTGGTCTGGCTGGATGAAGGTGGCAAAGTCCGCTGACGTGATCATGTCAAGCGTGGATTTGGGCAGCCAATATGCCGCTGTTGATTACAAGGTTCGGGCCACGACAAGATTTGGTAAAGTTTCCCCTCCAATCAATTCCGTTGCAATTTCACGAGTCCCGAAGCAAGAAAGAGTCCGCGGTTCGATCTTTGTGGCAACTCGACTCACAGGAGGAGGCCATAAAGGTTTCTCAACTCTCTCCAAAGTGTTGCCTCAGGTCAAAAATCTGCGGCATTTGATAATCATGGTCGATTCACCGGAGGACGCTGCGGTTGTCTCGCTCCGCTCCACTTTGGAGAACAACAATGTAGAAGTTGAGGTGAAAACCGCAATACCAGAAAGAGAAAAGTTCGTCACCTATGCAAGAGCTGAGGTTACGCTTTTTCCCTCCACATTCGAAGGATTTGGGTACCCTCCAATCGAATCGCTCGCAATGGGAACACCCTGCGCGGTCCGTGACCTAGAGGTTTACCACGAAACGACCGGCTCTGACGTTATTCGCCTCCCTGCGGATGTCGACAAATGGCCAGAGGCTCTTGACAGAGCGCTCGCGGAGATTTCCGAGCATCTGGCCGCAGCAGAAGCTAGATCGCATCACTACAGGTCCGCCTACTCATTTGAAGCCACTGCAAGTATGTTCGAGTCAGAATTTGCCGAATACGTTCACCGTCAGCCAAGTCCTGGGTACACGAGCATCGTTCGCTCATTGGCCGCACGGTTTTCCGCTTTCATTCGAACAAGCCGAAGACCGCTCCGTCGAACAAGCCGAAGACCGCTCCGTCGAACAAGCCGAAGACCGCTCCGTCAAATTATAGGCAGGCTGTTCTGGGACACAAAAAGGTGGGTCTTCCAGAAGTTATTTGGTCGCTCCACTTGGTCGCCATAAACAATATCAACGGCACTAGCATCCGGTGCGACCCCGATTTGTCCTCATTTCATAGAAATTCAACACCAAAGCCGAACTGAAACGGACGAATGCCCTCCCGTTATCGGTCTAATTCCACGATCGAGTTCAGAAAGACGTTGCACTGGACTATTCCCCGCTACCTGACAAATTACGGCAATTAGCGTCACCCTTCTGCAGTCCCCTCCGGAGATACCTCTCCCGCTATGCCGAACCGGTGGGGCGGATCTAGAACCCGTCGTACTTCGCAAGAATCTGCTCAACGGTTTTTCCAGATTCAAGGTCTGAAGCAAGCCGTATCTCTTTTGCGATTTCCTCCCTCAAGTGCCGCAAGAACGTTTCCTGGCTGGGTGTTTTGAGCACCACAGTCCCATCGCTATCTGAAAAAACTAAGTCTCCGGTCTCAACGGCAAAGTCGCCAAACACAACTGGCGCGTCAAAGTTTCCCACACGGCCGCGGCCCTTGATATCAACCGGGGTGGTCCCTCGCGAGGCTAAAGGGAAACTGTGCGTCGACACGCGGTGAGAGTCTCGCGACAGTCCCAATACAACGGCGCCCCCCACTCCGCTGCTCGCGCCAAGCCGAGCCATCATCTCACCAAAATAAGCAAAAGAATTCTGGTTGTGGACAAAAAGAATCTCGTCGCCTTGTAAACCCGAAAAAAACCGAAGTCCCCCGGCCAAATTCTCATCCCGGTCCTGACTTTTTTCGACGTGAGCAGTACGAACAATACCGAAAAGCCTGTTGTGTGGGTTGAGCGTTGAAACGTCGGGGAGCACCAAATACTCCACACCGGCAGACCGGTCTGCGGCATCTGTCACGACGCCGGATACCAACTCAGTAGGCAAAGGCAAGAGACCTCCGAGGTTTCGTCTGGGAGGCGTCACGAGAGTGCCCCAGAATGTTCTAAGGCCCATGCGACCGCACCAGAACCACCAATGAATGGCACCTGGACAGCGGGCTCGGCGGGGGGAATCGCCGAATCGGCCGGTGTATAGGCGAAACCCGCTTGCCTTAACAGCTCAAGATCTGCCACATCATCACCCATATAAAGCAGTCGATCAAGATTCACCCCAACCGTCCTGCAGTAATCGGCCGCCGTCTTCAACTTATTGGAACAGTTGTAAAAAACACCAGAAACCCCCAACATTTCAGCACGCTCAGAAATTGACTTGTCTTCACTAGCGGCGGTTAAGAAAAACACTGGGGTCCTGACGGCTGCCCTCTTAATTGCCGCTCCGTCTCTTACATTGTAACTTCTAGCCAAACCTGAAAACGACACGTCTATCCGTCCATTTGTCTGCGTGCCGTCGACATCCAAAAAAATAAGGGCCGGACCTGGAGAGGATCGGCTTGGGACGGTCCCTAAACACTCCGAGGATTCAGGATGGCTTGCGGCGAGAGCTCGGGCGATAGCCAGGTCCTCGTAGGTGTCTACATCAACAGCCTCGATTTTACTCGATTGAATTTCCCGCTGCTTGCCGCATATTCGGTTTTGAAACGTGCGGAACGACGCTGTTGCGGTTACATACAGCCCCATTACTTCCCTGCGGGAAGTAGGAAGCTCCACACTGTTTGGCAGAACGCTCAGGTCGTAGTCGGGTTTGCCGTTTGACCAGGTGTACTCCTTTGAATCGTGAATCAGAAAGGCTGAATCAAAGCCCTCGGAAACCACAGAATTCAAAGCTCTCCTTAACGTTAGCTCGCGAAGGAACGGCATGGTCGGGAAATGTTGCACGACCACACCGGCGCTGGCAAGCATGGAAATCTCCCAACGCATGAGATCAATTCCGGACGTTTGATTAGAAGCGAGCTCGTCGGGCCTTGAGAGCGTGGCGAAGCCGTGCTCCGCGGCTAGGGCCAAAATTTCCGGGTCTTCACTGTCTACAAAAACGAGTTCTCTTGGCAAGACTCGCGACAGATGGTACGCCGCATTAAGGAATAGGGGAAGCCCATTGATAATTTCCCAATTCTTGCGAGGGACGCGAGAACTCGTTCCCTTCGCCGGGACAACACCGACAACCTCATTCACATTAGGGCCTTACCTTCATGCTCAGCTAACTCGCGAAGCTTCGCGAGCAGGACATCCGCGGTTGCGATATCGATTTGCTGGCGAGAGTCCGAGAGTGCCCGCTCTGGCTCTGGATGAACCTCAATGAGAAGACCGTCTGCGCCGGCCACGAAAGCAGCCGACGCTAACCTCGGCACATGCTCCCTCTCGCCCATGGCGTGAGACGGATCGACCCACACCTTTCGGTTGGTCCCGAAACTAAGTTTTTGAAACGCCGCCAAGTCAAGAGAAAATCTAGAGTCTGGCTCGAAGGACCGTACACCGCGCTCACACAAGAGAACCGAGGCGTTGCCTCGCAAGCTCAGGAAGTCCGCCATCTTCAAGAGTTCGCGGTTCGTGGCGCCGAAAGCCTTTTTAATTAAAACCGGTTTCGTTCGGCAACCCAAGTAATCCAAAACTCCGTAATCGAACATAGCCTTCGCGCCGACCTGAATGACATCAGCTAGCTCGTAAACATCTTCAACGTTGGTCGCATCGCGGACTTCTGTTACCACCGAAAGCCCAAATTGGTCGGCCACCGAGCGCAACAATTGGAGACCCTCCAAGCCAAGGCCTTGAAAAGCGTACGGATCAGTCCGCGGCTTGTACGCTCCAGCCCTTATGAAGCCCAATCCTCGATCGGCGATAAAAGAAGCTACTTCCACCAATTGGGCTTCTGATTCGACAGAACAAGGTCCGAATACAATTGGCACAACGCCGGGTCGGAACAATTCGTTCCCCAAGTGCGTCCTGTCAAATGCATAGTCGAAGGCCCTGTCGGAAAGGGGATAGTCGTCCACTGTTTCCCAGGTTCTCTCCACCTGACTGGCAACCCTCAATGGGAGGGACCGAAAATCTTCCGCGGAGAGGACCAGAAAAAGTCGGCCACCGTGCTTCCAGGAGACTACATTCAAGTCAGCAGTATCGAGCTCTGAGCGGATTTCGCCACAGCCCCCTTCTAAGAGTGCAACTAAAATCTGTCAATCACCTCTCTCGGGATGTGACCAACCAGACGTCTCCCATCATCGACTACTGGCACACCGTTTAGGCGCGGGAACCCGTGCCTCGCTAATTTGGCAGCGAGATCAGAGATAGTTGCGCTTGACTCAATAGTCATGGGATCACTATTTATAAGGAGACTGTCATTGATTTCGTCACCATGCTCAATGACCCTGGCCAAAGCGCGCCGGACATCGCCGTCTGAAATTAGACCCTCAACACAGCCAGCTTTGTCGACCAAAACAACAAAACCAGCTTTGGCCCAATCGAGAGTCCGGAGGTAGGCGCCGACAGAGTTTTCTCGGAGGATAAATGGCGTCTGTTGGAGAGGGACAGCTAATTTCTGGACAGGCAAGCTGAGAACGCCATTTCCAAAAGAAAGCGCAGCTTTCCCATTAAGACTTTCAATAGCCGCCTGCAAAGCGGATCCAACGATTACACGACTGACTCCTGCGTCGATTAGTGGCTCGATCAATGCCTCACGCACACCACCATCGACCACCAGTTCCTTGCCTGGAAAACGTGCTCTCAGTTTCCGGGCCGCTTGCAAAGCGTCTGGGCTGAAGGGCCGCCCGCCGACGCCTGGCTCAGAAGCCATCACACAGAGGTAGTCGGCAGAGTCGAGGAGATTAGTCGCTGTGTCGACACTGTCGGGGCGGACGGCCACGCCAACCTCCAAACTTGTAAAATTTTCTGGGGTATCTTCCGGTGACCAGCTCTCAGCCTGAATCATTACCTGGGTGAAACCGCTCTTTTCTGCCTCGCGGAGAAGGGCTGGCTGAAGTGGTCCAACTGTGTGCAGCTCGAAAGGAAGATGCGACAAGCCCCGCAGTTGCTTCGCTTGCCTAAGAACACCAAAATCGCCGATGCTGTCGAAATGAAGCCCGCTGATTCGCCCGCCGCTATTAGACAGAAAATCTCCCAAGCCCCGCTCCGCCACGCCAGAGGTCGACCCGTACACCGCTAGACCTAATCTCACGAACAACAGCCTAATTGAGTAGACGACCTTCGCGCTCGCAAGCCTAAACAAGACCAGCTATTCACCGATTGTTACCGATCGCAGCCCGATCCTCCGCGATTCGTGAGCAAGCATGATGCCTGTATCGAAAAATTAGAGAGGCCGCCTTTCTTGCTGGTGCACCAAGGAACCAGTTGGGGCCCTACTCGTTTCGCGTGTGCGCCCCTCCAACTAGACCCAACTACTCCAGAATTCCCTCAGCACGATTCAGCACACGTGCCTTTCAGCGTTAGTTGGATTCGGTACGAGTTGAAAACATAAAACTCATTCTTGATTCAAAGGGCAACGTGGTCGAGGCAATTAGCCCTATTCAGTGCAGGATCTCCCGCCACTCGAAGGAAGATTGCCTGGTAATGTCAGGTGTTTGAAAAAATTGCAGCGCGATATGGGATGGACGGGTTTCATTGCGAGAACAGCCAGTAGCGGGCCCGTCTCGCATCGAGCCTTTCCGGGTCCAGAGCGAATCGCGTCGGCCTGGTCTCTTGAGACTTGATAAAGACGAAGCCTGGGCGCACAGGCGCGAGCAAATCCAGAACCGGTGCCGTGAATTCATCCCTGCTTCGAATCCTGTTTCACGATACCGGGGTCGTTTTCGGGGTGATACGGCGCTCGTTTTAGGAAACGGACCCTCACTGAATGAGATTGACGGTGAACTGTTGGATAAGTTTCACACTTTCGGGGCGAATGGTGTCATCCAGAAGCATGTCCCAGACTTCTATCTACTTGTTGCAGCGGCTGCGCCCAAAGTTTTTGCAAACGCACCTGACACTCTCGGGCCTGAACTCACTTTAGTTTCAGACACAATCATCGAGCAGTTCCCTCCAAGCAGCCGGTTAGTTCGCCTGAATTCCGCCCCGGCGCGATACGGTCTGGTCGACGACAAGCCACTTCCAGTGCCCGCTCGTTTCTCGCGAAGACCTGACCGAATCGTTTATTTGGGTGGCTCGGTGCTTTTCGTGGCCCTACAACTAGCTCTGTTCATGGGCTTCTCCCGTGTAGTACTTATAGGAGTGGATCACGATTATGGTGTGGAGAACCACGAGCAAATCTATGGCGGAACAACCCTTGTTACCCCTGAAGACGACAAGCACCATTTTACCCAGTATTGGCCCGCCAACACGAAGCTCCACTCTGATCTGAACGCAGCAACCAGAGGTTTCTGGCTAGCCGACAAAGCCTTTCGAAAAGCCGGCGCGACGCTCCTAAACGGTACGCCAGGTTCCAAACTACAGCTGCTCCCGACCATAAACCCGCAAGACCTAAACAGTTGGCCATTCCGGGCACCTCGCTCGAAGTAGGTGACCCGAGAGGAACAGAACCAACGATTTTTCACTGCACGCGATCCTCGTGAAGGATTTATCACAGATGTTGAGCCAAGGGCCTAAACCTGCGAAACAAAATCGCAAAAGGGCCCGAAGGCCTTGAATCGAATATCATTCGACAGTTCTCCCCACAGACTCTCCACTACACGCTCCGGCTCCGGCTCCGGCTCCGGCTCCGGCTCGATTGCAAACACTGACCACCCCCTCGCGACACACTTTTCCCAAAATATGGCCCGTGAACGCCGCTAGCTTTCACGCGCCTGTGACACACGCCTATAAATCGTCGCATCGATACACTCTGCTCAGCACCAGAGTTTCGAAGCGCAGTGGCCTCGTGACTTCGCTATGAAGAGTGCAGTTTCCCGTGAAAATGGGCCCAAAAGAAGTGAGAGACCGTTGTGTCCTCACCACCCAAAACTGATTACTGTCTAGTTCCGAACCTGTTGTCTGGACATCTCCAGACATGTAGGGAGAGAGCACCCCACAGGCCCTAAGGTCGGGCCCAATATTGCGGTTTAAGTTCCCTCCACCACCACACAAAGCGGGTTCCCCACTCACAAAGAGAGCGGCGCCCTCTTTCGTGCTCGCGGCCCAGTAATCGGTTTCCCAATTACCATTTATCCCCGTGCCCTGTCCGACAGCGTTGTAGTAGATGTAGTTATAGGGGAATAACCGCAGCTGTTCCGCGTGATTTACAGCCAAGAACAACCCGAAAAGCGTCACAACTACGTAGGGAGCAACCTTCTTATAGGGCAACACGAGACGACTAAACTCTAGGGCACCGATAACTCCAGCTGTCCCAATAAGAGCAAATGCCGGAAAAACGAACAATATTTGCCTTCCCCCGTCGTAGATTACCGGGTCAATTAGCCACAAAACCAAGAAGGCGCCGCCAGCCTGAACTGCGACGAGCACGAACATCACCCGCTGTTGAAAGTCAAACTTTTTTTCGTGTCGTGAACGAAAAAATAGAACCGACATGGTCGCAATCCCCAACACCACAAGAGCAGTGAAACCAAGGGGGGCTTGGGAGAGGAAGATGCGTAGGATTACGCCCACCCCTGGCCTGCTGCCAACAAGTTCGCCGGCATAAAGATTTGTTCCTGACCAGGGAAAATCCGCACTTCTCAAAACACCCGCAAAGATTTCTCGACCAACAGCAGCAAATCGTGACACAAAAACGAGCGCACCGATGAGGAAAACCGCAATAGCAACCCCGTACCGCATCATTAGACGCGAGCTGCCAACGAGATAAATGACCATGAGGGCCACCCCTGCCACGACGATGCTGGCAACAAAAAATGGAGCAACCCCTGGACGCGTTCCCAGTCCAATCAATAAGCCAAGGGCTAAAGAACTCCCCGCAACACTCGAGCGCCACAAGACACCTTTCTCGCGGGCAAAGAGTGCGACGAGACCTAAGGTCACGAATGAATACCCTGTCGCAACGGGGACATCTTTGAGGTTAAACATCGAATGGCCCACCCATAACGGGACTGCGCTGAGAAGCGCCCCTGCCACCATCGCCCAACGCCACGATCGAAAAATCAGCCAGGCAGTAGCCGAAACGGCCAACGTCCCCAAAACACCGAGTATGGCCACAGAGAGGTGTCGATATCCATAGGCTTCCGCTGTTTCAAGGGGGAAACCCCACTCTTCGACCCCAAGAAAAACGTTGAGCCCATGACCCATCAGAGAGGCTACCGGCCCGTAGGCGGAACTTGAATAGTTACCAGTGTCGAAAAAGTTGATGAGGTGTGCGACGTGCGCCGGTTCATCGACCGTTGCACCGACATTTAGCGAGCCGACGATTTGTTGAATGATTCCTGCCGCCACTCCCATCGCCGCAACTATCGCGAGTAAGAGAGGGGCTTCGCGTTCACCGAGACGAAGTGGAATTTTTTGCTCAGAGGATGAGCGCCGAGGTGAAGACCTCAAACGTTCGACCATCAAGACCGTGATTCCGAGCATTAGCCACAGACCACCAAAGCTGCTGAGGGCGACCCCCCAGAATGTTGCCCACCAGCTCTCCGGAAAAACGTCTCGGAGGTTCACGTGCATAACAAGCTGCGGGTCGTCAGTGCCAGGCTCGGGAGTCAAAAGATAACTTGAACCCTCGACACTAAGGCTCGCGCCAACCGGAACCACATCTTTCCAGGGAAGAGCTTGATGAAAGAATGGAGCCGAGACAGTGAGACCCCCAAGAAGCACGGGGGTTACACATTTGCACGGATCAAAGCGTTGCACAGTCGAAGACGAGGACTGGTTTTCCTCAAGGGGGTAGGACAAGTTGTTGATACCGATCCGCGTTGGCAGCGTCTGGGCTCCACCAGGCAGGATGTTCCCGTACTCATCGGAAATAAAAAGTTGCGCCTGCGAGTCTTCCGCTGCGTACAGCGTCACGTCAAACTGTGGCTCACTAAAATGTGCTGCGGCAGTTCCCGCGCCCACGCTGACTCCCGCCACTACGGCAAAAACGGACACTAGTCGGAAAGCCCCGCGTAATCGAGGTGACTGGCTGGCGACGAGACTGTCAGCCTGTGAGTTTTTGCGGCGGTGAACCAACCGATTCACCGCGCCGAAGATTTCGCCATGGGTTCACCATCATGTCCAAGAACTGCGAGTTGCCAAGGATGGCTATTTCGCGCCACTCGCTGTGAGCGGGCCCCTAATCTCGGCAAAAAAATACGAACGCCACTCGGCATTTCGCTACTCTCCGGAAGATCTAACAACCGACGTTGTTGGTTGTTTTGACAGGAAAAGCATGAGCTCAGCAACGAAGCCGAAACTGATGAAAGTTAGTCCAAAAGCGGCAACCCCTAGCCCCATCCAAGGCGCACCGGCCCAAATTCCACTTACGAGGCCTAACTGCCCAAGCCAAAGACCGACAGCTGCCCACAAGGCACCCATCAAGATAAGGATCGACCCAAAACCACTGAAAAAATGTCCCGGCCGACTGTGGTACTTCCGAAGGAACTGGATCGTCATGAGGTCAAAGAACCCCCTCCAACCTCGGGCAAAGCCATACTTGGTTTTACCGAACAACCGCGGCCGATTCGCGGTTCTTACCTCGCTGATTTCAAGCCCCAGCCACGCAGCGATAACTAAAATGACACGATGGAGCTCACCATACATATAAGGAGAAATCGACGTTGCAGCCAAATGAGAGAAGCCCTTCATGCCAGAGTTGATGTCGAAAAGCCTCAGCCCTGTGACCGAGCGGACCGACAAGTTAAACAGCTTCGACGAAACCCTCTTCGCGAGAGGGTGGGAACGGTTGCTTCTTCGAGCGTTGACAAGGTCAAATCCGCGATCTAACTCGTCAAGAATGTCAGGAATCGTGGCAGGATCATCTTGCCCGTCCGCATCCATCATGATGATGGAATCGGCTTTGTCCTCTAGCGCTTGCCTGAAGAGGTGTTGCAGAGCTTGGGATTTGCCGAGCGTAATGGGGGACCGCAGAATAGTGAGCTTAATTCCTGGCAGCGTACTTCCCGCAAACCGGCTAAATGTTCCGTCAGTGGAACCATCATCAAACAGAAGCAATTCGACTGGTTCCAGGCCGCGCTCAATTACGGTCCTGCCAATTTCAGGAAGGAGCTGCTCGAGACTTTCTTTCTCATTAAGCGAGGGAACACAAATAATGAGTTTGCTTGACCTGCTCAACGCCACATCACCATTCTCAAAAAAATACATTGGTCGCCGAACCTCTAGTGTAGAGCTGAAAAGCGGAACACCCGGCGTTGTGTAAAGTTGGGCGCCGCTGTAGGGCAAAGCACTTTGTTGAAGCACCGATTACGCCGGGGAATTCATTGGAAAACCGCGGGTCGACCATCGAGACCCTCGTGTCACCCGCATTTTGGCAGTAAAGTCGCAAAGATAAATGCGCTCAGATAATGGACCTGTAGTTTCCGTAGTCGTTCCTCACCGGGGAAATGACGATTCGCTGTTCCTTTGCGTGAATGCAGTGCGCTCACAGGTCCTTGCCTACCATTCGGTGGAGCTCATCATTGTTCTCAACGAACCCAAGAAAAGGCCTCTTGGCTTTGATTTGCGCGACCATGAAACCCTGCTATGGGAACCACAATATTTCTCCTACAATGCCAGGAATACTGGGATTCGAGCCGCTACAGGGGGCGTTATCGCGCTGACCGACTCTGACAGTGTTCCCGAGCCTTTGTGGTTGGAAAACGCCTTGGGCCATGTATCGAGGGGGGCGCAGTTGGTCGCCGGCAGAATAATGCTTACATTCCCCACAGGCCCACTTTCCGCGCCGGCCTGCTATGAGAAGCTTTATGCTTTTGACCAAGAGAAAAACGTCCGATTTGGCAGATCCACGACGGCAAATTTGGTTGGACCCTCCGATTTGTTCACCAAATTCCCTTTCGAAACTGATGCCGCAACCGGCGAAGATTTTAGATGGACCACTCAAGCGGTTGCGACAGGCGTGACTCTCACCTACGCAGAAGAAGCCGTAGTTCGCCATCCGGTTCGAGAATCTATGGGAGAACTTCTAGCCAAAGCGGAGAGAGTGACCAGAAGACAGGGAAATTCCCGCTCGGGAAAAATGGGAATCATCCCCGCGTTTCGGCACTACTTCTCGGTCCACTGCGTGCCACCATCAGCCTCGCGGAGAAGGGAGTGTTCAAGCCGGGAAAAATTCCTGGCCTCCTTCACCAGCATTCTTTTGCAAGGGGCAAAGCTATGGTTTTTCCTGCGACCGCGCTGACCGTGGGAAATGGTCCATGACTTGTACTTGTGGGGGTCAATGACCAGCAACTAGCCTGATAACCAGCGAAAGTCCCTCTCTAATCAGCGAGCTACCGTGCAGGTTTCGTCCCCGGCGGTCTGACCGACAAGACCCTCCAGAACATCCGCCACCTGGTCGGAGCCCTCACCAACGGTGTCGGAGTCCACCGCAGTCGAGCCGAAGCCTTC
>ENA-OUOG01001848-OUOG01001848.1-marine-metagenome-genome-assembly--contig:-NODE-1848-length-23334-cov-9.584813_pt1 | contig 23334 bp, 25 predicted proteins | sample MGYA00248635_ERZ508505 | MGnify/ENA primary metagenome ERZ508505 (study PRJEB26176, sample SAMN06267871) | marine metagenome | isolation source: Saanich Inlet, British Columbia, Canada | place: Pacific...
TCATTTTTGGCATTGCAAAGGTGTTTATTTATTGTACTCGGTTATTTTTTCTTTGGGCTAATGAACATGGTCATGCGTTTCCCTTCCAATTTTGGAAGCTGTTCCACTTTACCAAGATCTTCTAAATCTTGCGCTAAACGAAGCAACAAAATTTGGCCTTGTTCTTTAAACACAATCGAACGTCCTTTAAAGAAAACAAAGGCTTTTAGCTTTGCACCTTCTTTCAAGAACTTTTCGGCGTGTTTCTTTTTAAAGTCATAATCATGTTCATCGGTTTGTGGACCAAAACGAATCTCTTTGATGATAACTTTTGTCGCTTTTGACTTCAACGCTTTTTCTCGTTTGCGTTGTTCGTACAAAAACTTCTTGTATTCTAAAATTTTACAAACGGGGGGAGTAGCATTGGGAGAAATCTCTACCAAGTCCAATTCCAACTCATCTGCTAGCGCTAACGCTTTCTTAATTTGATATAAACCGATTTCAACATTATCACCCACCAAGCGAACTTCTTGTGCAGTGATTTTTTCATTGATCTTGTGCGGATCCTGTTTGATTACTCGGCCTGGACGGTTCGTCCTTCTTCTACGTATTGCTATGGTACTTTCCTTTAAAGGTTAAATTTCAAATTTTGAACTACTCGCGTTGATTTCGGCCTGTATCTTTTCTACAAAGGTTTCAAGCGTCAAAGAACCCGTATCTCCGTCCACTCTATTTCGTACAGAAACAGTGTTTTCAGAGGCTTCTTTCTCTCCAACAATGAGCATATATGGGAATTTGCTCAGCTGTGCGTCGCGAATTTTCTTCCCAATGGTCTCATTTCGGTTGTCGATGAGAGCGCGAATTTCGTTATTTTTCAGTTGATTTGAAACTTTTTCAGCGTATTTTTCATACTTCTCGCTCACAGATAGAATAATCACCTGTTCTGGGGTCAACCAAAGCGGGAAATTTCCACCGGTATGCTCGAGTAAAATGGCGACAAATCGCTCTAAACTTCCAAAGGGAGCACGGTGAATCATCACCGGGCGATGCAACTCATTGTCACTTCCTTTATAGGTCAGTTCAAAGCGCTCAGGTAAGTTGTAGTCTACCTGTATGGTTCCCAATTGCCATTTACGGCCTAAGGCATCTTTTACCATGAAATCGAGCTTTGGACCGTAGAAGGCAGCTTCGCCATATTCTACCACATAATTCAACTCTTTTTCTTTGGCTGCATTGAGAATGGCTTGTTCGGCCAAATCCCAGTTTTCATCACTACCAATATATTTTTCGGGTTTTTCCGGATCACGAAGGGATACCTGTGCGGTAAAGTCGTCAAATCCAAGGGAACTAAAGACGTAAAGCACCAAATCGATGACTTTCTTGAATTCTTCGTCCAACTGATTGGGCATACAGAAGATATGCGCATCGTCTTGCGTAAACCCACGCACACGGGTCAGACCGTGGAGTTCTCCACTTTGTTCATATCGGTATACTGTTCCAAACTCTGCATAGCGCTTGGGTAAATCTTTATAGCTCCACTGACGGGCGTTGTAAATCTCGCAGTGGTGTGGGCAATTCATCGGTTTCAACAAAAAGGTTTCGCCTTCTGCCGGTGTTTCGATGGGTTGGAAACTATCGGCGCCATATTTTTCGTAATGACCCGAGGTCATGTACAATTCTTTGTTTCCAATGTGGGGAGAAATCACTTGCTCATAGCCCGCTTTTTTCTGAGCTGCTTTGAGGAAGTTCTCCAAGCGTTCGCGCAAGGCTGCGCCTTTGGGTAACCACAAAGGGAGACCTTGTCCAACTTTTTTGGAAAAGGTAAACAAGTCCAGTTCTTTCCCTAGTTTTCGGTGATCGCGTTTTTTGGCCTCTTCGAGAAGGGCCAAGTATTCGGTCAATTCTTTTTGTTTGGGGAAGGAAATACCATAAATCCGTGTTAGCTGTGGTTTGGTTTCATCTCCGCGCCAGTAGGCACCCGCAACAGACAATAGTTTAATTGCTTTCACAAAGCCGGTGTGTGGAATGTGTCCACCACGACAGAGATCGGTAAAGTCGGCATGATCACAAAAGCTAATGGTGCCGTCTTCTAGGTTTTCAATTAACTCGACCTTGAACGGATTGTTTTCTGCTTTGTAAAACGCCAAGGCATCTGCCTTACTCGACGAGCGCATGCTAAAGGCAAACTTTTCGCGTGCAAAGGTCAGAAACTGTTTTTCTAAAGCGGGTAAATCTTTTTCTGAAAAACTGTATCCACCAAAATCTACATCATAATAGAATCCGTTTTCGATGGCTGGTCCAATGGTTAATTTTGCGGTAGGATACAAGGCCAAAAGACTTTGCGCCAGTATGTGTGCAGAGGAGTGCCAAAAGGCAGTTTTCCCCTCATCGTCATTCCAGGTAAACAAGCGGAGATCACCATCGGCTTCAATGCGCGTACTGGCTTCTACGGTTTCCCCGTTGAATTTTGCGGACAGTACATTGCGGGCAAGCCCCTCACTAATATCTGTGGCAATATCCAAGACCGTTAATGGATTTTCGTATTGACGGACAGAGCCGTCGGGTAGTGTGATTGCAATCATGTGTGAATCAATAATGCGCAAAGATAATGGGAATCAACAAGGCAGCCAATACAGAAGGGCAATTATCCTTTTCTTTTTTTCCCCAACAGCGCAGTGACCAAGCGACCAATTCCCCAAAAGCCTAAGCCAATGGCAGCAATAAAGAACAGTAGACCAATAATTAATACTGGCCAATAAAATGGATGTCCTTCGTTTTTAAAGGCTTGCATCACAATGACCGGCCCAATAAAACTACAGACGATGGCGTACATAACGCGTTGAAGTCCTTGTTGTAAAGCGATTTTATCCATGGGTATAGTGTTCAATTGCAGCACGAATGCTTTGGTGTTTTTCCAATAAGGCTGTTGCTTCGGCTAAGTTTACCCCCACTTTTTCTTGAATTATGGCCAGAGCACGTTGGTGTAATTTTGCATTGCTCAGCTGCAAATCCACCATTTTATTACCGTGAATATGCCCCAGGCGAATCATGGTAGCGGTGGTTATCATGTTGAGAATCATTTTTTGGGCACTGCCCGCTTTCATACGCGAGCTTCCCGTCACAAATTCGGGACCTACAACCACCGCAATGGGGTAGTTGGCCACCTTGGTTAAAGGAGCATTTGGATTACAGCAAATGCAGCCGGTGGGGATTCCTTGTTCTTGACAGGCTTTTAAGGCATGCACAACATAGGGCGTGGTGCCCGATGCGGCAATACCCACCACAATGTCCTTCTTGTTAATGTTGTATTCCTCAAGGTCTTTCCAGCCTTGGGTGGTGGAGTCTTCTGCATTTTCAACGGCTTTGTACACGGCTGTTTTCCCGCCTGCAATGAGGCCAATAACGGTGTTGGGATCGGTGCCAAAGGTGGGTGGGCATTCCGAGGCGTCTAAAATTCCTAAACGTCCGCTGGTACCAGCACCCATATAAAACAATCGCCCTCCTGCTCGCAATTGTGTTTCTACCGCAACAATCAATGCCTCGATTTGAGGGAGCACCTCCCCAATGGCTTGGGTGACCTTTTGGTCTTCAGTATGTATGCCCGCTACCAAATCTTTCACCGTATAGGTTTCTAGGTCGGTGTACAACGAATCTTGTTCGGTTATTCTTTTAAATTTCATTAGCTCAAAGATAGATTAAAATTAAAAATTAAAAATTAGGAATGAAGAATTAGGACACGAGCCAACGTAGTTGGCGCCGAACTTCTTCGGGTAAACTGGATGACCGATGGGAAAAATTAGGACAAGAGGATCCGCCATGGGCGGAGACGACTGGCTGAGCGAAGTGAGGCAATTAAGAATTAGGAATGAAGATAGGAGTATCCGCCAATGGTAAAGGCGACTGGCTGAGGGTATCGGGGTAGTGGGAATAGTCTTCAGGATCATTAGAATCGGAGGGCAGGCCAGCAGGGGAAAATAAAGGGTAAAAAAAAACGCTCCCGAAGGAGCGTTTAAGTATTAGGCTAATTTGGCATCGAGATTCTCTTTCAACGCAGACAAGAATTGCTGCGTGGTGAGGTAATGCTCTTTGGATAAGTTTTCTTTATGAATAAGGATAGCCAAATCTTTGGTCATTTTTCCGCTTTCAACGGTTTCAACACAAACGGTTTCTAGGGCTAAACAAAAATCGATCAAGGCTTGGTTATCGTCCAACTTCCCACGGTGTTGTAGTCCGCGTGTCCATGCAAAGATGGATGCAATAGGGTTGGTCGAAGTTTCTTTTCCTTGTTGGTGCTGACGGAAGTGACGGGTCACTGTTCCGTGGGCAGCTTCTGCTTCCATGGTTTTTCCATCAGGTGTAACCAGGGTAGAGGTCATTAATCCTAAAGAACCAAATCCTTGGGCAACGGTGTCAGACTGTACGTCTCCGTCGTAGTTCTTACACGCCCAAACAAAGCCTCCGCTCCATTTCATTGCTGCGGCAACCATGTCATCGATTAAACGGTGCTCATAGGTGATACCTGCTTCAGCGAATTTTTCGGTGAACTCATTTTCAAAGACCTCTTGGAAGATGTCCTTAAAACGACCGTCATAGGCTTTCATGATGGTATTCTTGGTCGACAAGTACAATGGCCATCCTTTTTTCAAGGCTTGGTTCATACATGAACGTGCAAAACCATAGATCGAAGAATCGATGTTGTACATACACATAGCGACTCCGTTTTCTTCGAAATTGTATACTTCCCATGTTTTTACTGGGCTACCGTCTTCTGGCGTAAAGCTCATGGTGAGTTTCCCTTTTCCAGTGGTTACGGTATCTGCTGCTTTGTACTGATCGCCGAAAGCATGACGTCCAATACAGATCGGTTTAGTCCAACCTTGTACATAACGCGGTACATTGCTCATAATGATAGGCTCGCGGAATACTGTTCCACCAACAATATTACGGATGGTTCCGTTGGGCGAACGCCACATATTCGATAGCTTAAATTCGGTTACACGATCTTCATCGGGTGTAATGGTGGCACATTTGATTCCTACATTGTGCTTTTTAATCGCATTGGCTGCACGAACAGTGATCTCATCATTGGTTGCATCACGAGAAGTCACCGATAAATCGTAGTATTCTATGTCAAGATCGAGGTAAGGGAGGATCAATTGTTCCTTGATGAAGGACCAGATGATGCGTGTCATTTCATCTCCATCCATTTCAACCACAGGGTTTTGTACTTTTATTTTTGCCATTGTGTTTAATTAAGGGTTACAAAAAAGGCCGCAACAGCGACCTTTAAAATATTGATTAACGTTGACGCTCTTTGATGCGTGCTTTCTTACCACGTAGCTCTCTGAAGTAGTAGATACGTGCACGACGAACACGTCCGCGCTTGTTGATTTCGATTTTTTGTAATGCAGGAAGGTTGATGGGGAAGATACGCTCTACACCAACGGTTCCAGACATTTTACGAATGGTAAAGGTCTTGGACAAACCTTGTCCTTTGATTTGGATAACTACACCGCGATAAAACTGCGTACGTACTTTTTCTCCTTCGCGGATTTCATAGTAAATAGTAATGGTGTCACCCGCTGAAAATTCAGGAAATTCTTTCTTTTCGATGAATTGATCCTGTACAAAATTAATTAAAGATTCCATGTTTATCTTTTATTGTTTACTACATACAACATACACGAATCTCGTCAGAGGTTAAATGCGATGGCAAAAATACGATTAATTTTATTTTCTGCAAGCCCTAATGACTTTAATTTAATTTGTCATTTGCAGGCTAACGATCGGGACCAAAGCGGGTTAAAATAACATTCATCTTCAGGGAGAGGGTCCACAGCGACTGAAGCAATCTCCTTAGTCTTCTAGCAAGTCTGGACGTAAACGCTGAGTGCGTTCCCACTAGCGCGCGTTTGTAACGCGTGCTGTTTTTTTCAAAGTAGTTCGCATTAATCCCCTTAGTCTTCCAACAAGTCAGGACGTAAACGCTGAGTGCGCTCTAGGGCTTGGTCTTCGCGCCATTGCTCTACTGCTGGGGTGTTTCCAGAGGTGAGGATTTCGGGTACTGTCCAGCCTTTGTAGTCAGCCGGACGTGTATAGATAGGGGGTGCGAGTAGTTGATCTTGGAAGCTGTCGCTAAGCGCAGAAGATTCATCGCCCAAGACGCCCGGAATCAAACGGATGATGCTATCGCAAAAAACAGCAGCGGCCAATTCTCCGCCTGATAAAACAAAATCGCCAATGGAGATTTCTCGTGTAATAAAATGATCGCGTACCCGTTGATCCACTCCTTTATAATGTCCGCAGAGAAGAATGATGTTTTCGTACAGGGAACATTGGTTGGCAATGGGTTGGTTCAAGGTTTCTCCATCGGGCGTCATATAGATAACTTCATCATAGTCCCGTTGGGCTTTTAGTTTACTGATGCATTTATCGATGGGTTCAATCATCATCACCATTCCTGCGCCACCGCCATAGGGGTAGTCATCGACTTGCTTGTATTTATTCAAGCTGAATTCGCGGAGGTCGTGAAAATGAATTTCCGCCTTCCCACCATCAATAGCGCGTTTGACGATCGAAGCTTCAAAGGGACTTCGTAATAATTCAGGAAACAAGGTAATGATGTCAATACGCATAGGAATCGCTTTCTGCAAAATTGCGTAATCCTTTCCCAAAAAAAAAGCTTTCCCGAAGGAAAGCTTAATTTATCTTATAGACGGAGACGAATTTTCTCTCCTGATGGATTGATGTAGGTAATCCATTCGATATCACTTGGACTAAAATCACTCAGGTCTTCTACCGAATAGATGCGTTCACCATTGATGTCTAAAATCAGGGATCCGGTTTCAATCTGCCCGTTGAAATAGGGGCCAGCATCTTCAACCAAAACCCCTTTGTCAATACCAAAGGCTTTCTTATCCTCCTTAGCGAGGTTTTTTAAACTCATGCGAAGAAATGGAACACTTTGGTTTTTCTCTAAGGTAACGGTCAGACGTTTTTCTTTCCCATCTCGTTTTAAGAGGACTTCGACAGCATCGCCAGGGCGTTTACTTTCTAAGTAACCCGTCAAATCAGAGAATTGTTTGATTTTGACTTGATCTACTTTTAGCAAAACATCTCCTTCTTGAATCCCTGCTCTTGCTGCACCCATACCTTCAATGGTTTGAGCAACATAAAAGCCCTCGTTTTCGGTCAGCTCTAATTGTGGGAATTGCTCTTTGTACTCAGGCGAAATAGCTGCTCCACGGACTCCCAATAAACCTTTTTGTGTACTCCCAAATTCCACTAAGTCTTCAAAAACCTTGCGGGCTATGTTGCTGGGAACGGCAAAAGAATAGCCTTCAAATCCACCCGACATGGAGGTAATGGCCGTATTGATGCCAATCAATTCTCCCGCCGTATTGACCAAGGCGCCTCCGCTGTTTCCAGGATTGACGGCTGCGTCGGTTTGAAGAAAGGATTGATTTTTATCGTCGCGGGCATTTAAGTCACGTGCTTTTGCACTAATAATTCCTGCAGTTACGGTTGAATTTAGGTTAAAGGGATTGCCAATAGCCAAAACCCATTCGCCAATTTGAGTTGTAGCTGAGTTTCCAAAGTAGAGGTAAGGCAGATTTTCTTCAGCGGTAATTTTAAGGACGGCTATATCGGTATAGGGGTCTGTTCCTACTAAATTTGCTGTGTAACGTACATTGTTGTTGGTGGTTACTTCAATCTTAGTGGCGCCCTCGATTACGTGGTTGTTGGTGATGATATATCCGTCTGGGGAAACAATGACCCCAGAACCGGTTCCTATCCGATTTGGTGTACTTCGTTGTCCGTAAAAATAGCTCAGGGGTGAGTAGCTGTCGTTACTCGTTGTAGTATTTTTAACATGTACGACGGCATCAATGCTTTTTCCGGCTGCCTCAACAAAATTCGATGGAGCAGAGGATGTTCCACCAAGATTGTAAGCATAAGAAGCTCTGTGTACTGGTGGGGGTGTTTCTTTTGAATCAACCGGAGGGGTGGTTGTGAAGAAAAAAACAAGCTGCACTGTGAGAAAGGAACTTACAAGTGCAACACCGATCATTTGTAATGTAGTTTTCATAGTAGTAATATTTTACTTCAAAAATAAGAAAAGCTACCCCTTAGATGAAAAGCCTTTAACGTGTCTTTAACAGCCAATAAATCCTTAAAATATTCCGTAGCTTTGTGGTCTATGCAATTTAATTTTCATAAATACCAAGGAACAGGAAACGACTTTGTTATGATCGACGATCGAAGGGGTGTATTTCCTGTCGAAGACAGAGACCTCATTGAACGTTGTTGCGACCGTCGTTTCGGGATTGGCGCAGATGGGCTAATCTTGGTGCAAGAAAGTAGTACCGCAGATTTTAAAATGGTCTATTTTAATGCCGATGGAAGAGAGAGTACCCTTTGTGGAAATGGTGCACGGTGCACGGTAGCTTTTGCCGCATCGCTAGGAATTATATCGACTAAGACGCGTTTCGAGGCAATCGACGGAGTACATACCGCTGTTTTACATGCCGATGGAAGTGTGGCTTTGCGAATGCACAATGTAAGCGAAATTCGTTGTGAAGAAGACTACACCTTTTTGGATACTGGATCTCCCCATCATGTCGAAATGGTTGAACAACTGGCGCAGTTTCCGGTTAAAGAAAAAGGCCGATTGATTCGTCAGGGAGCTCCTTATTTCGAAGCGGGCTCTAATGTGAATTTTGCCGAAAAAATTAATGATACACACTTTGCGATTCGTACCTATGAACGCGGGGTGGAAGACGAAACCTTATCTTGTGGGACAGGAGCTACTGCTGTGGCCATTGCCATGCACAAGCGTGGCCTTACTCAAGCGGAACAGATGACCATCGAGGTAGAAGGGGGAAGCCTAAAGGTTTCTTTTAGCGCAGTAGGCGAGCAATATACATCGATTGATTTACAAGGCCCTGCAGACTTCGTCTTTGCAGGCAAATTTGCATGAATATTGATCAACTCCATTTGAGGTCACTGGTTACAACCGATATTGATTTTCTTTTTGCCATAGAAAACGATCGGTCTTTATGGCACCTCTCCAATACTGTGATTCCATATTCTCGAGCCGTATTAGAAAAATATATAGCCAATGCACATCAAGATATTTTTAGCGTAAAACAGCAGCGTTTTGTGCTGACTAATACAGCACAAACTCCTTTAGGATTGGTCGATTTGTATGATTTTGATGCCATTCACAAGCGTGCAGGGGTGGGTATTGTTGTTCAAGCAAAAAACCGTGGTAAAGGGTGGGCGAAAAAAGCATTAAATTTGGTGGAAGAAATTGCCTTTAATCAGCTGAAATTACATCAATTGTACGCAGGTGTTGGAGAGGATAATGTAGCGAGTTTAGCTTTGTTTGAAGCGCTTGGCTATGAACGTACTGCTGTCAAAAAAGAGTGGAATTTTTATCATAATCGCTACCACGATGAAGTGGTGTTCCAAAAAATAAAACATGTATAAACGCAAAATTGGCTTGGCCATCCTACTGATCATTACTGCCATTGGTTTTTATTTTACCTATGCATTTTACCGGGTATTCTTTTCCCCAAATACCTCCTTTAACAATGCGACTTCCTATGTGTTTATTGCCACAGATGGTTCTGTAAACGCATTGATGGAAGACCTAGCTCCTTTGTTGGAATCGCCAGAAGATTTTCGTGTAGCCGCCCAAAAGAAAGGATATTTAGACCGCATTCGTGGCGGGAAATATGCCATAAAGAAAGGGATGAACAATAACGAAATTATCAATAGTTTACGGGTGAGCTCATTGCCTGTGGTGGTTACCTTTAACAATCAAGAGCGTTTGGCTAATTTGGCGGGTAGAATTTCAACCCAAATTGAGGCGGATAGTCTATCGCTAATCGAACAGTTTCTTGACACAGCTTTTTTAAATGAAAATGGATTTACGCCAGAGACAGCTTTGGCGATGTATTTACCGAATTCCTATCAGTTTTTTTGGAATACCTCTGCAAAAGATTTTCAGCAGCGTATGCTGAAAGAGTACAAGCGTTTTTGGACACCCAAGCGACTTGAAGCTGCAGAAGAAAAAGGATTGACACCCATCGAAGTAATCAGCTTGGCCTCGATCGTACACAAAGAATCGGTTAAAGTAGAAGAGCGTCCAGTTATCGCTCAAGTGTATTTAAATCGGTTGAGAAAGCGAATGCGTTTGCAGGCCGATCCTACCGTAATTTATGCCTTGAAAAAGGATGCAAATGACTTTGCCATGATTATTCGTAGGGTGCTAAAAAAGGACTTAAAAATTAAATCGCCCTACAATACTTATCGAATAAAAGGTCTACCTCCTGGGCCCATTGGGATGCCAGATGTTTCGGCCATCGATGCAGTTCTCTTTCCAAAGCAGAACAACTACCTTTATTTTGTGGCCGATCCTACCAAACCTGGGTACCATGATTTTTCAACAAGTTTACGGGAACACAATCGAAAAGCGAAGCGCTATTACCATTGGCTGAATCAACAGCGTTTATATCGCTAGTTCTTTGTGAAAGAGAAAAATAGCGGGTCTTTTTTGAAGATCTACTTTGATTTTTCTCCACTGTTTTATGGGGGCAGATTTTACCCATTCTGTCGGTAAAGTTAAATCGCAAGCTATACTCAATTGAGTGGTAGGAGAAAGGGTTTTGATAAAATCGTTGAGGAGTTGTTCATTGCGATAAGGGGTTTCAATAAAGGCCTGTGTTTGATCGTAATCTCCTGAATGTTTTTCTAAGCGTTTAATTGCCCGCGAACGTTGTTGTTTGTCGATAGGCAAATAACCATTAAAAGCAAAAGACTGTCCATTCATGCCTGAGGCCATCATGGCTAATAAAATAGACGAAGGTCCAACCAATGGCTTGACAATAAAGTTTTTAGCATGGGCGCGTTTAACCATTACTGCTCCTGGGTCTGCTATGCCAGGGCAACCTGCATCAGACAAGAGGCCCATTGAGAGCCCATTTTCCATGGGGGCTAGATAGGTTTGTAATTCCATGGGATCGCTAAACTTATTCAATGGGAACAGGACTAGTTCGTCTTGTTTCTTTTGGGGAGCAATACGTTTAATGAAGCGTCTGGCTTCTTTCTCGTTTTCTACAATAAAATGGGTGAGGGGTTCAATGGTCTTTCGAATGGTTAAGGGCAGCACCTCCATTGGCGGATTGTCTCCTAAAGTACAGGGAATCAAATAGAGGACTGGGTTGTTTTCTGTTGCTAGGATGGGTTCCATTGATCGAGAATTTTTTTACAGGCTGTATATATTTTTTTGTACACAATTTCAAAGCCTTCTGGACCACCATAATAAGGATCTTCCACTTCTTCTGTCGTTAAGAGAAGTTTGACCTTGTTGCGTTCTAGTTCGGTTTTAGCCAATCCAAGAACATTGCGCAGGTTTTCTTTGTCCATTACATAAATGTAGTCGAATTCCTCAAAATCCTTTCGAGTAAATTGCCTTGCTTTTTGTTGGGAGATATCGATGTGATGTGCTTTGGCTGTGGCAATACTTCTAGGGTCTGGGGCAGCACCACTGTGGTAATTGGCTGTGCCTGCAGAGTCTACCCGTACCGATTGGTCTTTTAAAAGATGGTCAAATATACCATGGGCTAGGGGAGAACGACAAATGTTTCCAAGGCAGACCATCAAAACATTTCCAGGTAACATAAAAACTTAAAGCGTTAGCTTCTTGTTGAGGTCATCGACATATTTGCGGAATTGTTTGTCGGTAAAGGATAGATTATCTACCGTCTTGCACGCGTGTAATACCGTAGCATGATCGCGTTTTCCAATTTGTGTTCCAATGCTGGCTAAAGAGGCCTTGGTGAATTTTTTGGCAAAGTACATGGCCAATTGTCGTGCCTGCACTATGTGACGTTTTCGTGTCTTTGATTGTAGTGTTTCCACATCCATCTGGAAGTATTCAGAAACAACTTTCTGAATGTAGTCAATGCTGACTTCACGTTTGGTGTTCTTCACAAACTTTTCTACAATCTCTCTTGCTAACTCAAGAGTAATATCCATTTTATTGAAAGAGGATTGAGCAATTAAAGAAATGATGGCCCCTTCTAATTCTCGGACATTACTTTTAATGTTCTTGGCAACAAACTCAATAATTTCATCCTCAATCACAACACCATCACGGTAAAGTTTGTTTTTGAGAATAGAAATTCTCGTTTCGAAATTGGGTTGCTGTAATTCGGCAGAAAGACCCCATTTGAAACGCGATAATAAACGTTGCTCAATGTCTTGCATGTCGACTGGAGATTTGTCAGAAGTTAAAATGACTTGTTTCCCGTTTTGATGTAAGTGGTTGAATATATGGAAGAAAACATCTTGTGTACCCGATTTTCCTGAGAAAAACTGGACATCATCAATAATTAAAACATCAATGATTTGATAGAAGTGAATGAAATCGTTCCGGGTATTCTTTTTCACCGATTCAATGTATTGTTGTGTAAATTTCTCTGCAGAAATATACAATACCGTCTTGTCGGGGAATTTATCTTTTATCTGAATCCCAATGGCATGTGCCAAGTGGGTTTTCCCTAAACCAACATTTCCAAAAATCAGTAACGGATTGAAAGATGTCCCCCCGGGTTTGTTCGCCACGGCAATACCTGCAGAACGGGCTAAACGGTTGGAATCTCCCTCAAGGAAGTTTTGAAAATTATAGTTGGGATTAAGTTGTGATTCTATTTGTAAGTTGCGAATTCCTGGAATAACAAACGGATTTCGCAATTGAGTGCTCATGCTGCTCAAAGGCGCATCAACTTGTTGTGATTTTACAGCAGCTTGTTGGCTACTTGGAATACTTTCGGTAAAAGGTTGCTTATTACCGTAGGTGTTTTCCATCTTAATTACATAGACCAAACGAGCCGATTCTCCAAGCTCTTTGGTGAGCGCAATCTTCAGTAATTTGACATAATGCTCTTCTAACCATTCATAAAAAAACTTACTGGGGACCTGAATGCTGAGTGCGTTTTCGGAAAGCTTTAAGGGAATAATAGGCTCAAACCATGTTTTATAGGCTTGAGGCTGAATATTGTCTTTTATAAACGCTAGACAATTTTTCCAAGAAGTTTCAGCACTTTGTTGCATTAATAAAACTAAAATGGTGGTTTTTAAAGAATTTTGTGTTTGTTTTTCAACATTACAAATATTGGGAAAAAAAAATGAAAAAAAAACAGTTTTGGTGTTGATTATAAAGTTTTTTTTGTGGAAATTATGGGTCAAGTATTTACAAGCAAAATTCCATTATATTCGTGCAAATTCACTTTCAATCCTCCCCAATAATTGTTCGTTATGGCGAAACAGATCAAATGGGTGTTGTTCATCACAGTAATTACCTTCGTTATCTTGAGGTTGCCCGTCTTGAGTGGTTAACTCAATTGGGTATATCTTATAACAAAATGGAAGAAGAAGGGGTAATGATGCCCGTAATTTCTGCTCATTTGGATTATAAGCTTCCTGCTAAATTTGAGGATGCACTAAATGTACACATTCATTTGCGTTCTGTTCCTCTGGTAAAGATGTTTTTTGATTATAAAATAACCAATCAAAACAATGAACTTATTTGTTCAGCATCAACCACTTTGGCATTTATGCAGGCCAGTAGTCGAAAACCCATTCGCTGCCCAAAGCCTTTTATGGATGTTTTTGCTGCTGTGGTTGAAAAATAACACAGCTTTCACCTTTCTTACTTTTTTTCTCGAAGCTAACTTCTGGTGCTGGGATACCTTCTTTTAGCGTAATGACGGAAGTGAAAACGCGTGCTTCATCCCAAATGGCTTGATCAATGAAGTGCTGTAAGGTCGTTCTTCCCCCTTCCACAAGGATGGATGAAATTCCTTTTTGGTACAGGAAATCTAAGGTTTTCCTTAAAAATTCCTCTGGGGAATTATTTTTCTCCAGTCTAAGCTTAGCCTTGGTGATGTGAAAGTTTTTGGCCTCTTCATCAAAAATATTCGCTGATTTGTCTAATCGATTATTTGGATCTAGGATAATCCGCACAGGATTTCTTCCTTTTACCCACCGACTGGTCAACCTAGGATTATCATCTATAACGGTCTGTGCGCCAACCAAAATACTATCTTCTTGTGTTCGCCATTGATGAACCAAAACTTGGTCTGCTTTACTACTCAAGAACACGGGTTCTTTTTTCATTCGCTTTGAAGTCAATGGTGCGATAAATCCATCGGCACTTTCTGCCCATTTTAAAATTACATAAGGGCGTTTTTTTTGCTGAACGGTAAAAAAACGCTTGTTGAGTTCTTGGGCTTCTTTTTCTAAAACACCCACAACTACTTCAATACCGGCTTTTTCGAGTGTTCGAATGCCATTGCCATTTACTTGGTCAAAAGGGTCTACACATCCCACAACGACCTTTTTGAATTGATGGCTTACAATTAGGTGGGAACAGGGGGGCGTTTTTCCGGTATGATTACAAGGCTCTAGATTTACATATAGTATACTTTCTTTGAGGAGTGCTTTGTTTTTAACACTTGCAATGGCATTAACTTCTGCATGAGCTTCTCCTGCCTTGTGGTGCCAGCCCTCTCCAATAATGATGTTGTTGTACACAATGACACTCCCAACCAGCGGATTAGGATAGGTGTTGCCCAAGCCTTTTATGGCCAGATCGAGGCAGCGTTGCATATAGATTTCATGCGGTGTATTTTCCTTTTTCAAATCCAAGGGGAAAGTGCTATTTTAGCTTAAAATTATATTTCACCAAAGATATAAAGATATGGCAATCATTCGTAAGGTTCTACCAGAAGATAATGCGGCTCTTGCGGTTGTAATACGATCGGTATTGGTCGAATTAGGTGTGCCAAAAGTTGGAACAGCTTATGAAGACCCTGAGTTGGATAATATGTTTTCAACCTACGACAAAGCTCGAAATGCCTATTTTGTGGTAGAGGAAGATGGCGAAATTCTTGGTGGGGCTGGAATTGCGCCTTTAGCAGGAGAAGATCCATCGATATGCGAATTACAGAAAATGTATTTTTCTCCGGCTACCCGTGGATTGGGTTTGGGCAAGCAAATGATGGACAGCTGTCTTGCTTTTGCCAAAGAGAATAATTACAGTCTTTGCTATTTAGAAACACTTCCTTATATGAAGGCAGCGCAGAAACTCTACCGTAAGACCGGTTTTGACTATATTGAAGGTCCTATGGGAAATACAGGACATACCTCCTGTAATGTTTGGTTAACAAAGTCTCTACTATGAGGCTGATAGAACAACGTAACCTATTTCGGTCTACCCTTGAGAAACACTATGAGGTTAGCGAAATAGATGACCTTTTTAAGCGCGCCATTGTTCACTATTTCTCTTGGTCTACACTCAAAATAGGCTTAGAACCACAATACGAATTATCGACAGAAGAAGAACGGCAACTGGATGAATTGCTTACTGAATTGACCACTGGTCGTCCTTTTCAATATTGTATTGGAACAACCTATTTTATGGAATTGAAGCTTAAAGTTGGCCCAGGAGTTCTGATTCCTCGCCCCGAGACAGAAGAATTGATTGAATGGGTGCTTAGCGAAAATGATTACGCAGAGCGAAAAGTATGGGATATTTGTTCGGGCTCGGGCTGCATTGCTCTTGCGTTAAAAAACTCTCAACCCGAGTGGTCGATTACAGGTTTTGATATCAGTACTGCTGCCCTAAGCATTGCGAGACAAAATGCCAATGAACTGGAATTGGATGTTTCTTTTGAGGAAGAAAATGTTTTGGAATGGAAGTCCAATGAAATCCGATGTGATCTAATTGTATCCAACCCGCCTTATGTTTTGCCTTCAGAGAAAGCTAGAATGCATACCAATGTATTGGAGCATGAGCCAGGACTGGCGCTTTTTGTTCCTGAAGAAGATCCCTTGCTTTTTTATCGGAAAATAATCGAAATCGCATCAGCAAAGCTTGCAGCAGGCGGAGGTCTTTATTTTGAAATCAACCCCTTATTGGTTGATGAATTAATTATGCTTGGAAAAGCCAACGGCTTTCCCTTTTCGAACGTCAAAAAAGATATCTTTGGGAAAGATCGTTTTGTAAAATTTAGCCAAAAAAAATGACAGTAGTAGAGAGAATTCAGCAATTACGGGAACAACTACACCGATACAATTACGCTTATTATATAGAGGATAAACATTTAATCAGCGATTTTGAATTCGATCAGTTGCTAAAAGAATTACAAGCTTTGGAGGCCCAACATCCTGAACTGTATGACCCTAACTCACCCAGTATGCGTGTTGGAGGGAGCATCACCAAGAATTTTCAAACGGTGACTCATGCCGAGCGAATGTATTCTTTGGACAACACTTATTCTCCTGAAGAACTAGGCGATTGGCTAAAACGAATTGAAAAAATAAATGGTGCACCCATAACCTCTTTTACCTGCGAATTAAAGTTTGATGGTGCTTCCATTAACATGACCTATGTCAATGGTGAACTGCAAAAAGCAGTTACCCGTGGTGATGGCTCTCAAGGAGATGACGTAACGGCAAATGTCAAAACAATACAAAATGTTCCGCTAAAACTATCGGGTGATTTTCCTCCAGAATTTGATATTCGTGGAGAAATTATACTCCCTCTAGCTGGTTTTGAAGCTTTGAATAAAAAACGACTGGCAGCAGGAGAAGAACCTTATCGAAATCCACGGAACACCGCTTCGGGATCACTAAAATTACAGGACAGTAGCGAAACAGCCCGTCGACCCTTGGAGTGCTTTTTTTATGCACTGTCAGGCGATCTTAATTATACAACCCATTGGGAGTCATTATCCAAAGCACGTAGTTGGGGATTTACTGTTCCCAAGAGTATGGAGCAGCTGTCTACTTTAGAGGAATTGTTGGATTATATCAATCGTTGGGGGGAACAGCGTGCCAGCCTTCCTTTTGAAATTGACGGGGTAGTTATCAAAGTGAATTCTATTGAAGAGCAAGAAACCCTTGGCTTTACGGCCAAATCGCCCCGCTGGGCCATTTCATATAAATACAAAGCAGAGCAGGTTAGTACCCGCTTAAATTCGGTCTCCTATCAAGTTGGACGAACTGGCGCCATCACACCCGTCGCCAATCTGGAGCCGGTACAACTATCGGGTACCATCGTTAAACGCGCTTCTTTGCACAACGCAGACCAAATCGAAAAACTCAACCTTCGCTTGGGTGACTATGTATATGTGGAGAAAGGGGGGGAGATTATACCAAAAATAATGGGCTTTGATCCAGCACGACGCGGAGATCTTGCCAATGTAATTCATTATATAACCAATTGCCCAGATTGTAATGCTCCATTGCAGCGTATTGAAGGAGAGGCCCAACATTATTGTACAAATGATGCGTTTTGTCCAACTCAACTTATTGGAAAAATGCAGCATTTTGTTGGAAGGAAAGCCATGGATATAGACGGAATCGGCGCAGAAACCATTGCACTTTTGTTTCATCAAGGTTTGGTGAGAAATATTGCTGACCTGTATCGTTTGCAGAAAGAGCAATTGCTTCCTCTAGAACGGATGGCAGAAAAATCAGTTGATAATTTGCTAGCTGGGATAGCTGCCTCCAAAGCACAGCCCTTTCACAAGGTTTTATTTGGCCTTGGCATCAGGCATGTAGGTGAAACAGTTGCCAAACGCTTGGCGCAGCACTTTGGGTCCATGGATCAATTGATGCAAGCCAATGCTGAGGCATTGTTGGCCGTGGACGATATTGGTGAAAAGATTGTAGAAAGTTTACAGGCCTATTTTATGTTGCCCGAAAATGTACAAATGATCGAAGATATGACGGCCTTTGGACTGTCGTTTGAAGCAGAAAAAACAATACAATCTTCTACAGTTTTTGAAGGCCAAATCATTGTTGTGTCTGGCGTTTTTGCTCAAAAATCGCGAAATGAATTAAAGCAAATGATCGAAGACAATGGCGGAAAAGTGGGGAGTTCAATTTCTTCCAAGACCACATTTGTCCTTGCGGGAGAATCAATGGGGCCAAGTAAAAAAGAGAAAGCCAATCAATTGGGAATTCCAATGATTAGCGAAACTACTTTTTATGAAATGTTATAATTATAACATTTACAAGATAAATAAAACTATTTTCTTTAGGTATTTCATAGCATCAAAGGGTTTGTTACATTTGCAAAAAAAAGAAGGCAGTGTTTAGAAAGTATTGGCACCATCGCGCATTTGCAAAAGATCTTGAAAAAGCTATTGCTGAGAAAGACCTTGATCGATCGTTTAAAGTGAACAAGATCAATGTGGTCTTGGATGCTTCTCTGGGTATTAAACATCATTTTTTTTCGGACCTAGCCAAGACTTTTTCTGTGCCAGAATCGAGTATTTCCATATTGGTATTTGAATCTGAAAATAATGCCGTGCAGGATTATGCTAATTTTTTCAAGAAAAATGATATTACTTTCTTTGGGAAGTTTAAAAATGAGTTAAGTGCTTTTTGTTCGAAAAAAGCCGACTTACAAATCAATTATTTCAACAAAGAAAACATTTATCTCGAATGGGTGGCTTGCTCATTGTCAAAGAAGATGAGTGTTGGTTTTTCTAAGACAAATCAAGCTATAAATGACCTTATTTTGGACATGGATCCCACCAATACAGAATTGGTAAAAAAGGAAATGGTAAAATACTTAACCCTCCTTAAAAAAATATAACATGCAAAAATTGAAAGGAGTAGGTGTAGCCATGGTTACACCCTTTACAGAAACTGGCGCAATTGATTACCTCGCACTAAAGAATTTAATTGAGTTGTATGTGGAGCAAGGAATAGACTACTTGGTGGTTTTAGGCACCACTGCAGAGGTTGTGACCCTGAGTTCTGAGGAAAAAGAAACGATTATGCGAACTGTTGTTAAGTATAATCAAAATCGTTTACCACTTGTTGTTGGCAAGGGAGGAAATAATACTGCCGCATTGGTCAAGGAAATTAAAGAAACGGATTTTGAGGGCTATTCGGCTATTTTATCTGTTTGCCCCTATTATAACAGGCCGAATCAAGAAGGGATTTATCAGCATTTTAGTGCAGTTGCCGCTGCCGCTCCACTCCCTGTTATTTTGTATAACGTGCCTTCACGCACTGCTGCAGCCATAGCAAATGAGACGACATTACGTTTGATAAAAGCACATAAAAATATTGTTGGGATTAAAGATGCCTCGGCAAACATGACGCTCAATGCTGAATTGATAAACGCCGTCCCTGAACATTTTTTGGTGTTGTCTGGAGACGATGAGTCTGCACTTAATTTATGCGAAATTGGCGGTCATGGTGTTATTTCGGTCATTGCTGGAGCTCTGCCCAAACAGTTTTCATCACTTATTCATCATGGATTAAAGGGGGAATTTACTGCTGCGAAGCGCTTGCAAGAACAAATTAAACCCATGATAGATTTGCTCTTTGAGGAAGGTAATCCCACTGGGTTAAAGGCCTTGTTAGCCCACCAAAACCGCTGTGTCAACCAATTGCGTTTGCCGCTGGTAAAGGCTAGTTCTTCTTTGCAAAACAGAATAGAAAAAGACTATTCTAAGCTCGTTTAATTAAATGTTAAATTAAAAAGAAGACTCAAGAGAAAGCTTCAAGAGTAGTACTTTTCAAATTCGTTTTAATTGACTAAATTTGCCCTATGTTAAAAATCATTCGATTTTCCTTAATTTCACTCGTCCTCCTTGGATTGACAACTTCGTGTAACGCCTACCAGAAAATACTGAACAACCCAGATGTTGGGGAAAAGTATAAAGCTGCTGAAGCGTATTACACTAGTGGTGAATACAGAAGAGCAAATCGTTTGTTTGAACAAATTTTGCCTTCCTACCGCGGAAAGCCCCAAGCACAAAGGGTTATCTTCTTTTTTGCAGATTCCTATTTCCAAATTAAAGATTATTATTTAGCTGCGTATCAATTCGAAAGTTTTGTCAGATCATACCCCAATAGTGATCGCTTGGATGAAGCTAACTTTTTAGCGGCGAAATGTTATTATATGCTATCTCCAAAGTACAGTTTGGACCAGAAAAATACCAATGAAGCCATTGATAAGCTTCAAATATTCATTGACAACTACCCACAGTCAGAGTACCTTACAGAGGCTAATGCATACATTCAGGAATTGCAAACAAAGTTAGAAAAGAAAGACTTCGAGATTTCCAAGCAATACCACACCATTCGGGATTACAAAGCATCCATTAGCTCTTCAAACAATTTCATTTCATCTTATCCTGGGACTCCATTTAGAGAAGATGCCTTGTACTACAAGTTTATTTCTTCTTATGAAATTGCAGTCAACAGTGTACCTGCAAAAAAATTAACCCGTTTAAAATCGCTTGATGAAATTTATCAAACGCTTTTGCGTTATTATCCAGAAACCCTTTTCATTGAAGATCTTGACAAGAAAATGAAACGCGTTTCCGCTGAGATAGCCAGTATAGAAAAGAATACAACTAACACGACGACTAAATAATCGATATGACCAAGTACAGAGAATCTAAAGCACCCGCTTCAACGACTACTTACGACAAGAACCAAGTAGAAGGTGAAACACAAAACATTTATGAAGCCATTGCTATCATTGCAAAACGTTCTTCACAAATCAATTTAGACATCAAGAAAGAATTGCACGAAAAACTTGAAGAGTTTGCTACGCACAACGACAGTTTAGAAGAAATCTTCGAAAACAAAGAGCAAATTGAAGTATCTAAGTTTTATGAAAGCCTTCCAAAACCCCATGCTCTAGCTGTAGACGAATGGTTGAATGATCAGGTTTACCATCGTAATACAGAGGAATAGACGTAATGTCAGTTCTTAGTGGAAAGAAAGTTCTCTTAGGTATTACCGGAGGCATTGCTGCATACAAAACGCCTTTACTAGTCCGTGCGCTGGTAAAAAAGGGCGCAGAAGTAAAGGTAGTTATGACGCCATCGGCACTTGACTTTGTTACACCACTTACGTTAGCTACACTTTCTCAAAACCCAGTTGTATCCTCTTTTACCGCTGAAGGGAACTCAGATCATCCCCAGTGGAATAATCATGTCGAACTAGCCCTATGGGCTGATCTTTTTCTTATTGCGCCAGCCACATCCAATACCTTGTCTTCCATGGCACAGGCGCGATGTAATAACCTATTATTAGCTTGTTATCTTTCTGCTCAATGCCCTATCTATATAGCTCCAGCAATGGATTTAGATATGTATGCACATCCTGCAAATAAAGCCAACATGGAGAAGCTAGCCCGTTTTGGTAATTTTATTTTTCCAGCGCAAGAAGGCTTCTTGGCCAGTGGATTAGAGGGAAAAGGAAGAATGATGGAACCCGATGATATTGTTGATTCCTTGGAAGAAAATCTTCAGGGAAGAGCACCCCTGAATGGGAAGACGGTTCTCATCACAGCCGGACCAACCTACGAAGCCATCGACCCTGTTCGTTTTATTGGGAATCACTCTTCGGGAAAAATGGGCTTTGCTCTGGCAGAAGAAGCAGCCAAACTTGGCGCAAAAGTAATTTTGATTGCTGGCCCCACTGCGCTTTCAACTCAACATACCAATATTATACTCCACCCAGTGATTTCCGCAGCAGACATGCATGCAGCTGTGTTTAGTCATTACGCCAATGTTGATATCGCTATTGCCTCTGCAGCCGTTGCAGACTTTAGGCCAACCCTTTCTGCCGATCAGAAAATTAAGAAACAAACGGGGCTTGCAGAAATCCAACTCACCGAAACCATAGATATTCTCGCCCAAATGGGGAAAGAAAAGAAGCAGCAGTTTTTACTCGGCTTTGCTTTAGAAACAGAGAATGAACTAGAGAATGCCAAGGGGAAATGTGCGCGAAAAAATTTAGATGCGATTGTTTTAAATTCGTTAAAGGATACAGATGCCGGTTTTGGCGGTTCCCAGAATAAAATCACCTACATTAGAAAAGATACTAGCTTAGTCGCTTTTGATCTAAAGCCTAAGACAGCTGTTGCTAAAGATATCTTCACCCAAATTCTAAAAGCTTTATGAGAAAGCTCCTTTTCTTACTTCTTTTTTGTTCTTCCCATCTATTTGCACAAGTAATAGACTGCCGCTTCGTGGTCAATGCTGACTTGGTCAACCAAACCAATCAGCAGGTATTTAAAACCCTAGAACAATCCTTAAACGAATTCATCAATGCCAAAGCCTGGACTGATGAAAGCCTAGACAGCAAGGAGAAAGTTCGTTGTAGCATGATTTTTAATATCAATGCCTTCAATGGAGCGCGTTTTGAAGGCACACTTCAGGTACAGGTAGAACGTCCTGTTTATCAAACCAATTATTATACTCCTTTGTTTAACTTTCTAGACAAAGACATTGTTTTTTCTTACCAAGAATACCAACCATTGTTTTATAATCCTGCGACTTATGAATCAAATTTAATTTCACTAATCAGCTTTTATGTCTTTGTGGCTATGGGCATTGAAGCAGATAGTTTCGCATTGAGAAGTGGAACAGATTATTTTAAACAAGCACAGCAAATCCTTAGTTTGGCGCAACAGAATGGTGCTAAAGGATGGAATCAAGCCGATGGTAATAATAATCGATTTTGGCTGATTGACACCATGCTTTCCAATACTTTTCGAGAGTACAGAAATGTTCAATATATGTATCACCGAAAAGGATTAGACAATATGTTTGATGATGGTGTAATAGGAAAGAAAGGAATAATGAATGCCTTGCAAGAATTTAATCTTCTGTACAATCGTCGCCCAAATGCCTTGTTGATTCAAACTTTTTTTGACGCAAAGGCCGATGAGATAGTAGATATTTTTTCTTCAGGGCCTGAGGTAGACGTGAGTAAAACCAAAGTAACGCTGAATAAAGTAGCTCCCTTTTTTGGTCCAAAGTGGAAAAGAATTAAATAGCGTTTATTTTTGCCGTTGAGGCCACGTCCTAGTATATTTGGTTTAATAAAATAATAAAATTTTCTCCCGACAGTGCTGACAGAATTAACCATATCCAACTTCGCTTTAATTGACCAACTAGAGGTTAATTTTTCCAATGGCATGACCAGTATAACTGGTGAGACTGGGGCAGGGAAATCAATATTACTGGGCGGCTTGGCATTGGTTCTAGGAAAACGAGCCGATTTATCCACTTTAAAGGATAAATCGAAAAAGTGTTTTGTTGACGCTACCTTTTCAATTAGTGCTTATGGGTTACAAGACTTTTTCACTTCTGTTGATTTGGATTACGAAGCCATTACAACTGTTCGAAGAGAGATTGTTCCCTCTGGCAAATCAAGAGCTTTCATTAACGATACACCGGTTACTCTCGATGTGCTTCAGCAATTGGGCGACCGTTTGATCGATGTGCATTCGCAAAA
>ENA-OUOG01001850-OUOG01001850.1-marine-metagenome-genome-assembly--contig:-NODE-1850-length-23318-cov-4.565767_pt1 | contig 23318 bp, 18 predicted proteins | sample MGYA00248635_ERZ508505 | MGnify/ENA primary metagenome ERZ508505 (study PRJEB26176, sample SAMN06267871) | marine metagenome | isolation source: Saanich Inlet, British Columbia, Canada | place: Pacific...
TGTACCGGTGCCCATGGCGCCAACCGACTGGCCAGTAACTCTTTGCTCGAGGCTCTCGTTTTCGGAGCCCGCATTGCTCGTGACGTTAATGCTGTCATTCCCCACCGTAACATTACCAGCCCACGCCCGGCCGAGCTTACTTTGGACCGAGACACAAGCATCAGCTTTCCGCACATTCAAAAGCTGCGCGCCGCAATGTTCGCGCACGCCGGCGTCGAACGGAATAAAGAAGGATTACATAAACTCATTGGGGATCTTGTGAAAATTGAACGTAGCTCAATGGGGCGCGCGCCATTTGCCAATATGATCACAACATCTTTGCTAATCGCTACCGCCGCCTATATGCGCGAAGAAAGCCGTGGCGGCCACTTTCGTAGCGACTTCCCCAACGCACATAGAGAACCGCGTCGCAGTTCAATGACGCTAGAAAAAGCTCATAATATTGCCACTAAAATTGCCGAAGGTGATGTCTTACTTGATAATATTTCCGCCAATGAGGCACAACGATGACCCAAAAAAATGCGGCTTCTTTAACACAAGAGCGTATAGCAGCGCTGGTAAAAAACGCAATTGCTGAGGATCTTGGAGATGCTGGTGATCTTACCTCGCTGTCCGTTATCCCAGAAAACGCAACCGCAAAAGTCGATATTGTCGCGCGTGACAACGGTATCTGTGCCGGGATCGATTTTGCTGATATTGCTTTTCGCGAATTGGCGCCAAATAATCGGCTTACGCGATTGGTTGATGATGGCGACGCCTTATCGCACGGGACAAAGCTAATGCATATTGAAGGTAATGCCCGCTCTATTTTAAGCGCCGAACGCGTCGCCTTAAACTTCATGGGACATATGTCCGGCATTGCCAGTGAAACCGCCAAACTCGTAGCCGCCGTTTCTGGAACAAAAGCCCAGATATGCGACACACGAAAAACAACACCAGGCTTGCGGGCAATAGAAAAATACGCTGTCCGCATTGGTGGAGGCATTAATCACAGGTTCGGTCTCTACGATGCCATTTTAATTAAGGATAATCACATTGGGGTCGCAGGGTCGATTGAGAAAGCGCTAGAGCAAGCTTTCTCTTATGCTGGTCACATGGTTCAAGTGGAGATTGAAGTTGATACGCTTGTACAATTAGAACAGGCCCTTAATGCTGGAGCGCGCGTCATTTTGCTTGATAACATGACCCCCGACCAATTACGCGAAGCTGTTGCCCTCACCAATGGTCGCGCTAAACTCGAAGCGTCGGGCCGTGTGTCACTTGAAACGGTGAAAGCCATTGCCGAAACTGGCGTGGACTATATTTCTGTTGGCCGCATTACACATTCAGCAGCTTGTCTCGATCTTGGTCTCGATATTACTATTAAGTCTTAACGCTGTTTTAAAACGCATATTAGCGCGGTTCGACATAAAAAATATGCCGACCTATTTTAGAAACGCGCTCTAACTTATCCGACCAATAAGGCGACACGTAGTCCGCATGATAGTGGGTTGCATCGGTCAATGTGGGGAATGGCGAAATATTTGCGAGCTTATAATCAGCCAATCGCATTGCCTTTTCCCAAAGCTCTTTATTATAGGCTCGGTCGGAGAGCCCATCGCAAGCAAATGAGAACTGACACTTGTGACGCCGGTGGTCACCTTGAAATACAACACCGCAAATTGACGCCGGATATCGTTGATCCCGCGCACGATTTATAACAACATCGGCAACAGCAACCCAACCTTCCGGTGGTTCACTCCGCGCTTCAAAATAAATAGCTTGAGCAAGACAGGTGCGCGCTTGTTCACTGGTTTCACTCACATGAGCCTCCGGCCGCGCCCCAGAAAAAAATCGTTTCATTTGCGACGTGTCCGTTTGCAATTCCAAGACCAGATTTTCGTCCAACACCGCAAGCGTGTTTTGAATTTTGTTTTCAGACATCGATAATAATTGGGCAACAATTAACCCGCCAAGTCCGAGTAATAAAATTCCAGAAAATATGAATTCCAAACGCGACAAAAATGACGGCGGTCCCTTGCTGGTTGACTTACCGCTTGCTTGGCCAGCTTGTTGAACCAATATCTGCGTCAAGCCCTGCTTCAATCCTAGATTGAGACGCTGAAGCATATCCTGCGGACGCTCATCGGTTTGTGGAGTCACATTATTCATAGCCGCGATATCAATACCTTCATTGATCTAGTATGCATTTTCAAGATTATGCACTAAATCTAGTGTTTACCGCACTATTAATAACCAAAAAAGTTACTTTTGCATTAAAATTTGGGCTTGGGCAGCAGAAAGTCGGGCGATTGGCAAGCGATATGGCGAACACGAGACATAATTAAGGCCTGCTGAGTTCAAAAACCTAATTGATTCGGGATCACCGCCATGCTCGCCGCAAAGCCCTAGCTTAACGTCAAAACCGCTCTTTTTAACGGCGTCAGTCGCAATTTTAATAAGAGCACCAACACCATCTTCGTCTAAGTGCATAAACGGATCTGACACCAACAAGCCCCCACTAACATATGTCGGCAGGAAACTGGCAGCATCATCGCGACTAATCGCCATCGTCATTTGCGTAAGGTCATTCGAACCAAAAGACATAAAATCGACGAGCGGAGCAAGCTGGCCGGCCAATAGTGCAGCACGCGGGGTCTCGATCATTGTCCCAAATTGAATTTTAGGAGTACTGCCTTTGATCTCATGCCAATGGCTCTTTCTCTGGTCAACCAAGTCACGCATTTTTTGTAACTCGGCAACGCTCATAATGAAGGGAATCATTATTTCAACCTGCGCATTATTTTTTAAAGAAGCCTCCATCGCTTCAAATATGGCGTCCAGCTGCATTTCATAGACCTCGGGCATTGTTACCCCGAGACGACACCCACGATGCCCCAACATTGGATTGCTCTCATAGAGAACTTGCATTCGCTGTTGCAACGCCGCAAGTGGCATATCAAGTGCTTCAGCTAGACGCTCACAATCAGCTTCCGCATGGGGCAAGAACTCGTGCAAGGGCGGATCGAGCAAGCGGATCGTCATCGGCAGGTCTTCCATAACCGAGAATAATTCCGAAAAATCTTGAACCTGAAAAACTCTCAAAGCATCTAGCTTTTCTTGGCGTACTGAGGCTTCCGTCGTGATGATCATTTGCCTAACCAGATCAATGCGAGATGGATCAAAAAACATATGCTCGGTCCGACATAGGCCAATCCCATCGGCACCAAACTTCCTGGCCATTTTAGCATCGCGCGTCGTTTCTGCATTGGCGCGTATACCCAACTGTCGAATATTATCAGCCCATCCGATTAAGGTTGCAAAGTCACCTGTAAGTTCGGGTTCCTTTGTTTGGACCTCTCCATCCATGACACGTCCCGTCGAACCATCAATCGTGATTACGTCGCCGCTCTTAAAGACACGGTCTCCGATTTGCGCTGTTTGTTTATCAAAATCGATACGAACGCCACTGGCACCCGACACACAAGCGCGCCCTAAGCCGCGCGCGACCACGGCTGCATGGCTGGTCATACCGCCGCGCGAAGTCAGAATACCATTGGCAGCATACATGCCATGAATATCTTCGGGGCTGGTTTCCATTCTAACCAAAATAATATTTTGACCATTTGCTTTAGCTGCCTCGGCTTCATTTGCCGTAAAAACAATATGTCCTGAGGCCGCACCTGGTGAAGCTGGAAGTCCTTTTGTTAAAACGGTAATGGCACTATTTGTATCAAGAGTTGGGTGAAGCAATTGGTCGAGCGAGCTCGGGTCAATACGTAACAAAGCCTCTTCTCGAGTAAAAACGCCCTCGGCAACGAGATCCACTGCTATTTTAAGAGCCGCCTGTGTCGCGCGTTTACCTGATCGCGTTTGTAAAACATAGAGCTTCTCTTCTTGAATGGTAAACTCTATGTCCTGCATATCTTTAAAATGCGCTTCTAACTGATCGCATAGCGCAACTAATTGCCCGTAATTCTCGGGCATATATGACTCGAGAGACGGGTTCGTGTCCCCTGCTGCTTGGCGCGCAATTTCAGAGATATAATATGGCGTCCGGATACCTGCGACGACATCCTCACCTTGTGCATTCGGCAAAAACTCGCCGTAGAGTGAGCGCTCACCTGTTGACGGATTTCTTGTAAAGCAAACACCTGTGGCAGAGCGATCACCCAAATTACCAAAAACCATCGCCTGCACGGTAACCGCTGTTCCCCAAGCATGTGGGATATTATGCAACTTACGATATGTTTCGGCGCGGGCATTATTCCAACTGTTAAAAACAGCCCTAATCGCGCCCCAAAGCTGATCAGACAAGGTTTCCGGAAAAACTGAATCACTATGCTCTTGAATACACGCAAGATAGAGCACAACCACCGCTTTCCAGTCATCTGCCTCTAAATCGGCGTCGCTATTCAAGGCGTTATCAAGCTTATAATCGTCAAGAATTTCTTCAAAATAATCATGCGCGACGCCCATAACCACATCCGCATACATCTGAATAAAGCGACGATAACTATCCCAAGCAAAACGATGATCGCCCGTCGCTTCCGCCAAGCGCTTCACTGTCTCATCATTCAAGCCTAGGTTGAGAACGGTGTCCATCATCCCTGGCATTGAGACACGCCCACCAGAGCGCACAGACAATAACGTTGGCGCGCCATCTGGGCGTTCGCCAACAATCTCACGCACGCGAGCTAGAGCCACCTCGACCTGCTCTAAAAGTCCTTCAGGAAACCTACCTTCATCTGATAAAAAAGCCCCACATACATCGGTTGATATTGTAAAGCCAGGCGGCACAGGCAATCCAAGACGACACATTTCAGCTAGATTAGCACCCTTGCCACCTAATAATTCTTTTAATGACGCGTCGCCATCTGCCTGACCGGGCCCAAAAGAAAATACATAGACATTCGAGGCAACATTCACTGACACGATATTTACCCCTTCACTAGGCGCGAGAGATCACCAACATGGTTCATACTTTCAACCAGCTTCGCCAAGAGCGCCAGCCTATTCTGTTTAATCGCCGGATCTGGATCATTAACAAGGACCGATTCAAAAAACACATCAACTGGGTTCCTTAAAACCGATAGGGCCTCGAGGTATCGCACCAATCCATCGGCAGACTGAGTTTCGTGAGACGTTTCCAATTCGCTCAGCGCATTAAACAATTCATTTTCACAAGCATCACTAAACAATGATAGTTTGACAGCAGACGACAAACCACCTTTTTGCTTCTGCAAAATGCCTGCTGCCCTATTATAAGCGGCCACGAGGTCGGCGCCATTCACTGTATTTACAAAATCACCCAAAGCTTCCGCGCGCGCAACGATTTCAACCAAATTACTAGCTTGATCCGTCAGGCTCGCAGCCACGATATCATGTCGAAGCCCCTGATCACGCAAAAATACCGTTAGTCGATCAATGATAAACGCTAAAATATCATTCACGATTTCAGGTTCGGTACGGCCTTGATTGCTCAGATGTTCTGACACGATAGCGTGTCCGTTCAACGCATCAGAAATATAATCCGATAACGAAATAGATGTTTGGGTCTCTAGTAAAATACGAATGATACCCAAAGCGGCACGGCGCAGCGCATAGGGGTCCTTTGAACCCGTAGGACGTTCATCAATCAGCCAAAACCCGCTAAGCGTATCCAGCTTATCGGCCAAAGCGACAACCTGCCCATAGGCAGTTGGCGGAATATCATCACTCGGCCCCAAAGGGGCGTAATGGCTTTTTATAGCCGCGCCGACACCAAGCTCTTCTTGGTCATGATCGGCATAATAGCCCCCCATAATGCCCTGTAGTTCGGGAAATTCAAAAACGACACCGCTGACCAAGTCGGCTTTACATAAAAGCCCCGCTCTTTTTGCCAATTTTTTGTTTAAGCCCAATTTATCTGCAATTTTTTCTGCTAAGTCAGAAATACGCTTGGCTTTTTGACCGACTGTCCCAAGTTTTGCATGAAAGGTAATCTTATCAAGGGCACTTAAACGGTCAGCTAATTTTGTTTGTCTGTCTTGATCCCAAAAGAACTTCCCATCAGATAAACGCGCCCGCAAAACACGCTCATTGCCAGAGGTAATTGTATGACCTGCATCAGATGTTTCCATATTTGAAATCGTCACAAAAAACGGAGCAAGAGCATTGGTTTTAGGATCACGCACAGAAAAATACTTTTGGTGTGTACGCATGACAGATGTCAATAACTCATCCGGCACACTCATAAAGGCATCATCAATACGGCCCATCAGCGGTACCGGCCACTCAACTAAGCCCGAGGTCTCGCGGATCAGCGCGCTATCCTCGACGAGCTCCAAACCTTGCCTAGCACAAACTTGAGCCGCACCTTCGGCAACCATGGCGGCGCGCACAGATGCGTCAACCATCACATTGGCGTTTTTGAGCGCCGCAACATACTCGCCCGCATGCTTAACCTCAATCGCGTCAGGCGCCATAAATCTATGCCCATAAGTGACGCCACTCGATTGAATATTCTCCACATTAAACGCAATAATATTGCCACCCAAGCGGCACAAAATGGCGCGCAATGGACGGACCCAGCGTAAACTTCCGCTACCCCAGCGCATAGACTTAGGCCATGGAAATTGATGTATAATTTGCGGCACAAGCGCTGCGATCACATCCGCCATGTCGGATCCTGGCTGATTCATTGACAGCACGTAATAAGCGCCTTTGGGGTCATCAACGATATTTAAACTCTCCGTCCCAGTAAGGCCATTGGCGCGCAAAAAACCCTCGATAGCTTTTTCAGGGGCATCGACGCGCGGCCCTTTACGCTCTTCAGAACGGTCTTCAGTCCTCAAAGGCAGGTTGTCGATTAAGAGCGCAATACGCTGCGGAGCGACGTGTGAAGATACACCCTCAGCCTCTACGCCGAGCGCACGCACAGCATCACAAAATGCTTTTTGCAAATGGCTCGCCGCCATGGCTTGCATGCCTGCAGGTATTTCTTCTGAATAGAGTTCGAGAATAAAATCAGCCATTTCATGCACCTCGCCCAGAAGCGGTCAGCCAAGTCTCAGCACAAGCCTTGGCTAAGGCACGCACACGACCAATATAAGCCTGACGTTCAGTAACACTTATTACACCCCGCGCATCGAGTAAATTGAAGTTATGACTGGCTTTCATACATTGGTCATAGGCAGGCAAAGCAAGTCCGCGTGAGACTAAATTTTGGCACTCGCTCTCGGCATCTTTAAAATGTTGAAACAATATACTGGTATCGGCTGCCTCAAAATTGTAATGCGAAAACTCCACCTCATTACGGTGAAACACATCACCATAAGTGACACCACGACCGTTAAAGTCGAGATCGAAGCCGTTATCGACCCCTTGCACATACATCGCCAAACGCTCGAGCCCGTAAGTAAGCTCGCCCGACACCAATTCAACATCAATCCCACCAACTTGCTGAAAATAGGTAAATTGCGAAACTTCCATACCATTGCACCAGACTTCCCATCCTAAACCCCAGGCACCCAAGGTGGGGCTTTCCCAATCGTCCTCAACAAAACGGATGTCGTGCAAGGACGGATCAATACCAAGCACTTTAAGGCTATCGATATAAAGCTGTTGGATGTTTTCGGGTGACGGTTTTAATATAACCTGAAACTGATAATAATGCTGGAACCGATTGGGGTTCTCGCCATACCGGCCGTCTGTTGGACGGCGCGACGGTTGCACATAAGCTGCGGACCAAGGCTCCGGCCCTAAAGCCCGCAAGACTGTCGCAGGATGGAACGTTCCAGCCCCCATTTCCATGTCATATGGTTGTAAAATCACGCAACCTTGATCTGCCCAATAACGCTGCAAATTGAGGATCAAATCTTGAAAAGAAGGTACGTTTTTTTCGGCCATCGTCATACTCGCTTTAAAACCAACTGGTTTATCTAAAAGGCTGGATTATCAAGGCAAAACTACTCTTGTGATCGTTATAAAGCAAGCGCTGCACCTGCCCGTAATATGGCTTCCGCGGCTTCACTTGGCGCCCCAGCTGCATCTTGGAGATAAAATGGCGGCAAGATTTCGCTAACCGCTTTACTGTCACGCCGCGCCGTGATGATAACTCGGTTCGCGGACTGACCGTCACGGCTATAAATGGGTAAGATCTTTAAGCCGCCAAACCGGCGCTTAATAACGGGCAAAAGAATATCAATGGCATCTGCGCGATGAATAACGCTCAAACCACCCTTTGCTCTTAGTAAGTAAGCTGCATATTTGAACCACTTATCTAAATGCTCTTCGCGCATTTGATGCGCCTGCGCTTTGGCGCCGTCGCCGAGTGCCTGCACACTATCAGTCGTATAAAAGGGCGGGTTGAAGAAAACATAATCAAACTGCGCAGCCTTTAATTCCAATGGCTTTTCATAAATATCGCCGCACAGAAACTGCACACGCGCAGCTAATTGATTACCCTTCGCATTATCTACAGCAAGCCGGAAATGGTCGGGGTTAATCTCAATACCCGAAATCCGAGCATGACCGAGACGAAAAGCCGCGCATAGGCTAGCGACACCAACACCGCTGCCCAACTCGCAAAGCTCTATCGCATTTTCTGGTATAGATGCAGCCAATAACACAGCGTCATGGCCGCTTCTGTGCCCTTGTGACGGCTGCTGAATACTCAATTTACCGCCCAAAAATTGGTCTTTGGTAACGGCGAGCGCTTTTGGCACCATACACTCTTCCTCTTCGTCTTGTTCAATGCTGAGTTTGGCTTGACCAATGTCTTACAGACTTTTAAACATTAACTCTAATTTATTCCAGCCGAGGATCAATGGCAGAAATTCTACCCTTAAGACGCGCAAAACCCGAAGACACCGAAATAATGGCTGTTTTGCGTCAACGCTTTGGAGAAGACTTGGCCGCCGTCGAGGTGCTGATGCGCGAACATATGGGCTCGTACGTTGCCATGATACCCGACATTGGTGCGCATATTGTTAAAGCCGGCGGAAAACGGCTAAGGCCGATACTAACCTTGGCCGGCGCCCAGATTTGCAATTATGATGGCGAACACCATATCGCGCTTGCTGCCGCCGTTGAATACATGCATACCGCTACACTTTTACATGACGACGTTGTTGATGATAGCGATCTTCGACGCGGGCTTCCGACAGCGCGCGTTAAGTGGGGAAACTCTGCAAGTGTTTTAGTCGGCGACTTCATGCTCGGCCAAGCCTTCAGAATGATGGTAACCGCTGGCAATTTACGCGCCCTCGACGTTTTATCATCAGCGTCTTCGGTGATCGCCGAAGGCGAGGTCATGCAACTGTCTCAATTACACAATGTAGATATGACAGAAGATGCCTATTTGCGCGTGATCGACGCCAAAACTGCGGCCCTTTTTGCGGCGGCTTGCGAAATTGGCGCCGTTATCGCGCGCGCACCAGAGCCTGAAATTGAGGCACTGCGGGCCTATGGCAGAAATTTGGGTATTGCTTTCCAGCTTATTGATGATGCACTTGACTACGCCGCTTCCGATATTGAACTTGGCAAAAATAGTGGTGATGATTTTCGCGAGGGGAAAATTACCCTCCCGGTGATACTAGCCGTCAGACGCGGCGATGAAGAGGGCCGAAAATTTTGGAAAAACGTCATTAAAAGCCCAAGTGATGATCCCAAAGATCTAGAGACTGCGATCTCTTATTTGCGCAAAACAAATGCGCTTGATGAAACATCGGAACGCGCCCGCCATTACGGTGAGCGCGCCCGCGATGCACTGGCCCTATTTCCTCATTCAGATTTAAAACGGCTATTACTCGATCTCGTCGATTTTTGCGTCAGCCGTACAAATTAATGCACCGCTCGCCGTCCAATAATGCGGTGGGAATTGCATTCGGCTAAGAATTGATTGCCCCTGGCCAGCCGCAACCAAGACACAGCAAGTTGCGCCGCTGCCGCTCATAAAAGCTTGTCCGTAATCATTAAGCTTAGCCAATACAACCTCGATCTCTTCGTTTAATGCGCATGCCGGCAACGTTAAGTCATTTCCGTAGCGCGCCATGAAATCGTGTAATCCGTCGAAATCCGACACATTACTTGGCGGTGGCGCATGCGGGCCCTCAAACGAACTTGCATCGAGCTTCCTAAAAACGTCGCGCGTGGACAAAGAAAAGCCAGGATTAATTGCAATAATATCGGCCTGGGCGATCTCCTCCAAAGCGACGACTTGATGGCCAATACCCGTCATCCATTTAGGCCCAGCATCTAAACAGACAGGCACATCGGCACCAAGTTTGGGCGCGATCGCTTGCATGAGACGTGGGTCCAAACCGAAAAGGCGCGTCAGCCCGCGCAGACAGCAAGCAGCATCGGCTGAGCCGCCGCCAACACCAGAAGCGATGGGAAGATTTTTATCTAAGTTTATTGCAACATTTAAACGCTGACCCGACATTTCTTCAAGTTCGCGATGGGCGTTTAAGATAAGATTGTCAGCTTCGCCAAGGAGCTTTGATCCAAACGGACCACTCAATACGAGAGATGTCTCACCCGCTTTCTCAAAATGCAAAACATCCCCGAAAGAAGCAAAAGCGACAAGGCTTTCAAGAGCATGATAGCCATGCGCACCCTTGCCTAACACTTCTAATGTGAGGTTAATTTTAGCCGGAGCAAAAAGCGAGAGGCTATCCATTTAAATAGATCGGCCACCTTGGCCAATCGGTGGAAGGCCATTTAATAGCTTGCCTTGTATTTTGTTATAATCGAGCTCAGACGGGTTAAAGCCAAGCACTTTTTGCCACTGATATCGGGCCTCGGTTTTGCGGCCTAAGCGCCATAAAATATCGCCCAAATGGTCGGTAATGGTAGGATCAGTAGGCTCTAATAATGTCGCGCGCTCAATAAACCCCAGCGCTGGCTCATACTCACCGAGTTTGTAATAAGCCCACCCTAAACTGTCTAAATAGAAGCCATTTGTTGGATCTTTACGCACGGCCATCTCGACCAAGTCACGTGCCTCCTCGAGGCGCATCCCCTTATCTATCCAGCTATACCCTAGATAGTTAAGAACCAGGGGTTCGTCATTAGACAGCTGCTTAGCATGGAGCAGATTTTTTTCAGCCTCAGCCCATTTACCAAGTCGTTCGCGGCAAATACCAAGCGAGAAATGTATTCCCCAAAAAGCCTCATCGTCAGCGCTTAACGCATCCAAAACCTCTATATAAAAAGCTTCAGCTTCTAAAAACCGTTCTGTCCGTCGGTAAAAATCTGCGATCGCAACTTTGGTTGCTTGATCATCGTTATATTGCTCCACCAATGCCACAAATAAGGCTTGTGCATCATCGATTGCACCGGCGCGTTCATACATCTGCGCACGTCTGATTTTTGCTTCGCGAAGATATATGTCATTTCCCGAAACTTTGGAATAATGACGCGCTGCTTCCCACCAAGCCTCTTCATCCGACGTCAAATCGCCAAGTAGTAGCAGGCCACGCGGCGTATCATCTAAATGAATGGCCAGTTGCACATAGGGCCGCGTGAAGGAGGCATGACCATCCATGCGCATGGTTTCAACAAACGATAAAAAAGCACTCGCAATATGAACCCGTAAGTCGCTCGAGAGCTCTGGCGCTGGCGCTTTCTCTTGGTAACGTTGATGCGAGACAATAAAGTCCGGCGCATCGCCAAAAAACTGAGACGCCACGTCATATAACTGCTTCGCACGCTCTAAATTATTCTGTCGTTCTAGATATTGTCCAAAACCAACAGCAAAACCCACAAGTTGCATCCCGCCCGCCTTAATGCCCCGCGCGTAAGCAGCGTCGGCGGCTTCTATATTGCCCATAAGCTCATAAAGAATGGCCGCTTGCTGAGTTGTAACTGGCAATAAGGGACCGGCGTCTAATAAGTCCGATAAATAAACCTCCTCGACCCTGCCGTTCTCGGCATAATCAATCCAAGCTTTGACCACAGGCACTAAAAGTTTAGATTCTGGTCCCGATGAAAACCCTTCCAAAAGGGAGCTGGCTTTCTTAAAATTTCGTCTCTTCAGCGCATCTATTAAAAGCACAATGCTCGACTGCTGACGCATTAAGTGATCGCTCTGAAACGCATCAGCTAAAGATACTGCTCGCTCAATATCGCCATTGGCCAAATACGCACCAAAAGCTTCGCGCCGAATGCGATCATCTTGAGGTGATAGTGCCAAAGCGAGCGCAAAATAATGGCTCGCGCTCGACATGTCTTTTTCTGCGCTGGCTTGCCGCGCCGCTAAGAAAGGCCCAGAGACACCAGACGCCAATTGAAAATTAATAACCCTATATCCGACATAACCAACAAACCCTGTAATGCTTAAACCAACAAACAAAGCCGTATATATAATGCCGCGCCGCCATGTCATATGGAACACACCTTTTCAAAACTACATGTTGGGATAGTTCGGTCCCCCTGCGCCCTCAGGCACAACCCAATTAATATTTTGACTTGGGTCTTTAATATCGCAAGTCTTACAATGCACACAATTTTGGGCATTTATCTGCAAGCGCGGATCGTCACCGTTCTCATTACGAACGATTTCATAAACGCCTGCTGGGCAATAACGCTGAGCAGGCTCATCATAATCTCGCAAATTAACGTCGACAGGAATGGTGGCGTCTTTAAGCGTTAAATGCGCCGGCTGATCCTCCTCATGGTTTGTTGCCGAGAGGAAAACAGATGACAATTTATCAAAGCCGACAATGCCATCTGGCTTAGGATAATCAATAGGTTTGCATTCGCTGGCTTTCTTAAGCGCCGCATAATCGGGTTTGCCATGCGATAATGTATAAGGCAGGCCCAGTTTAAGCGTTTGCATCCACATTTCGACACCACCGAGCACCGTTCCGACTACGCTGCCGAATTTGGTGAGAAGCGGCTTTACGTTACGCACCATCTTCAGCTCTTTTGCTACCCGACTGCCATTATAGGCTTCTTGGTAAGCAACTAATTCATCGTGGCCGCGCCCTTGTCCGAGGGCTTCAAAGGCAGCTTCAGCCGCCATGATGCCACTTTCCATAGCGTTATGGCTGCCCTTAATACGCGGCACATTAACAAATCCAGCAGCGCAACCGATCAGCGACCCGCCAGGGAAACTTAATTTTGGAACGGACTGGTAACCACCCTCCGTAATAGCACGAGCACCGTAAGAAATACGTTTACCGCCCTCAAAAACCTCGCGGATGGCAGGGTGCATTTTAAAGCGCTGGAACTCATCAAATGGCGACAAATGAGGGTTTTGATAATTCAAGTGAACAACAAACCCGACGGATACATAATTATCACCAAAGTGATATAAGAATGACCCACCACCTGTTTTGCTATCGAGCGGCCAACCTAATGTATGCTGGACATAACCAGGACGGTGTTTAGCAGGGTCTACTTGCCATAATTCTTTGATGCCGATACCAAACTTCTGAGGGTCGCAGTCTTTATCGAGGTCAAATAATTGAATTGCCGCTTTCGACAACGAACCGCGAACGCCTTCTGCAAGCAATGTGTATTTCGCATGAAGCTCCATACCAGGCATCCAACCGTCTTTCTTTTCGCCAGTTTTAGAAACACCCATATCGCCCGTGGCAACGCCACGAATGGCGCCATTCTCATCACGCAACAGCTCAGCGGCCGCAAAGCCCGGGTATATCTCGACACCCAATGCTTCTGCTTGTTCGCCCAACCAACGCGCAACATTGCCTAAACTCGCAATATAATTGCCATGGTTTTTCATCAGTGGTGGCAAGGCAATATTTGGCAAGGGCAAGGCACCTGCCGGCCCAAGGACGAGGAAACGATCCTCTGTTACTTCTGTTTCCAGCGGCGCGCCTAATTCTTTCCAATTCGGAAAAAGACGCTCAATACCGACAGGATCGATGACCGCACCAGAAAGTATGTGAGCGCCAACTTCTGAGCCTTTCTCAAGCACGCAAACAGAGACCTCACTGCCATTTTCTGCAGCCATTTGCTTTAAACGGATGGCGGCTGATAGACCGGCAGGACCAGCGCCAACGATCACCACATCATATTCCATGGCTTCGCGTTCTTCAGGTGCCAGAGACCAGCCTTGGCGCTCGTTCACTTCATTCACAGGAAGGTCTGTCATAATCATCTCCTCGAAAATCTTATGCCTGTTTTGCAAGCAAATAATGGTAATGTCTAGTGATTCGAATTTATAAACGTAATTCTATATGAGTAATTTAGAGAGCTTAGCAAAAACTTCAACGAAATGCGACCAATGCGACGGATTGCCATACGTAACGGCAACTCTTAAAGGTTTATCTTCCACAGCATTTCACATGCACAAAAGAGATAACTGAGTGATTAAGGCGCAGGTTATAATGCACAGAAGTTGGCATTTGATAACGCAAAGGGTGACGGGCAAACAGTAGCTATGGAAAACACGGCTCCCCAACTAGATCAGACAATGATTGCAGAAGCGTTACGCCTGCAAATCGCTTTTGGTGTAGACGAAACGATTAGCGATGCCCCGATAAACCACTACCAAGCTCAAAAACCCAAAAATCCGTCACCTGAGGTGCTCGCCCATCAAGATAATGCCCGTGATCAGGGTGCGCCCGAGAGCGCAAATCCACCCCCCTCAAATCAGGGTGGGACTTTGCATGGAAACACGCATGATGCCCCCAGTCTAGACCTATCTGCGCAGCGGGTTTTCGCCGCTCCGCAACAAGCACCTATAGCGACAAGCGATGCGCATCAAACCGAAAAACTGGCGAGAAGCGCTCAAACCATAGAAGCTTTAAAAACGATTTTGGAAGACTTTGAAGGTTCAGCACTCAAACGTACCGCCAAAAATACCGTATTTAACGATGGTGTCGTCGGCAGTCGCGTTATGCTCATTGGCGAAGCACCTGGCCGCGAGGAAGACCGAGCAGGCAAGCCCTTTATCGGTCAAAGTGGGCAAATGTTAGACCGTATGTTTGCTGCCATCGGGCTTGATCGCACAAATCTTTATATAACCAATTTGACTCCGTGGCGGCCCGCAGGCGATAGGTCACCAAATGATGCAGAAATTGAACTGTTTATGCCATTTCTTAAACAACATATTACCCTCGCCCAACCCGATATTATCGTTACAATTGGCGCAGTTTCGACCAAAGCGCTTCTTGAAACGGATATGGGAATTACTAAAATTAGGGGCCAATGGGGCATTGTCACCGATTATAACGAGCGTCAAATCCCCGTTTTACCAATATTTCACCCCGCATTTTTACTGCGCACACCGACGCGCAAAGCCGAAAGCTGGGCAGACTTATGCGCATTACGCGCTTGGCTAGACAAGGGATTAGCGCCGCATGCTTAAAAAAACGACGGCTCTTGGCCTGATCTTTGCCTTAAGTATGGGCTATAACATTGGCGTTATTGGCACTGGCTTGGCCGCGGCCCAACCACTTGTTCCAATTGCGCGCCCAGCTTATGTGCCACCCCCAAAGCCGACAGATTGGGAGCTTTATGACACTATCTTTACCCTCCAAAGCGAAGCCAAATGGAAAGCCGCCGATGCCATAAGCGCAAAAATTACCGACCCTATTCTTATGGGGCATGTTTATTTTCAACGTTATATGCACCCAACAGCTTACCGCACATCTTGGAAAGAATTACGGAATTGGCTCAATAACTATGCAGACCACCCTGGCGCTTGGCAGGTTTATAAACTTGCCGAGAAGAGAAAGCCCAGCCGTGCGAGAATGCCGAAAAAGCCGCCATCGCGGGTTTATCATGCTTCCAGCTTACAGCCTGCAAGCGCCTTATTTCGCCGCTCTAGCGCGCGTTCTGTCCAAAGAGAAGTAAAGCGCCTCGTCTACAAAGAGCGGCCTACACTCGCTCTTAGATATATTTCAAAGCGCTCGGTTGATAGTCGCCTTTCAGCTGCAGAGACAGACGCGCTAAAATCTCTTATTGCGCGCAGTTATTATATTGAAGGCAAACCAAACGAAGCCCTAAAACTCGCTCTTGATGCCACGCGGTCACGCGCCGAAGTCCCGATGGTCGATTGGCAAGCTGGTCTCGCCGCCTACCGTCTTGGAAAGATGGACATTGCCATTAAGCATTTCGAACAATTGGCCGCGAGTGATCGCATTTCATCACGTACATTGGCAGCCGCACATTTCTGGGCGGGACGAGCTTACTATCAAATCAGCTCCCCAAATAAAGCCGCCGAGCATATGGCGCTCGCCGCCAGTTCAGGATTGAGCTTTTATGGCATGCTCGCACAGCAAACTTTAACAGGAAAACTCGATATTGTTTGGCAACAAGTGGAACGAAATCATTATGATACGATTGCACATTATCCAGCCGTTAAACGCGCCGCAGCGCTTGACAAAGCTGGCCAGCGTGAGCTCGCCGAATTAGAGCTTCTTTACTTACAAGAGCGTTTATCTGAAACCGAAGCGCGTGCCGCACTCGACTTAGCTAAAAAATTAAACTACCCAGCTGTAGAGCTGGCAATAACCACCCGCCTGAAGTCGCTTCATCCAGAAGAGGTACCAAACCCCGAGGATAGCTACAAACAAGTCGCATTTGAAGGTAAATACCCCATAATCGACACGCGCGAAGTTGGCATAAACACGGTTGATCGCGCCATTCTTTTTGCTCTTATTAGACAGGAAAGCCGCTTCAAAGCGCGTGCCAAGTCACACGCGGGAGCGCGTGGACTTATGCAAATAATGCCCCGCACAGCAGCTTTTGTTACCGGAGACCGAAAGCTCGCCCGCCGCAGTGGCCGTGAGCAATTATTAAAAACCGATTTAAATCTAGATATCGGGCAACGCTACATTAGCATGTTGCTAGGCGAAAATTATTTTAAGAATAACATTGTTTACGCTCTGGCAGGTTATAATGCTGGGCCAGGAACGCTGAAGCGCTGGCGCCGTGAAATGGACGATGTAAATGACCCTGTTTTATTCATTGAGAGCATATCTGCACCGGAAACGCGCAAATATGTCCAGCATGTTATGGAAAACCTCTGGATTTATAGAAGTCGGCTTGGGCAAGACACGCCAAGTTTGCGGCTGCTAGCTGAAAAAAGCTGGCCGATATATGTCGAACAAGACGAACATCTTGTTCAAGCTAAATTGAAATTAGACTAAGACTTCAATACGCTTCAGAAGCGTTTCGACAAATCAGCGATGTTCTGATCAACCAGATCTCGGCGCTGATTATCATTCAGCGTGTCTTTAATCAACTGTTCTGCTGTTGCTATTGCCACTTGCGTTACGGCGGCTTGAACTTCTTTGATCATATTAGCCTCAGCACGCGCGATTTTATCTTCGGCACCTTGCGTCCTGCGTTCTAATTGAAGGTCAAGTTTTTCCTTGGCCTCCACAGCCAAACGCTCGGCATTTGCCTTAGCATCTTCAACAATTTGTTCGGCTTGTTTTTCAGCAGCGTTGCGCTTTGATTCATATTCTGCGAGTAAGTTCTCAGCATCCGTGCGCAACGCATGGGCCTTATCAAGCTCCGCTTGAATTTGATCGGCGCGATCATCTAAAGCCTTGGTTAACTTGCCCGGAAGGCGCAAAAAGAAAAAGGCGCCAATGACCGTGACAAAGGCTAGTCCGACGTAGAAGGTTTCATCTATCATGGCTTGCCTCTAATTTCCCGCGCGATTCATCGCATTATCAATATCAGCGTCGCTTGGCTTTTGACCAGACACTGTTTCAACAATATCTGCAACGACGTCGCGCGCCGAACCAACAATACCTGCCATAGCAGCATCGCGCGATGCTTTTAGTCTTGTTTCAGCCGCCTCAACGCGCTGAGCAATCTGAGCATCTATTGCTGCTTTTTCTTCATCCATCTCTGCCTGAATGCCATTGCGGACATCTTGGGCTAACTTAACTGCATTTACCCGCGCTTCGCTTAGAGCTTCTTCATATGCTTCTAAAGCCTGCTTGGCCTCTTCACTCATACGCTCAGCAGCATCAAAGTCTCCTTGGAGACGGCTTTGACGGGCTTCCAATGTTGAGCCGATACGAGGCAAAATGAAGTATGTCAGCACTAAAAATAGCACTGAGAAAGTTATCGCTAGCCAGAAAAGCTGACTGCCAAAACTGGATGGGTCTAGCTGGGGCATTATCCGCTCACATATTCTAAGTCTTCAATCTTAGCTTGCCACAAGGGTCAAACCAAGAAATCGGAACATTTGCTTATTCAAGGCTTTAAAAGCCTTTTTCCTAGGGATCTAAAGCGATCAAATGGGGCGTTTCCGCCCCATAAAATCAAACCACAAAAAGAAGGATAAGCGCAATAATCAGACCGAAAAGACCTGTCGCTTCAGCAAGCGCAAAGCCCAAAAGCAAGTTCGGGAACTGGCTTTGTGCGGCTGATGGATTGCGTAACGCGCCGGCGAGGAAACTGCCGAAAATGTTACCGATCGCCATGCCGGCCCCTGCAAGGGCGATACATGCGATACCTGCGCCAATATATTTTGCTGCTTCTGCTTCCATTGGTAAAACCTCCAATTGTGCCCATCTGGGCGGGTTAAATATAAGTTAGTGATCCATATGTATGGCTTCGTTGAGGTAGATACATGTCAGAACCGTAAACACATAGGCCTGGAGCCCGGCGATTAACAATTCCAACCCTGTAAACGCTACCATCAGCGCGAAGGGGGCAATTGCCAACGGAATAAGACCCGCTGACGATAATCCGACGACAAAGCCGCCGAAAATTTTGAGCATTGTGTGACCAGCCATCATATTTCCGAACAGTCGAACCGACAGACTAACCGGACGTGTTAGATATGAGATAAGCTCAATCACCACAAGAAGCGGTAACAAGACCGCTGGGATGCCAGATGGCACAAATAATTTTAAAAAACCAATACCGTGCTTCATGAAACCCACGGCCGTTACTAAGATAAACACACTAGCTGCGAGGGCAAAAGTTACAATTAGATGGCTCGTCACCGTGTACGAATAGGGTAGCATGCCCAGCATATTACAAAACAAAATGAACATAAATAATGTGAAAATAAAGGGGAAATACTTCATGCCCTCATTGCCAACATTCTGCTTCACCATACCAGCGATGAAGCCGTAGGCTAATTCGCCAAGTGACTGCATGCGGCCAGGCACAATCGACGTCGTGCGCGCAGTTAAGGCCATGAGCAACATAATCGAACCAACAGCAAGAACCATCCACAAAGACGCGTTGGTAAAAGATGTATCAATGCCCATTATCGTTGGGAGATCATAAAGTGAATGCACCTCAAATTGGTGCATTGGATCAATACCTGCTCCGGCTTCTTGCCCTTCTGATTGCACTTGTGAGGCCACGCCCGCACTCCCCGTCATTCTTAGAGCCCAAAAAGGCTCTGTCGTTAATCTTCGGTCGATAAGCCATCCTGCTCATCGCGTTTCTTTTCAGCGTCCTGCACCTTTTGGCTCAATGTGCCAGCAGTCCGGACGGCATTCATAACCCCAGCCGCCATGCCAAGGAAAAGCAGTACGATCATGAACAATGGTTTTGTATCAAAAACCTTGTCGATCCACCACCCTATAAATCCGCTTACGCCAATAGCCGCTATCATCTCGATCGTCAAGCGGTAGGCCAGTGTTAATAGCCCTCCTGAGGCATTTCGGCGCGGTTCAGAGCCATAATTTTGCTTCGCCGCGCTGATTTTGGCCTCAAGCTCTGCAATTGCCGTTTCATCCTTGTCGGTTTTATATGTCATTCCCTGCAATCATGATAAGTATCAAATTGAATAAAATTATGGAAAAGGATTAAAATTTGGCGATACTTTGCTTCTATTTAACATAAAGTTTTAAAATAGTAAGACATTGTTTTTATGCGTTTATTTTTCCATCAAACGCATCAATCTCTTCCTCTGAACCACCCGCATCGGCAAATTGTTCGGCCTCCTTCAAGTCAACCGAAATCAAGGTGCTCACGCCGCGTTCTTGCATTGTAACCCCATATAGACGATCAACACGCGCCATTGTCAGTGCGTGGTGGGTTATCAACAAGAAGCGTGTTCCTGTTGCCTCAGAAATTTCACGAATCATATTGCAATAACGCTCGACATTGGCGTCATCGAGCGGCGCATCCACCTCATCGAGCACGCAAATAGGTGATGGGTTGGTTAAAAATACGGCAAAAATCATCGCCATTGCCGTAAGAGCCTGCTCACCTCCCGATAAGAGCGACATGAGCTGTGGCTTCTTGCCTGGCGGATGCGCAATAATTTCCAATCCAGCTTCGAGAGGATCATCAGACTCTGTAAGCTCAAGCCGCGCCGTGCCGCCACCAAACAATTGCGTAAATAAACGCGAGAAATGCGTATTTACCGACTCGTAAGCCGCCAGAAGGCGCTCACGGCCCTCTTTGTTTAGTTGGCCAATACCGTAGCGCAATTTGTTAATCGCACTTGCCAGATCATCGCGCTCCGCCTTCATGTCGGCCATTTGCTTTTCAATCTCGCTGGCTTCTTCGTCAGCGCGCAAATTTACACCGCCAAGCGTCTCGCGCTCGCGACGAAGTTTTTCTAGCTTTGCCTCAACGTCATGCACGGCAGGCATTGTCTTGTTAGGATCATGCGCCGCGATGCCAAGCGCCATCTCAGGCTCAACTTGCAAAATCTCTCGTATGCGCTGTGAAGCTTCAGCTTCGCGTTCTCCAGCATTTTCTTTATTCGCCTCTAACCGTGCCAAACCTTCACGTGCCTCGATAAGCGCTCCTTGTGTTTCGCGTGCTGTCTTGTCAGCAGCGCGCAGGGCATTTTCAGCCTCTGCTAAGGTATCAGCCTCACCCTTACGCTTGGTTTCAGCCTCTTGAATAAGATTAAGTAAAACTTGCTTTCGTGCACCTAACTGCTCTGGTTGTTCACTCACCCGCGCCAATTCGGCAACCACATCTGCTGATCTGGCAGTCAATGAGCTTATCTGCCCGCCAGCCGCCTCAATGCGCTTTTCCCAAGAGACTTTATCTTCACTGATGCGGCGCAAACGGCTCTCTCTAAGCTGGCGGCGCGTCCGCAACTGGTCAAAAGCCGCACGTGCTTCGCTCAGCGCCGCACGTCCTTCTGCAACGAGCTGGCGTAATTCATCGACCCTAATTTGAGGGTCAGCGGCTTCATCAAGCTCGGCTAGGGACGCCAACGTCACCGACTGCAATTGCGATTGTTCATCGAAATCAGCGGTTAGTTGAACAAGCGCATCACTGAAGGCGGTTTTCTTCGTTGCAAAATCAGCACGGCCGCGCTCTGCGTTTGCAAGCGCCTCGCGCGCCTCAGACAATTCTTTACGATATGTTTCGAGTTTTAAAACAGCCTCTTTTTCAAGAGCAACGATGTTGCGGTGTTTTTCTTTTAGAGAGGACATCTCTTCATCGCGTGCTTGTGCTTGTTTTTCAGCAGCCTCCAATTCGCGCACGAGGTCTTGCAGGCGATTGCGTTGAGCTAAACGTTGAGCCGCCGCGGTCGGCGCTTCAGCAGCCGCGCAATAGCCATCCCAGCGCCACAAGTCACCATCCAAAGAAACAAGTCGTTGGCCCGTTGCAAGCCGTTCTTGCATTGCCCGCACATCAGACTTATCGCGAACAATACCTATATTATGCAGGCGGCGGGTCAACGCTTTAGCCCCTTTTACAAAGTTAGAGAGTGGCTCAATACCCACAGGCAGATCTATATCTGGTGAGGTTTGCTCTAACAAACGCCAATGCGCAGGTGCCTCTTCATCCGAGGAGGCATCCAAATCATCACCCAAGGCAGCGCCCAAAGCCATTTCGTAGCCCGCTTCCACATCCAAAGCGTCAACCAATGACGGATAACTCTTCTCACCTGGACGCGCGAACATAGCCGATAATGCAGAGCGTTCACCAACAAGACGCGCAACCACTTCTTGCGCCTCACGCAAGGGTGACACTAAAGCATCCACTCGCTCGGAGGCCAGACGCACATCATTGCTCAATGCTTCGAGGGTCTCGCTGGCATCTTCAACTTTGCGCAACACTTGGTCACGATGTTGTAACAACTGGGCATCTTCGCTCAACGGAAGCTCCGCCTGAAGCAGGCCATTTAACATTGATTGACGCTCATCAATTTGGCTCTGTAGCCGCGCGATACGCGACTGCGCACTTTCTTTCGTCGTCATCAACGCATTTCGCTTGGCACTAAAATCCGCTACCGCACGATTAGCCACATCAAGCTCAGCCTCGGAGGCCTCTAGTTTCTCACCCGCTGCATCACAGGCTTTTCTTGCCCGCGCCTCGCTCTCGGCCTCGTCATCCTGAACTTCAGACAGCAAAGTCTTAGACTCATCCACCAAAGTTTCTAATTGCAGTTGCGCATCTGATAGCAATGCCATTTCGCGCTGTTTATCTGCCTCTAGATCGTCATGCTGTCGCTGGAGGCGCGCGATCATTTCTTTGGCGCGCGCTTCTTCGGAATCTAAATTATCGCGCTCTATGGTTAAGCGGCGAAGCCCTGCTGCTGCATTGGCTTCGGCCTCACGCAATGGTGGTAAACTTGCCTGCAATTGGGCCTGCCCCGTCGCGGCGGCAGCCGCTGCTTGCGTGCGCGTATTAACATCCTGACGCGCAGCGTCGAGCTCAGCGTTAATCTCGGCAAGCTGATCAACGATGGATTGCCAACGCAAATGAAGCGCTAAGGCTTCGGCTTGACGTATCTCGCCAGACAATCCGCGATAGCGAGTAGCTTGGCGCGCTTGACGGCGCAGACTGCGCAAATTGGTATCCATTTGCCCGAGTGCTTCGTCGACCTTTTCAAGGTTTCCCTCTGCTGCGCGCAATCTGAGTTCGGCCTCGTGGCGACGGCTGTGCAGACCTGATATACCCGCTGCTTCCTCCAAAATACGGCGTCGCGATTCCGGCTTGGCGTTAATTAATTCACCAATCTGACCTTGCCGCACCAAAGCTGTCGATCGAGCACCTGTGGAGGCATCAGCAAATAAAAGCTGGACATCTTTAGCACGCACGTCACGCCCATTAACACGGTAGGCCGAGCCAGCTTCGCGCTCGATACGACGAATAACCTCGATGGTTTCATTGTCATTATATTCCGACGGAGCATCGTGATCGACATTATCGAGATAAAGCCCGACCTCGGCATGATTACGTGCAGGACGTGCGGTCGTTCCCGAAAAAATCACATCTTCCATACCCGACCCACGCATCGACTTATATGAAGTTTCCCCCATCGCCCAACGTAACGCCTCGAGTAAATTGGATTTACCACATCCGTTTGGCCCCACGACACCGGTTAAACCTGGTAAAATATCCAAGTCGACAGGATCAACAAATGACTTAAAACCTGATAGCCGCAGACGTTTAAAATGCATGTGGTTTCCTAGCGCTGATCT
>ENA-OUOG01001853-OUOG01001853.1-marine-metagenome-genome-assembly--contig:-NODE-1853-length-23301-cov-5.268989_pt1 | contig 23301 bp, 17 predicted proteins | sample MGYA00248635_ERZ508505 | MGnify/ENA primary metagenome ERZ508505 (study PRJEB26176, sample SAMN06267871) | marine metagenome | isolation source: Saanich Inlet, British Columbia, Canada | place: Pacific...
CTAAACAACAGAGCCGGCGATGCGGTACAGCCAGACTGGCAGATGATCGATCTAAAAACTGAGCGCGTCGAATCCGGTATAGCAGCTTCAACATTGGCAGCCATAGGTACAACCCTCAGCAGACAACAGCAGGTGCTGGTGTTTCTCAACCGGCGTGGCTATGCCCCTGCGCTACTCTGCCATCAGTGCGGCTGGACCGCAGATTGCAATCAGTGCGATTCGCGACTCACAGTGCACAGAGCCCGCGGTCGCCTCATCTGTCACCACTGCGATCATCAACGGCGTATTCCCCAGCAATGTCCAGGCTGTCAGGGCCAGCAACTGATCGCCGCCGGCGAGGGCACCGAACGCAGCGAAGCCTATCTGCAGCAATGTTTTCCCGACAGCAAAGTGCTGCGAGTAGATCGCGACAGTACCAGGCGCAAAGGAGCCATGCAGCAGGTGTTTGATACTGCAGACAGTGGCGAACCCTGTATTTTGATAGGCACTCAGATGCTAGCCAAGGGACATCACTTTGCCAATGTCACACTGGTCGCGGTTTTGGATGCAGACAGTGGACTGTTTAGCCCAGACTTTCGCGGCCATGAGCGCACAGGCCAACTGCTAACTCAGGTGGCTGGCCGCAGTGGCCGCGGCAAAGCCCGGGGACAGGTGTTGATTCAGACCCATCAGCCAGAGCATCCACTATTGGAGCTATTGATGACTCAGGGCTATGGCCAGTTTGCCAGAGAATTACTGACCCAGCGTCAATTTAGTCAGCTGCCTCCCTTCCGGCATATGGCAGTTATCCGCGCCGAAGCCCAGCAGGCTAGCGACGCAGACGATTTTTTACAGCTAGTCCGTCAGCTTGCAGAAAATATTGCACCTCCCAGCCCAGACCTTTCCTATCTGGGGCCCCTGCCAGCAATGATGGAAAAGCGCGCAGGACGCTTTCGCTATCTGCTTCAGCTAGAGGCAAAGCAGCGCTCTGCTCTGCAGGCACTGCTGTCTCAGTTGGCACCTCAGCTAGAATCTCACCGGGACAGCCGCCGGGTGCGCTGGTCTATTGATGTAGATCCCCAAGAGCTATAAAAAAACGTTTATTGATAAGGATATTGTTTGGTAACAGCAGGTTCCTTAACCTACAATTGTCTGCTACCGGAATAGGCTCAACCCATGGCTCGTAATTACCCAAGAAAATCTGCTACACGCTCAACGCAGAATAAGTCTGCAGGCTCGTCCTCTGCACCAGCATTTTTTGCCGGTATGCTGGTTGGTGTGCTGGGCATGTATCTTATGCCCATGGTTTTTGATGGCAAAATACCTGACACCAAAGCCATTACCAAAGCTGCGGAAAAGGTCGAAATACCGGATGTTAAATTTAGCTTTCACGATATGCTGAAAGAGTCAGAAATTGTGATTCCGGAAGATCAGCAGTCAAAAGACCAGGCTGCAGATCGAAAAAATTATGTCTATTCCCTGCAGGTGGGATCATTCAGAAATAAAGCCGATGCCGAGGGTTTGCGCGTTAAACTGCTGCTGCTCAACCTGACCGCCAGTGTTGAAACATCTGAAGCTGTCGCAGGTGATGTATGGCACAGGGTACTGGTAGGCCCCTTTGCCAATACCTCCAAAACTGCAGCGGCGCGAGCCAAACTCTCGCAAAATGATATAGATAGCCTGCTGGTTAAACGCAAGCTCTAGAGGTAGGCGTCGTACTCCATCAGCGTGACTCTGCTGTCAAACTCCTGTTTTTCCATACGCTTGCTCTGGGCATAGTTTCTCTGCATCTCAGAGCCCAGTGCATCGCGAATAAAGTCTGACTGTTCAAATGCTTTAATGGCATCATTCCAAAAATGCGGCAGCTCAGGTTCAACCTCTCCGGCATCGCCCTCTACCGCGGCTGGTGCCACCAGCTTATTCTCAATGCCGTAAAGAGCCCCTGCCAGCATAGTAGCAACCGTAAGATAAATATTGGCATCTGCGCCCGCGACTCTATGCTCAATGCGGATGGCCCGCTGATCACCGCCGGGAATACGAATCGCCGTGGTGCGGTTTTCATAGCCCCAGTTGGGTGCCAGCGGCGCATAGCAGCCAGGCACCATACGTCGGAATGAATTTATATTGGGGGCAAAGATGGCCATGCTGTCGGCCATAGTTGCCAGAGAGCCGGCAACCGCCTGATTGAGCAGTTCCGACCCAGAGTCAGTGCCGTTGTTAAAGACATTGTTGCCATCGGTATCGATCAGGCTGAAATGAATATGCATGCCATTGCCCACCTGATCGGCGAAGGGCTTAGCCATAAATGAGGCCACCCGATCATGGCTGCGGGCAACCTGACGAATCGCACGCTTGAGCATGCTGCCCTGGTCACAGGCTCGCAGAGCACAGTCTTGATGATCGAGATTGATCTCAAACTGGGAGGGACCAAACTCAGTGATCAATGTATCAACTGGCAGGTTCTGAATCACTGCGGCCCGATTAATAGCATCCATTAGCGGTGCAGTATCGCGCATTGCGTCCAGACCATAGGTCTGACCGCCCAGGGCTGGACTGCCATCCAATGCCTTTTGACTGTGCTGGGGAGCACCAAACTGGTCGCGGTCCAGTTCAAATAGATGAAACTCCATCTCACTGGCCACCACAGGAGTTAAACCCAGCTTGGCGAAACGTTTGAGGATATTTTCCAGGGCAACCCGGCAGTCGCCCTCGTAAGGCGTCTCACCAGTAAAGTCACCCATAGAGACTATAATCTGGCCCGTGGGTCGATCGGCCCAGGGCACAGGTGCCAGGGTGCCGGCATGGGGTCTGCAAACACCATCTTTATCCCCAGTTGCGGTAACCAGCTCCTCTAGATCACGACCCCAGCTATCCAGAGAACAGCTGGTCTGGGGCATTTTATAGCCCCCCTTAAACAGCTTGTCTATCTGTTCCCGCGGCAACCATTTGCCCCGCTGAGTTCCATTGAGGTCGTGCAGCAGTACCTCAAATATCTCTATGTCCGGGTGCAGTTGCAAAAACTGCTCTAGCTGCTGATCTGGGTTATCCATTTTAAATCCGCTATTTGTCTGCTATTTATCTGTCTGCTTGTTAGCTCGGGGAGCTAGTATGCCACTTTGCTCTATATAAAAAATCTGCCAGATGCACCATCTACCCCTAGAGGGTATTCGGCGACCACCCTGGTGCATTAGTATGGAGCAAAGTATTACCTCAGAGTCAAAACCCAACAACAGGGGGTTAGTCATGCTCAGTAGAGCCTTAGGTCCCATCTTGCTAGTCACTATCAGTCTTGCCGGCTGTCAGGAACCAACAGTCAGTATGGCCGAAAAAGTATTTACCGGGGGCACTATCTATACCGCAGATAGCAGCCAGTCCGTAGTTTCAGCTATGGCCATATCTGGTGATCAGATACTTGCTACAGGCAGCGACAGCAGTATGGCAGCCTTGATAGGCGAGCATACCCAGGTGATTGATCTGCAGGGCAAAATGATTATTCCCGGCCTGCATGATGTGCATATCCACCTGCCCGGTATAGTGGAATCTGACAGCTGCGATCTCGCCAGCACCCCCTATTCCCTAGAAGATCTGGTACCCAGATTAAAGCCCTGTCTGCAGGGGTTGGACGCCGGCGAATGGCTCAGCGTAGATCAGTGGTCCTACACTGCGGGCAACGAGCCCTCAGAGAGGCTGCCCACAGTGCGCGCAGCGCTGGATGCAGTGTCGACCGAACACCCTATTATGCTGCTGGGCAATGACGGCCACCATGGCGCAGTCAACAGCTATGCCCTGGCTCTGGCAACCGACAAATACGGCAACCAGGTAGGCCTTAGCGCTGAGACTCTAGCCGCTGAATTTGTCGACTTTATCGCCACAGTAGGAGTAGATGCCAGTGGAGAGCCCAATGGCGCTCTCAACGAGGATGCCCGCAAGCTGGTCAATATACCTAATCTCTGGGGCTACCCCGCCGTAGATAACCAGTTGGTAAGCAGAATCAGTGACAAGCTGGCAGCCAATGGAATTACCTCGGTTCTAGACGCAGCGCTCACCAGCAAAGATATCGCCGGATTTGCCAGTGCCGCAAAAGACAGTGCACTGACCTACCGTATGTCCGTCGCCTTTTATGCTGACTTTGAAGATTACCGACCTCAGCCGGATGCGGCCATTGATGTAGATGCTGTGGTTGCTGATATGCAGAATCTGCAGACAGCCCACCGGGGAATTGCCAATTTTAAACTGGACACCGCAAAAATATTTATTGATGGGGTTACCGAGGGCAATCCCCATTCCCACCCCCCCACCTTGCCCAATGCGGCCTCCCTGAAAAACTATTTGCAGCCTGTTTTCAGTGCAGACGCTGAAACCGGCGCTATCTCAGTGCAGTCCTATGTGGATACAGATTCTGCTGCCTGCATTCAGGGGCGCAGATTGAGCTCTGCGGCAGATAAAAAAGCCTTTTATCGAGAGCATGGTTTTCTGGTCGCCCAATGCACCCAAAGCAATGGCCTGTTAGAAAAAGAAGCTGAATTTTTATACAACTACACCCTGGCGCTATTTAGTGCAGGTATCAATGTGCACAGCCATGCCATTGGTGACAGAGCGGTGCGTTTTGCTCTGGATGCCTTTGAGGCGGCCCGCAAAGCCAGCCCAAATTCACCAGCTAACCTGTCTATGGCCCATGCGCAGTTGATTGACCCTGAGGATATAGGCCGGTTTGCTGAACTGAATGTCTACCCCACATTTACCTATGGCTGGATCGAACCAGATGTGGGCTATCTGATGACTGTGTCTCCCTTTCTCGACCAGATTAAATCGGTGGAAGATTTATTTGACCCCAGTGACTATGGCTTCAGTAATTCCTATCCCGCGGGCTCTATAGCGGCTGCTGGCGGAGTCTTAACTGCAGGCAGCGATGCCCCTGTAGATACCAGAGAACCCAGACCCTTCTTCAACCTGGAAAAGGCGGTTACCAGACAACAGGATGAGACCGGCAGAGTGTACAACCCAGCCGAAAAAATCTCTCTGGCCGATGCTCTGGATGCCTATACAATCAACGGTGCCAAAATGCTGCAAAATGATCAGATCAGCGGATCATTGGAGGCGGGCAAAAAGGCAGACTTCGTTATTCTGGATACCGACCTGCTAGCATTGGAGGCCGCGGGCAATGCCCATCAGATATCCGCTACCCAGGTGCTCTCAACCTGGTTCGACGGACGTAAAATCTATGGGGCTGACTAGAGTCAACTGAGGTGGAACAGGGCTCGCCCACCCCTTTGGGTACATGACTGCGGGCCTTCTCTGGTGTCTAATAACAGCAGTGAACCACAACCTTTTCCCTGCTGTAGTATTCAGTTTCAACCCCAGCGCAGCAGCCGATTAATTAAGCAATCCGAGAGACCAGCTATGACCAAGATGCTAACGACTGAACAGTGGCAGCAATTAGATGCGCGTCGTCATCTGCATCCCTTCACCGACTTTGGCGACTATGCAAAAAAGCCCGGCAGAATTATCAACCGCGCTGAGCATATTTACATCTATGACACAGATGGCAATAAACTGCTCGACGCCATGTCTGGACTCTGGTGCTGCAGTCTGGGTTATAGCCAACCCAAAATTGCTGAAGCGGTAAGCAAACAGTTTCAGGAACTGCCCTACTACAATAATTTTTTCCAGTGCAGCAATGCACCGGCAGTAGAGCTGGCCGATCGCCTAGTAAACATGACCCCAGATCAGTTTACCCATGTGTTTTTTACCGGCTCCGGATCAGAGGCCAATGACACTAATATCCGCCTGGTGCGCCGCTACTGGGATCTTAAAGATCAGCCCAACAAGCGCATTATTCTATCTCGCACCAATGCCTACCACGGCAGCACCATTGCCTCAGCCAGCCTGGGTGGCTTTGAGTTTGTCCATAATCAGTTTGAAACCCTGCCCTATGTTCAGCATATAGCCGACCCCAACTGGTACTGCAGCGGCGGTGAGCTCAGCGCCCATGAATTCGGACTGCAGGCGGCCCGTGAATTAGAAAAACGCATTGATGAGCTGGGGGCTGAAAATGTCGCCGCCTTTATTGCCGAGCCCATCCAGGGAGCCGGTGGCGTAATAGTGCCACCAGACAGCTACTGGCCAGAGGTCAGCCGCATCCTTAAAGAGCGCGACATTCTGTTTATCAGCGACGAGGTGATCTGCGGATTTGGCCGCACAGGTAACATGTTTGGTTGCCAGACATATGGTACAGAACCAGATCTGATGACCTTTGCCAAAGCGGTTACCAATGGCTTTCAGCCTCTGGGTGGTGTTATGGTCAGCGAGAAAGTGGCCAGTGTGATCACAGGTTCCGGTGGTGAGTTTGGCCATGGCTTTACCTACTCCGGCCATCCGATTGCCTGCTCTGCAGCGCTGGCGACCCTAGAAATTATTGAAAGTGAAAATATGGTAGACCTGGTAGCCAACGATGTGGGCCCCTATTTACAGAGCAAATGGCAGGCTCTGGCAGAGCATCCGATTGTGGGCCATGTGCGCGGTATTGGCATGCTGGGTTCCATCGAGCTGGTGCGCAACAAAGCAACTAAAGAGCGCCTGGAGCCAGAACAAAAATCTGGCGGTATCTGCCGTGAGTTCTGCATCAGCAATAATTTAGTCATGCGCGCAGTGGGCGATTCAATGATTATTTCACCGCCATTTGTCAGCAGCCATGAAGAAATTGATCTATTAATCGAACGTGCAACCAGTGCGCTAGACGCCACGGCGCACCATTATCAAGTGAAGGGTTAGCAACATGGCTGGTGATTGGGGAAAATTTAATTGGCAAGATCCATTTAATCTGGATGATCAGTTAACGGATGAAGAGCGGCTGGTGCGCGACACTGCGGCCAACTATGCTCAGGAAAAACTCGCACCCAGAGTGCGTCAAGCCTTTAGCAACGAAGCCACTGACCGAGCTATCTTTAACGAGATGGGCGAATTGGGCCTGCTGGGCGCCACTATTGATGGCTACGGATGCTCCGGCGTCAACTATGTCTGCTACGGGCTGGTGGCCAGAGAAATTGAACGGGTGGACTCCGGTTATCGTTCAATGATGAGCGTGCAATCCAGTCTGGTGATGTACCCCATCTATACCTACGGTACAGAGCAGCAGCGCGAGAAATATCTGCCAAAGCTCGCCACTGGCGAGTGGGTGGGCTGTTTCGGCCTGACCGAGCCAGATGCTGGCTCAGACCCAGGTGGTATGAAAACCCGCGCCAAAACCGTCGATGGCGGCTACCTGTTATCCGGCAGCAAAATGTGGATCAGCAACTCGCCTATTGCCGATGTCTTTGTGGTCTGGGCCAAAACTGACGACGGCATTATCCGTGGGTTTATTCTGGATAAAGACATGAAAGGTTTATCCGCCCCCAAAATTGAAGGGAAGCTGGCACTGCGCGCCTCAATCACTGGCGAGATTGTGATGGATGAGGTGTTTGTGCCAGAAGATCAACTAATGCCCAATGTGCAGGGCCTGAAAGGTCCATTTGGCTGCCTCAACTCAGCCCGTTACGGTATCAGCTGGGGCGTTATGGGCGCCGCCGAAGACTGCTGGCATGGGGCACGTCAATACTGCATGGACCGCGTGCAGTTTAATCGGCCTCTGGCTGCTACTCAGCTGATTCAGATGAAGCTGGCCAATATGCAGACTGAAATTAGCCTGGGCCTGCAGGGTTCCCTGCGCGCCGGTCGCCTGAAAGATCGCGGCGAACTGGCTCCCGAACTTATTTCATTAATGAAACGCAATAACTGCAGCAAAGCCTTGGATATAGCTCGTATGGCCAGAGATATGCACGGCGGCAACGGTATCTCCGATGAGTATTCAGTGATGCGCCATATGCTCAACCTCGAGGTGGTCAACACCTACGAGGGCACCGCCGATGTGCATGCGCTAATTCTGGGTCGCGCTCAGACCGGTATTCCGGCCTTCGGGTAAGCCTTATGGCAGGACCACTGGCTGGATATAAAGTACTGGATATGAGCCGCGTTCTGGCTGGCCCCTGGGCCGGTCAGATGCTCGCCGATCTGGGTGCTGAAGTAATAAAAATAGAGCGCCCGGAAGTGGGTGACGACACCCGCCACTGGGGGCCTCCCTACCTTAAAGATAGAGCCGGTAATAATACCGAAGACGCCGCCTATTTCTTCTGCACCAACCGCGGTAAACAGTCGGTGACTGTGGATATCACCCAGCCCGAAGGGCAGGAGATTATCCGCCAACTGGCACTGCAAGCTGATGTGCTGATCGAAAACTATAAGGTGGATGGGCTGAAAAAATATGGCCTGGACTATGCCTCCATGGCTGAGATAAACCCCGGCTTAGTCTACTGCTCAATTACCGGTTTCGGCCAAACCGGCCCCTATGCCGAACGTCCAGGCTATGACTTTTTAATTCAGGGTATGGGCGGACTAATGAGTATCACCGGCGATCCGGACCATGAAAACGGCGGCCCGGTAAAAGTGGGGGTTGCAGTAACCGACCTGTTTACCGGACTCTATGCCGCCAATGCAATTCAGGGCGCTCTGCTGGAGCGTCACAGGTCTGGTCTTGGTCAGTATATAGATCTGGCACTGCTGGATGTACAGGCTGCTGTGCTAGCTAATCAGGCCAGCAACTATCTAACCGGTGGCACTGTTCCTGGCCGCCTGGGCAATGCACACCCCAATATAGTCCCCTATCAGGCCTTTGCCACCGCCGATGGCCATCTTATTTTAGCTGTAGGTAATGACAGTCAATTCAGACGCCTTTGCTCAGTGCTGGATATGCCTGACTGGGCAGATAATAGCGACTATGCCACCAACTCAGCGCGGGTCAGCAACCGTCAGTCACTCTGCACAGAGATTAGTCTGCGCCTCGCCCAGCGCGGCAGTGAGCAATGGTTGCAGCTGCTGGAACAGCATCAGGTACCCTGTGGCCCAATCAATACCATAGATCAGGTTTTTCAGAACCCCCAGATACTGGCTCGCAAAATGTTGGTAACCATGGAGGATAAACGTGCTGGAGAGGTGCAACTGGTGGGCAATCCAATCAACTACAGTCGCACCGCTATAGAATATGCAGTGCCACCTCCATCCCTTGGAGATGACACTGCTTCCGTACTAGGGGAGTACCTCGAGTACACAGAGTTACAAATCGAAACTCTGCGCAATAAGTCGGTTATTTAGCTTTCTGCTGAGCGATCCACTGGTCTATATTCCACTCTAGAATCGCCAGAGGCATAGCGCCGCTGGACAACAGCGCCTCATGGAACAGTCTGCTGTCAAACTGTTCACCCAGGGCCAGTTCAGCCTTAGCGCGCACTGCCAAAATAGCCTGCTGCCCCACTTTGTAGGAGGTAGCCTGGCCAGGCCAGACCACATAGCGCTCAATCTCTCGAGTAACCTCAGCCTGAGTAAGCCCGGTTTTTACCCTCATATAGTCAATGGCTTTTTCCCGACTCCATCGCTTGGCGTGCATACCTGTATCCACCACCAGCCGCACAGCCCGAAACATCTCGTCCTGCAGACGGCCCAGATTGCCCAGAGGGTCTTGGTCGTAGACAGCCATATCAGCAAAGGCAATGCGCTCCGCATACAGGGCCCAGCCCTCAGTATAGGCACTAAATGGGCTCAGCTTTCGCAGCAGTGGGACATCCTCAATTAGCTGGGCCGCGGAAATCTGAAAATGGTGGCCAGGCGCCCCCTCGTGGTACATAAAGGTGGGTAGTTTCCAGCGCGGATTGTCACTGGTATCTTTTTGGTTGATATAAAAACGTCCTGGTGTAGAACCATCCAGCGCCGGCGGCTGATAGTAACCCCCGGGGGAGGAGTCCTGAGCATAAAGAGGTACCCGCAGTATTTCCAGAGGCTGCGGAGGAATGGTGACAAAGTGCTGGTCAGCCATAGCCATCAGCTGATCATTCACCTGGTTTAAGTAGGCAATCTGTTCAGCGCGCCCCTCGTCAGTGTTGGGAAAGTTGTGTTCCGGCAGCTCCATAAGAGTCTGAATTCGCTCAAATATACTGCCTTCGGTCATACCCAGCTCGGTCAAAATTTGAGCCATTTCAAGCTCAATGCGGGCTACCTCAGAAAGACCTAACTGATGTATCTGTTCAGCACTCATATCAGTGGTAGTGTTGGACTTTAGAGCCTGTGTGTAGATTGCCTCGCCCTGGGGCAGGCGCCAGATACCAGCATCATGATTAGTCTCGCTCAAAAGCGTCTCAAACAGGGCTATCATCTCCAGATACTGGGGAACAATCTGATTGTCGACTATATCTACCGCCTGCTCACTGAGCAGCAGCTTGCGCTCTGGACTTATATTGTCGAGTTTCTCCAGCTTGGCTGGCAGGTTGGCAATCAGTACATTGTCGTTGCCCGAGGCCTCGGAAAATGCGCGCATACCCACCAACACTTTTTCAATAATAAAATCCGGTGGCACCGTGCCATTGTCTCTGGCGTCCATCACCCGCAGTTTGACCTCCCCTATAACTCTGCCAAATTCCTCTAGGCGCGAAATATAGCGGGTCAGGCTTTTATCATTAATAATTTGGTGTCGGTCGGTCAAAAACTGTGGCAAGTTCACCATAGGACCAGAAATCTGATTGACCATATAGCCGCCATAGGGGTGCTCTGCGGAGCGAATTAGATCCTCAAAAAACCACGCCGCTATCTGCCAGCTGAGAAGCTCCTGCCCCTCAAGCCCCTCGGGGCCGTAATGATCAAGGCCGGCGCGAGCAGTCCGCAACCTGGCCAAGGACTCCTCCTCCGCCTCCAGGGTATAGGAGGCCAGTTTGCCACTGTGAAAATCCAGAGGCGTATTATCAATAATACCCAGAGCAGTAATCAGTTCAGGAGAATCAATGGCCAGCTGAAAACTCACTTTGTTGATGTAGTTGTTGATGCCGACAGGGGTGGCCCAGAACCAAAAATAGGCTCCCAGCACAGCCACCAATAGTAGGCCGACAAGATATTTAAAAAATTTTATTGCTGCAGACATTTATTGAGCCCCCTAAAAAACCATATCTGGCCCTGAAAGCAGGGCCAGATGCGCTATAGCTTTAACAGTACTAGATTTACAGATTAGACGCGATCAAAGCGCCATTTGGATGCACCAGTTAGACAATATTTCTCTACCCTAGTCCACCATGCGCAAAACAGGTACGGGGAAACCGTTGAAGTCGCAGGCACAGGTGGTGCAGTAGGCGCCCAGATTGGGCATATAGATAAAATCCTCAGCCTGGGTATTGTCTGGCAATGTGTGGCGACCCATAACATCGATGGAATCACAGGTTGGCCCAGCCATGGTCCAGGTACCGGGCTCACCGGTGCGCTCGCTGATAAGATTGACAGGAAAGTCTCCGGTAATCTCCAGTAGGCCTCCGTAGAAACCAGTATCCAGATAGACCCAACGCACATCATCGCGGGTGGCCACACCCACTACCTGAGTCAACAGACAGCCGGCAGATCCTACCAAAAACCTTCCGGGCTCAGCCATTACCTGAATCTGCTCAGGGATAGACTCCAGCGCTTTATTGATCTCAGCACCAATCTCTTCAATGCTAGGCTCATCACCGCTAAATTGCAGCGGATAGCCGCCACCTAGGTTGAGTAGTTCAGGTGCAAATCCATGGTCAGACAGCTTGGCGAACAGCGCTTTTGCTGCCTTGATTCCCTCCACCCAGTTACTGATATTGCCGCACTGGGAACCCACATGAAAGGTAACACCGCAGATCTGCATATTCAGACGTTTAGCGGTTTCAATAATCATTTCTACACCGGAGGGGCTAGCGCCAAACTTTCCGGCCAGAGGCCAGTTAGAGCCTTCATTGCTGACTTCAATACGCAGATAGAGCTTGGCATCAGGCTTGATGGCGGCAATTTTAGTCACCTCTTCTGGCGTATCCACAGAGTACCAGAGCATGCCAGCTCGAGCGGCATGGGCAATAGAGACCGGGGATTTTATCGGGTTGGAGTAGAACACTGTCTCCATATCCACATCCAGCTTCACCATGGCATCTATCTCTGCAATAGAGGCAACTTCGAAGCAGGTACCCTCCTGCTTAAAAATCTGCAGAATTTCAGGATCGGGATTAGCTTTCACCGCAAAATGCGCTCGTACTCTTGGCATAGCTGCCATAAACCGTCGGGCATTGTCGCGCAGTCGCTGTCTGGACATTGCCAGCACAGGCTCCAGATAGTTTTGGGTATGGGGCGCGGTAAAGGCGATCTGCTGACGGCAGTCTTCCTCCACCATCAATCGCTGTTGAGTTTTAATATTGTTATTTAGTTGAACCGCTGCCGCCTGACTCATTTCACACCTAATATAAGTACCTAAGATGGAATTATTGTAGGGCTTTAAATTGTCATTTTGTATTGCCATTCTTATCATTTTGTATATTATTAATTATCAAAATGATTTATAAATTGGCATATTGACATGAAAAATGAACAGCAACTGCTGCGTTTGCTCCAGGAAAATAGCCGTCGTACAGTTTCAGACCTGGCCAATGAGCTGGGTTTAAGTCGGGCTACAGTGCAGCAGACCATGGAGAGACTTGAGCGCAGCGGTGTAATCCAGGGTTACACCATCAAAATTAATCCCCATTACCAACAGCAGCAGGTCAGCGCCTATATTATGATTTCGGTGATTCCCAGAAAGACGGCCGATATTGTTCGCCAGATCCATAAAGTGCCTCAGCTGGATATGCTTTGCACCATTAGCGGTCAATACGATTTAATCGCCAAGGTCACTGAGGCCACCACCGAGGCCCTGGACAATAGCATCGACCGCATAGCTACCCTGGATGGAGTAGAAAAAACTCTCAGCCATATTGTATTGTCCAGAAAGGTAGATAGATAGCGGGCAGACTGGTAACTTAGCGGCTCCAAAAATAAATTATTAGCAGATACTGATCCCCCTATGAGCAAAATAATAACAAAACCCAGCTTACTGGATGCCATCACTCCGGTGGTTATTTTAATTACCATGCTGGCCGGCACTGTGTATGTGTTTGGGCTGGATTCCTTTGGCCCCAATCAGGTGGCACTGATTATGGCTGCAGCTGTAGCGGCCATGATCGGTATTAAAAATGGTCACAGCTGGAAAGAGATTGAGCAGGGCATGATAGATACCATAGCGGTATCGCTGCAGTCACTGCTTATACTGCTGATGGTCGGTGCACTGATCGGCAGCTGGATACTCTCGGGCACTGTGCCCAGCATGATCTACTATGGGGTTCAGCTGATGTCGCCAGATTATTTTTATCTGACTGCCTGTCTGGTCTGCGCCCTGCTGGGCTTTAGCATTGGTAGCTCCTGGACAGTGGCCGGCACCCTGGGCATAGGCCTGATGGGTATTGCCGCAGCACTGGATCTATCCCTGGCTGCCAGCGCCGGAGCTATTATTTCCGGTGCCTATTTTGGCGACAAACTCTCGCCACTGTCAGAGACTACCAACCTGGCGGCCGCAGTAACCAGCAACAATCTGTTTGACCATATTCAACATATGCTGTGGACCACTATTCCCGGCTTTCTGATCACTCTGGTGCTGTTCTTTATCCTGGGCATTGGCAGCGGTACCAATCTGGTGATCGATGATATCGAGACTTTGCAGGCCGCCATGCAAGAGACTTTTAAGATTAGCCCGCTAATGCTAATCCCTATGATCCTGCTGTTGACCATGGCAGTGAAAAAGCTCCCTGCCCTGTCAACATTGATTTGTGGCACCTTGGCAGGCTGCTTATTTGCTGCAGTTTTCCAGTGGGACACAGTGATTGCCCTAGCCAATGACAGCAGCCTGAATGAAGGTGCCGCGGTATTTAAAGGATTATTTAGCTCCATGTTTCTGGGTTACAGTTCCGATACAGGCAATGCATCTCTGGATGCCCTGCTATCCAAGGGGGGCATGAGCAGCATGCTCACCACCATAGGTCTGGTTATCAATGCCATGGCCTTTGGGGGCGCCATGCGCCGCACAGGTCTGCTCGAGCGTCTAGTGGAGGCAGCTCTGAGCCGAGTTAAGTCCGCAGGTGATTTAATTGTTGCCACCGTAGGCACCTGTATAGGCACCAATCTTCTGGCTGCCGACCAGTATCTGTCCATTGTTATCCCAGGGCAGATGTTTGTTAAATCCTATGAAGAGCGCCAGCTCAGCACAATTAATCTGGCTCGTACCCTAGAGGATTCAGGCACATTGACCTCGGCACTAGTGCCCTGGAATACTTGCGGCGCCTATATGTCAGCTACCCTGGGGGTTAGCACCTTTATGTATGCCCCCTTTGCCTTCTTCAATATTCTCTGTCCTATTATTGCCGTGATCTATGGTTATTCTCAGATTGCACTGCAAGAGCACAGGCCCGCCACCGACAAGCAGGCTTAATTTATAGGGGTGGTTATGGGGTATCTAAACAGACTGCTACTCATAGCCCTGTTGGCAGCCACATCTGCGGCAGCTGACACCACTTCTTTCGATGGCCAGCTGGCCATGGAGCATATTGCCCAGCAGATGGCCTTTGGCCCCAGAGAACCAGACAACCAGCAAGCTAAACAGCGCACTCTGGAGTATATAGAGCGCAGTCTACAGCCCCTAAATGCCAGACTCAGCAGACAGCACTTTGCCGCCTATGATCTGCAGGGCACCAACCTCTGGGCCAGTTTTCCGGTCGCCGGTAGCAATACAGCGACCAGTGAGCGAATTATGCTCGGAGCCCACTGGGACACTAGACCCCATGCCGACAGAGACAGGGATAAAACCCGGCGCCTAATGGCCGTTCCCGGAGCCAATGACGGCGCATCCGGCGTAGCTGTGTTACTAGAGATCGCGCGGCTTTTGGCCTCTAAGCCCGCCCCAATCACTGTGGACCTGATATTTTTTGACCTAGAAGACATGGGCCAGATTAATAATCGGCCCTTCTCTATTGGGGCACGCCAATTTATAGCCGCCAACCCTCAATACAGACCTAGCGCCGGCATTATTGTCGATATGGTCTGCGACAAAAATCTATCTATTCCCCGCGAGCTATTCTCTCAGACCAGAGCTCGGCCGCTGATGGATCAACTCTGGGCCATAGCCAAACGTCAGGGAGCCAGCGCCTTTAAAAATAGTCGCGGGCACTATATTAGCGACGACCATCTACCCTTTTTAGAGGCAGGCATACCAGTGGTAGACCTAATTCACTACCCTTTCCCCACTTACTGGCACACCACTGAGGACAGCATTGATAAATGCAGCGGCCACAGCCTTAAGCAGGTGGGCAATGTATTGAGTGACTTTATCTACACATATGGGCAAAATCAGGCGAGATAAAGCAGTAACCGCAGAAAATTAATTGAGGCCACAGATGACCAGATATAACCTAAAATTATTTGTCAGCGCTGCACTATTAACTAGCCTGCTATCAGTTTCAGCCAACGCAGAGCAGCTTTTGCAGTCTATACAGGCAGACTATAAACAGCGCCTTGGCGATCTGTTTGTCGACTTTCATCGCAACCCAGAACTCAGTACCGCTGAGGTGCGCACCGCCAACAAACTGGCGGCAGAACTGCGAGGCAGTGGCTTCGAAGTCAGCGAAGGCATAGGTGGTACGGGCATTGTCGCCCTGTTAGAAAATGGCCCTGGGCCACTGGTAATGCTGCGCGCAGATATGGATGGCCTGCCCCTTGAGGAGAAGTCAGGCTTAGCCTATGCCTCCAAAGCCAAGCAGCTGGATCCTATTACCGGCAAAGTTTTCCCGGTAATGCATGCCTGCGGTCACGATGTGCATATCACCAGCCTGGCGGGGACGGCCAAGCAGATGGCTGAGCGCCGCGACAGCTGGTCAGGTACATTGATGCTGATCGGCCAACCTGCGGAAGAGCGTGTGATAGGTGCGGCGACCATGATGCGGGATAATCTCTGGCAGCGCTTTGGCACCCCAGACTATGCCCTGGCCTTCCATGTTTCTGCAGGGTTGAGCGCCGGATTAATCAATGTGCAAGAGGGTGCGCCATTTGCCGGAGCCGACACAGTGGATATTATTGTCCATGGTATTGGCGCCCATGGCGCCTCACCCCATGCAGGCAAGGACCCAGTATTGCTCGGCAGCCAGATAGTGGTTGCACTACAGTCACTGGTTTCCCGGGAACTGCCCCCCAGAGAAGCTGGTGTAGTGACCGTGGGCGCCTTTCACAGTGGCACCAAGCACAATATTATTTCCGATCGCGCCGAACTGCAGCTGACAGTGCGCAATACCAATCTGCAAACCAGGGATACATTGTTAGAGGGCATTGAGCGGATTGCGGTGAATATGGGACGCGTGGCTGGTCTCCCCGAAGACAAGCTGCCAGAGGTGATTATCCTGGACGAATCCACCCCGCCCACCATCAATAACGATGCATTAGTCAGGCGGCTGAGAGCGGTTTGGCAGACAAATCTAGGCAGTGATAGGGTCACCAATATAGCCTCTCAAGGCATGGGGGCAGAGGACTTCCCCTCATTTACCACTGAGCCAGAGATACCCAGTGTGTATTTTTCGGTGGGAGGTACCAGCGAGGAAGACTTGAAAGCCGCTATCAGTGGCACTGGGCCAAAAATAGCCTCTCACCACAGCCCATTATTTAAAATTGAACCCAAGCCAGCCATTATTGCTGGCGTGCAGGCCAGTGTTTTAGCACTGATGGAGTTAATGCCAGTCGAGTAATGACGCCTAGGAATCCAGCACCGACTGCAGCGATCTGAGGCAGTAGTCGACATTTTTCTGATGGCTGGCATGGCCCATCAAGCCAATGCGCCATACTTTGCCAGCCAGCGCACCCAGACCAGCACCAATCTCCAGGTCAAATTCATTGAGCAGTGCTGTGCGCACTGCCGCATCGTCTGCCCCCTCCGGAATATACACTGTATTTAACTGGGGCAGTCGATCCTGCTCTGGCACCAAAAAGCCAATCCCCATAGTTTCCAGGCCAGCGCGCAGGGCCAGATGATTCTGCTGATGGCGAGCCCAAGAATTCTCAAGTCCTTCCTCCTGCACTATCACCAGAGACTCGTGCAAACCATACAGACAGTTAACCGGCGCCGTGTGGTGATAGGCGCGCTTGCCCTCACCGCCCCAGTAACCCATTACCAGATTAAGATCTAAAAACCAGCTCTGGACGCGGCTGCCGCGACTGCGAATTTTCTCTGCAGCACGCTGATTAAAGCTTACCGGCGACAGTCCCGGAGGTGCAGACAGGCACTTCTGCGAGCCCGAGTAAATGGCATCTATATTCCATTCGTCCACCTTGAGTGGCGAGCCCGCTAGACTGGTCACAGCATCAACAATTGTCAGGCAATCATACTTATGGGCCAGTTCGACCAGAGTTTTGGCGTCCGACTGAGCGCCGGTGGAGGTCTCCGCATGTACAAAGGCCACCAGCACAGCATCCGGATGAGCTTTGAGCGCGTCCTCCAATTTTTGCGGATCAACCGCTGTACCCCAGTCATCCTGAACCATAATGGCAGTGCCGCCACAGCGCTCTACATTCTCTTTCATGCGCCCGCCGAACACGCCGTTCTGGCAGATAATTACCTTGTCACCGCACTCCACCAGATTGGCAAAACAGCACTCCATACCAGCAGAGCCAGGAGCAGAGACAGCAAAGGTCAGTTCATTTTTAGTCTGGAAGACAGCCTGCAGCAACAGTTTTACTTCATCCATCATGCCTACAAAGGCAGGGTCTAGGTGCCCCACAGTGGGCCTGGCCATGGCCTGAAGTACGCGCTCACTTACATCTGAAGGACCAGGGCCCATCAGGGTGCGCTTTGGTGGTATAAATGAAGTAATCGTCATAGGGGTCTCTCTCAATTAGCTGTGTGCGTCAGCCACAATACCGCTTGTTTTTAAGTCGGCAATGCGAGCCTTGTCCAGACCCAAGCTCTGCAGCACTTCATCCGTGTGGGACCCTACTTCTGGGCCCGGCCATTCTGTGCCGCCGGGAGTGCTCTGCAACTTGGGTAACAGGGCGGGAATTTTGAGGGATTCACCGTTAATTTCAACCGCTTCAAATAATTCCCGGTATTTGAAATGCTCATCTTCCATCATATCCGTGGCGTTATACACAGGCCCGCAGGGTACCCGATGTTCCTCAAGCACCGCCATGGCTTGAGCCAAACTATTTGCCGCACACCAGTTGGCCAGCACCAGATCTATGTCGGCTTCGTGAATCACCCGCTCAGCATTGCTGGCATATTTTCGATCTGTAGACATATCCTCGCGACCTACGGCCACCATCAACCGTGAGAAAATAGAATCGCCATTGCCCCCGATCACCAAAAATTTATCGTCGGCACATTTGTAGGTATTGGTGGGCACAATCCCCGTGACAGTAGTACCAGAGGGCTGACGAATCACTCCGGCGCCATCGTATTCCGGAATCACCGCCTCCAGCAGATTAAACATAGACTCATAGAGGGCCACATCGACCACCTGCCCGCCATCCCGACCACTAGCATTGGCCTGATCTCTGGAGCGCAGAGCCATCAGAATACCCATCACTGCATGCAACCCGGATACTGTGTCGCCAATGCTGAGATTCGGGCGCACCGGGGCCTCTCCCGGATAGCCATTCACAAAGCGGAAGCCACTGATGGCCTCACAGGCTGAGGCAAACCCAGGCTTTTTGGCATAGGGGCCGGTCTGACCATAGCCCGAGATACGGGCATAGATAAGGTCCGGGTTGTCTGCCCGCAGGCTCTCCGGATCCAGGTTCCACTCCTCGAGCACCCCAGGGCGAAAATTCTCTACCACTATATCTGCAGTTTTGAGCAGTTCGCGCACCAGGTCGCGGCCCTGCTCAGTTTTTAAATCCAGGGAAATACATTTTTTATTGCGCCCCAGACTGCGCCACCACAGCGATGTCCCATCTTTAACCTCGCGCCAGTTGCGGATTGGGTCACCGCCCGGGGGCTCTACCTTGATAACTTCGGCACCAAAGTAACCCAGCATGCAGCCAGCGAATGGCCCAGCCAGCAGTTGGCCCAATTCAATTACCTTCAGACCCTCAAGTGGTTTGCTCGTCATTGTGCTAAATCCCTAACTCTCAATTGTGTGTCTTATGATTTTGTGCGTCATATTTCTAGTTCCTGCGTATAAAAATTTGCTGGCAGAGCAAATAGTTAAAATTTATTGTTTTGCAGCCTAAAACCCACAAGATTCTAGCAGCCAAAAGTGTAAACTGTGTCTAGAAAATAAATATTTAATTGCTGCTATCGTGCTAACCCCATGATTTTGCAGTCAAAGAATTCAATGGCAATGGATAAAGCTAGAAAACTTGCCATTCATTGGTCTCGCCACGGAACCGGCCTTTAAGTCAAGACTCTAATTTTTTAGTCTATTTAGGAGCTGGTAATGTCCACACACGAATTTACGACGAAAATTCTCATAAGCTATAAATACAGTCTATTTACCATTTTTGTTATCTCTGCGCTCACAGTTGCAAGTACGGTTGGGTACGCCCAAAAGATTGACGAGCAACAGCCCATCTCTGATCCGGTAGAAGACTATATAGATGCAATTAACAATGTCGAAGCCGAGTACAGCGCCTATTCAACCGAGCTATCCGATCTCTATCTAGGCCTGGGTAAATCGCTCTATTCAAAGCAATCCTATGCAGATGCCCGTCAGGCCTTCCAGCGCGGCATGCAAATTGAGCGGGTTAATTATGGCCTGGATAGTCTGACCCAGGCCCCCTACCTGCTATCTATTGCTGATACCGAAAGCTATATGGGCAACTGGGATAAGTCCCAGAAGGCATTGGAAAATCTATACAGCATCAATACCAAAGCCTATGGTGAAAATGATGTACGCATGTTGCCTGTACTCGACCAGATGCTCGACTGGTATCTAAACAGCTACGATGATCGCTCTTCCAATGGCGGCTATGCCAATCTGGTCGTCTCTGAACGCATTGCCATGCGCATGCACCATATTCTCGAGACCGATGTGTCCCTGGATGATCCTGAAGCCCCGGATCGCTACCGGCGCCTTGGCTATCTGCAGTACTTTATTGCCAACCATATCAAGGAGTATGGCGAACCAAGCCAGTCAGGTATGACATTTTCCACTGGCAGCGCAAGTACCCGCGCCTCCTCAAGCACCTCACACAAACACTTTCACCGTGGCAAAGTCGCTCTGGAGAGGGTGGTAGAGTCACTGGTGCAACAGGAAGATAGCAGCGAAATCGATCAGGCCCTGGCCATTGCCGAACTGGGCGACTGGTACCTGGTATTTGGCCAAAGATTCTCTGCCACCGAGGCCTATCAATTGGCCTATGATGTGCTTGAAGACAATGAACAGGCAGAACAGCTGCGCGAAGAGCTGTTTAGCAAGCCTCGCATGATCAGCTTTAGCTTAAACAAAGGCCCTGAGTCAGATATGGTTGCGGGCCCCAGCGAAACTCAGCTGCAAGTCAACATGATGGTATCTGAGTTTGGCGTGCCCCAGGATATAGCTGTGCAGGACCCCGCCGCAGACCTATCCAGCGAGCAGCTGCAGGCCCTGCGCAAAGAAATTAACAATCAGCGCTTTAGACCGCGACTTATCGCCGGCCAGACCGAACCGGCGGAGCATATTATTTTTTATGACAAACCGGCTCCCCAGAGCTAGACAATCGACGAGCTGTTTATGACTTATACCAAAGCAACCACCGCCAGCTTCAGCCAAAGAATTGCAGGGCTGCTCAGTGCCCTGATTATTGGGCTGCTGTTAAGCGCCTGCCAAATGCCCTCCTACAGCCCTCCCGGAGGTTCCTCTGGACCCTCGGGCTCCAGCGGCGGTGGCGGCGGTGCAAGTGGTGGCGGTGGCTCAAGCGGCGGCGGTTCCAGTGGTGGCGGCGCTAGCGGTGGTGGAATGTCCGGTGGTGGAATGCCCGGTGGTGAAATGCCTGGCGGTGGAATGCCCGGCGGCAGTCAGCCTGGAGAACAGTCCGGCGGGCAATCTGGAGATCCTCAGGGAGCAGATGGCAGTGGCTCAGCGGGAAGCGCCGGGGACGGACAGTCTGTTGAAGATCTGGATAAGGCTCTGGATGACTCACTCGACGGCTTTGATGATGCTGTGGGCGGCTCCGGCAAAGGTACCAGCGAAATAGATATCCTCAGCCCTAGCGGCAGCACCGGTATGGAAAACAATAGCGATGAACCCCTGTTTGAAGAGGGCTCTGAGGGAGGTATGGCCGAAGCCAATGCCGAACTCGAGAAACGCGCCGCCGAAGGCAGTGGCGAGGGCTCGGATGGCGCTGAGAGCTCAGATGGCGCTGAAGGCGCTGAGGGCTCTGAGGGCTCTGAGGGTTCGCAATCAGAGGGAGGCAAAACCCAGGGTCAAGACAGTGGGGGTTCAGCAGGCGCTGAGGGGTCACAGGGCGAAGCTCTGCCAATCCCCGAGGATATAGATGATGGTCAGGGTGATGATATAGTCGAACGACAGATACGGGATGCCGCCATGAAAGAGACAGACCCAGTGCTGCGCGAGCGACTATGGGACGAATATAGGCGTATCAAAAACCAGTAATCTAAACTAACCAGCAAATTAGATAACTAAATTTAGACCCAGATGGACAGGATTATGAAAACCAGCATTGCAGAGACTAATCGAGCCAATCAGATTCAGCGCAAACTGATTGCGGCAACTCTGTTTGCCTGTGTCGCTGTACTGGCAATCACTGCACCTCCGGCTGTAGCTGCCACAGATAAGATTACCTCGTCCACCGCTCTCACCCTGCGCACCCCCAGCCAGCAGATTTCCGATGCTGCACTGTTAGATGTAGGCATTCCCACCCTCAACGATGGACTGTACCTCACCGACGAAAGTGACACTGTATTTCCCGAGGTGCGCTACGCCGAGGCCATTTATTTCTCCAATCAGCTGGCCAAAGTTATGGAGAAAAGCGGTGCCTGGGGCGCTATTCGCGTCACTCCCACCGACAGCGTGATTATGGATCTGTATATCACCGGGACCATACTGCAGTCCGATGGCGAAACCATGGATCTAGATATACAGGTCAGAGACAGTAGCGGCAAACAGTGGTTCGCCAAGAACTACAAACAGACCACAGGCAAATACGCCTACGACCGCCGCCTGAAAAGACTGGGCGATCCATTCCAGAACCTGTTTATTCGCATCGCCAACGATCTGCTGGCCTACCGCGAAAAACTCAGCGAGCAGCAGGCCATAGAGCTGCGCACCATCTCAGAGCTGCGCTTTGCCAAGTCCTTTTCGCCTGAAGCCTTTGATAGCTATGTGAGCGAACGCCGCGATGGCACCTTAAAAATAGATCGCCTGCCGGCAGAGAACGACAGCATTCTGATGCGGGTGCGCAAAATCCGCGATCGCGACTATCTATACATAGACACCATGCAGGATTACTACGATGGTTTTTCCCAGCAGATGCATATGGCCTACCAAGATTTTCGCCGCTCTTCCTACGACTCGGTAGTCAAGGCCAGACAGCTGGAAAAGCAGGGTAACCGTCGTATTGTCGCCGGCATAGGAGCTATTCTTGCCGGCATCTACGGCCGCTCCCAGGCCGAGACCAGAATGGTTAATGATGCCAGCACCGCCACTGCCGCAGTGGGAGGCTTTGTATTGAAATCTGGTCTGGAGAAAAAACAGGAAGCCGCAGCGTACAACGAATCCGTGGCCGAAATGGGTTCCTCACTGGAGGCAGAAATTGCCCCCCAGGTTATCGAACTGGAGGACCGCACTGTCACCCTCACCGGCACAGTGCAAGCACAGTATCAACAGTGGCAGGAGCTGCTGCATAAAATCTACAAGCAAGAGCGCGGGACATTGTAATGACCAGCAGACCAGGCCAACAGGAAGGCAGACAAAAATTGATTATCGGCGGCTTACTGCTACTGGTAGTCGCTGTGGTCTTGCTGCTGCCCAATATGGTCTCCGACCCCTGGATTGCAACCGCCGATGAATCCGCCACCCCAGTCCCGGCAAAAACTGCCGTCAGCCCATCCACAGCTGCAGAAAAAACCAAGTACCGCCAAGATTCACAGAAGGTGCTAGCCCAGATTATCGCCGTCCGCGACAGTCTCAAACAGCAGAATGTCGAGTACTGGGGCGATTTTGAATTCCGTCAGGCCCTGGCACTAATCGACCAGGGTGATGAACAATATGGCTATGGGGATTACCGAGATGCCCAGGCCAGCTACCAGAGTTCGCTAAAACAGCTACAGGCCCTTGAGATCAGCGGCCAGACAACCCTGGAGACCGCCCTTCGCGATGGTATCAATGCCATAGAAAATGCCGAGCTGGCAGATATTGCCCCAGCCACAGAAGCCGCCGCTACCGCAATGGCCATAGC
>ENA-OUOG01001856-OUOG01001856.1-marine-metagenome-genome-assembly--contig:-NODE-1856-length-23284-cov-4.628690_pt1 | contig 23284 bp, 30 predicted proteins | sample MGYA00248635_ERZ508505 | MGnify/ENA primary metagenome ERZ508505 (study PRJEB26176, sample SAMN06267871) | marine metagenome | isolation source: Saanich Inlet, British Columbia, Canada | place: Pacific...
TAGTTGACACAACTTATGAAGTCGGTACCTCGACCACTGGTACAACTGAAGCTGATCTATATTTTAGAAATAACACTTCTGAAAAGATAACAGGTTTGCAATTTAGAGTATTTTACGATACTGTTGCCTTTAACGGAGCAGCTCCTACCGTTTCTCTACTCTATGGTGCATCTAGTCAGTATATGCAATATGTTACTGATTCCAATGAAGGACATATAACAATTACCATGGTTTATACAGGTACTAGTACTACCTTTAACTATAGTGATAGTGCTGCTGTTAAATTAACCTTTACCCACTCCGGTCCATCTGTATGGAACTCACTTCCTGGTATAGATAGTTTAAAGGTAACTGGAACTCAGGTATTTAACAATCTTGCTTCTACTAACCTTGGTAATGACACCACACTAACTCTACACTCTTATGGTGGTGCTTTCGTACAGAAATCGCTTAATTTCAAAGGTAAATTCTTAACTACCGACGGTGATGGGGCAGAGACTGTTTGGCTGGCTTTAGAAAAGAAACCAAAAACAGGATCCACATGGAGTACAGTTAATTCATACGCAACCGATTCTACTGGTAGATTTGAATTTACAGAAATCCTCGATACTACCTATTGGGATGCAAGGATAAGCATACAAGGCGACACACTAAGCTATGGTAATGTTATATCAACAGCAGATGCACAGAAAATTAACCAAACAATTCTTGGACAACACACAGCTTCAGGATTTGATTTCTACACGATGGATGTTAATGGATCCTCCTCCATAACTATCTCTGATGCATATAGCACTTTCTCAAGAATAGCTGGAGGACTAACCTCTTGGCCAAATTCAGTACCCGAACTTCTATTCTTTACTGACACAGAGTTTGGTGTTATCGACGGATCTTCTACAGACCTTTCAGCAACTTATCCTGGAGTTACAAACTTCACACATTACATCAATGGTGGTGTTGATTCGGTTACTTACTACGTTTCTGTTAAAGGTGATGCAAACTCAACAGGATATAACATGGCACGTTTAACCCCAGTTGAAATAGTTAACCCCAATAATGCACCAAACTACGTTATTGATCAAACAGTAGAATATAAAAATGTAATGGAGGAAATTGAAATCCAATTTCCAAATCTTGAAGTAAGCCCAGGTAACCTTGTGGAGGTACCTGTCGAAGTACTTAGTTACGATAAAAAAGTTGGTGCTTTACAACTGAATATTAAGTATGACGAGGACCTTTTAGAATTTAGGAACATAATAAATTCTGCTAAAGTAATGAACTGGTTAAGCTTCTTCGACCCTTCTGAGGGTAGAGTAGAATGGGGCGGAGCAGATTTCAGCAATGAAAACTTACTTGATGATAGAGACGTTGCTTTCACTTTACAATTTGTTGCACTTGAACCTAAGCAAGATTGGTCAACTTCACCTCTTTGGGTTGCTGAAAAATACGTTGGTGATATTAATTCGGATGACATGAACATCAGACCAACGGAGGGTAAGATCTTTATTTTCAAAAGATCATTTGATCCTGGATTGGTTGAAGCCTCTAGCATCATAACATTCCCAAATCCGACAACAGGACACACTGAAATACAGTTTGATCTTCCTGCTGAAGGACCTATTGAATTATCAATATTTGATCTTCTTGGAAGAAAACTAGTTAAAGTATTAGAAGAGGATCAAATGCCGGCAGGCCAATACCGTTATTCTGCTGATTTATCGGAACTACCTGCAGGGGTTTACTATTCATCTCTACTTACTACGGATGGTTTTACAACTAGTAAAATAATAGTACTAAAATAAATTAATTAAAAATGGCAAAGAAAAAATCTAGCTTTATCAAAAGAATGTTTCTCGACGAGAATGACATTAACGAAAAATCAATAGTTGGTTTTGGATCCTTCCTAATGATGGTTGCATGCTTGGCAGTTGATATATGGACAGGATTCCATGGACAAGAAATGCCAATCAACGAGTTTATCTTTGATGGTTTTATGATCATCACTTTAGGCTCATTTGGAATTGCTTCCGTTGATAAATATATCACCTCAAAAAGTGATAAGAAAGAGGAAGAATACTAAAAAATAAAATACGATAAAATACAATGGAAGAAGAAAAGAAAGAAGGTATGTCTCAAATCAAAAAGACAATTATAGGCATAGCTACTACAATAATTACAGGAGCCGGAGCTTATGTAACTACACACATCGATCAATTGTTTGGTGTTGTTGAAGAGACAGCAGTACAAACAGAGCAAGTCGAAGCAGCTCCTGCTCAGGTTGAGCAGAAGTCTGAGCAAAATGTAAATGTTGCTGGTCCTACAATTAACCTTACTGTCCCCCAGCAACAAACTCAAACAACAAGAGTTATTGAAAGGGTTATAGAAAAGCCAGCAGCTACCCCAGCTCCGGCTCCAAAAAAAGAAGTAGAAGATGAAGATCCTTGGTAAATTACTATTCCCCCTACTTTTCCTAACCGGATGTGGTACAATGGCAATTGTTACAGAAGGTGACGAGGTAGAAAGAAAAAGCATTTCAACAGTCTCTGATTACAGTGGGCCAAAAACTACTGTCCAGGTAATAAGTATTGACCTTGAGAAAATGTTTAAAATGTACCCAGATCTACAAGACAAAAATGTTGGTCTGGGTTTTGCAGAATCCGTACTCGATTATCTTGACGAGACTCAGAGATTCCAATTCACTGAGGAAAAGTCAGACATTAAGAAAAGAATGGTTACTCAATTCAAAGCATCTAAGAAAGGTGTTTTTGATGAACCTATTAATGGAAGAGGTAAAATAAAAGCTGCTAGGTATTTTGCATATGTTACTGTTGCTGACTTTGCAGTTGATGAGGATGAATCTTTCCAGAAGGGTAGAGCAAAAGTTGTTGTTACGACATTCATTAGACTTCAGGTTAGATTTGTTGATGCCGAAACCGGACAGATCTTTATTGGATCTGGTGAAGGCGAAGCAACAAAAACCGGTGAATCTTTTATGCGATCTCTTGATGGTATGACATTTTCACAGAGTACCGTTGGTAAGGCAACTAGAAAATCACTTGAAACTGCAAGTACTAATGTAATACAAAAACTTATCAGAGACGGTGTATTTGAAGATTAAGATCATACTCGCTTTTATGTTATTGGGTCTGTCCTCTTATGGGCAGACCTTTTTGTATTCATATGCTGACCCGTGTACAAACGAGATTAAGATGTTAACCTATGATATGTCAACACCTATAGTTGTTTCTTATTATGGGCAGACAAGAGCTTTCACATCTAATGAATTACAGACTGGAGCTTTTGAATCTTGGTTAAATGAGGTCTATGCGCAGCATTTAAATAGCCCGTGTCAGGGTGTGTTAGCACAACAGACTGCAACCACATATACTAACCTTACAACAAGCGTGATCCAAAATGTTATGAATTTAACAACCTTAACCGACCTTGGGTCAATTGCAGTAGATGTTGGTGGTAATGTAAATGATGGATCCTCTGGGATGGAGGAAGAAAATAAGGAAGGTAAAAATGAAAAGCGTAAAAACAAATCTAAAAAATCAACCAAAAGAAAAAACAAAAAGGAATCGAAAAACAGCGAATCCGTTAGTTCTTCTAGCTCTAGCAGCTCTGGGTCACAAAGCGGTGAGGAAAGTTCTTCTGGCAGCTCAAGTGGTGGTTCTGGTTCTAGCTCTGGTAGCTCAAGTTCAGGGTCAAGCGGATCTTCTGGATCCTCTAATGGTTCTGGATCTAGCGGTAGTGGTTCTAACGGTTCAAACTCTGGGAGTGGTTCTAGCAGCGGATCATCTGAATCCGGGGGTAGCGGAAATGGAGGAAGTTCCGGTGGGGGATCTAACGGAGGATCAGAGACGGAAGGAACTGGGAATAGTAATGGGGAACCAGGCGTATCTCAAGGCAACACACAAAAGGGAGGTTCCACATCTAAGGAAAAAGTCCAAGAAATAAAAAACGAGCAACGTAAAGCTTCTGCACAGCAAACTGCTAAGAGTGCAAGTAAAGCTAAAACCAATACTAAAAAGCCCGCTATTTTAGTAACTGGTGATATAGTTGGCCTCCAAAAAACTGACGATAGATCTAATGATGCTAGAGCCACACTTTCATACACTAGAGTAAAGGGTGACGGTACAGCATCAATTGGTGTTTCTGCAGACTATATGATAAACGCAAGGATCGGTAACATTACTTTAATGAAATCGTGGATAGGTGTAAACGAAAAGGGAAACAAACACATAAACTTAATTTCTTCCGGATTCTCTTTACAACCTGATGCGTGGTCAAACACAACAATGTTCATACGGGTAAACAGTATGAAAAGACTTACTGCAATATATGGTGTTGCTGGTAGTTACGGACTTTTATACGAAGAACCCATGACATCAACACTTGCCATTGGCGGATTTATGTATAAAGGTGTGATGCTTAAAAAAATTGAAGCAACAATTATTGTAGCAGGTATATACTCTCCATACACTAAGTATTATACTGAGTCGTGGTGGGACAATAAACCGGTTGCCATACCGTTCTTCAATTTCAATTACAAAATAACAAAAACATTTGGTTTGGGCATAACCGGCGGTGGAACTTACTTAGCTGGTGAAAACGTTCTCAATTACCAAGTGTTACTAGGGGCTAAATTGATACTATGAAAAAATTATTTTTATTCTTTGCTCTGGTCTTTGCTGCGTTTGCAAATGCACAATCTCAATTGTGCCCAAGTACCTCAACTAATTTCTGCTGTGAGTATGTAGCAAGTATAACCATAAATGGTCAAACCTACCAAGGTAACACTGGTTTCAGTGGTCCTGGATTTTATGACTATACAGGTACACCAGTACCTAATATTAAAGCTGGCGATCAGATATCCATATCATATACGGTTACTACTAATGGTCCATATAGGCAATATTTCAAATTCTGGTTTGATTTTAATGGTAATGGAGATCTTAGCGATGCAGGTGAATTAGTGCACTCTTATGATGAAACCATAAGTAATACTACCAAGACTTTTAATAACACGTTTACGGTGCCCACCAGTGTCTTTAATGGCGAGGTTTATATGAGATTTATCATGGTATTCTCGAACTCACCGACTCTCTGTGGTAATTATGCATACGGTAACACGTTTGACTTTAAAACCAATATCTCTGGTGCTGTCCAGCCTCCCCAATACTTCTCTCATCGTGGGTCCATCTATGATGCTAATGGTAGTGGACTTTCTGGAGTAGATGTTGATCTCTATAAAAAAGGTAACTCCCAGTCTACATATTCATTACACAGTACATCAACAACAGATACCTCTGGTCAATATGAAATTGTTACTAGCTTAGATACGACAGACTATGACTTCCAGATTAGAGTACCTCAGTTTAATCCACTGATTGGTCCTGGTGCTGTTGATGCTACTTACTTTAATCAGAAGATACTTGATGCTGATTTCGTTTCTGCCGATTACTATCAAGGTGATGTAAACAGGAGCTCACAGGTTACAATTGCTGATATTTATAGCATATATCAGAAATCACATGGGGCACTCTGGAAATCTGGTGTTCCCGGTTCCCTCTTCTTCACTCCGAGTGAATGGAGTTCTGTTTCTGCCGGAACTGCTAACCTTGTGAGTACTATACCCGGAAGTCAAAGTGTTATCATAAATGATCCAATTTCCTCCGACACCACAAATTTTTACCTAATAAGAACTGGTTTTAAAAACTAGTTAAAAATAAATAAGTTATATGTTAAATATATTATTACCAATTGCACTATCCTTATCAAACCCACAGATTGATACGGTATACAACAACTCAAATGTTGTTGAAATTGACGGAAGAGACATCAGATTTGGTGTCGAAGAAACCGTTGAAGAGTATCTAATAGATGCTAATCTAGATGACGATAAAACATATTCGATTGAGATAGTTACTGTTGAGTCACCACAGGAGGTTCTGAATATAGCGGGAACTAAGTGGTTAAGAAAGGATTACATAGTAAAAACAGCAATCATAGTAGATGGTGAATACTACTATGGTACTGGAAAAAGAAAGACAACGGTTTTTGCAATGTTCCTAGATGTTGAGGGTAACGAGGTACCTTTAAACAGGAAAGCTTTTTCTAAAGCTCTCCAATCTTCCCTTAAGGAATCTGTAAATGAAGTTGCTAAAAGGTAGATATATACTTAAATTAATCTATACAAAAATGAGAAATAAACGCATAGCGCTTTTTGAAGATTTCAAGGAGCAATACGAAGAAGAAAACGAAGTACTTGAATCTATTTATGAAGAGTGGAAGAATTCACTAGACTTTGATCTGTTAGAATATCTATTATCTGAAGATGAAGATGAAGATGAAGACGACAGAGAAGAGGAGGATGATGACGAGGATGAGGAAGAATATACCTCAGGTGAGAAAGCAGCATTATCTAGGGATTTTCAGGTAATGACCAAAGAACAAATGGCAGCTATTTACCTTAGAGCATTAGGAGATTCGGAGGAAGATAGAGGGAAATATATCGTTATGATACCAGACATGGATAAATTTGGTAGCTATGATGGATCCGACAGATCATTTTCTGTTAAGAATGCAGCATTTGCTGATGCAATTGGATTGGAATCTGTCCAAACATTAACCAAAACAGCAAAGAAGTTTTTTAATCTTATTACTGGTAAGGGTGAAACTAAAAGCGAATCCCTATATCCAAAAATAGTTAATGCTTTTAATGAGTTTTCTACTATGAGACCGAGGGATATAGCATTGTATGCGGAAGGAGCTATGCAGGATTCTTCATATACTAAGAATAGAGATGCTGTTTCTGCCAAATACGATTCAGCAAAAATAGCAAAAGATAAAAGGATAGCTGCAAAAAAGAAGCTTGGCTTATCTGTTTTCTCGCTAGTTAAATCACTCAGGAATAATCCTCTATTCTCGGATCCAAAAAAAGCTCAAAGAGCGGCTATTATGAGAATATCAAGGGATTCGGAATTGGACCCCGGTAAGGTAGAAAGAGCTTACCTGGAATATTTAGGTTCTGTGAATAATTCCAGTTACTATAAAAAGTAACATTCTTTTAAATATGTTATAGGATCTGTTGAGATAAAGAGCTTCTCTAAGGAATTCTTCTAAATCATCTTCGGTAACATATAAAGGATCATGAGGGAAATTGGGATCAACTCCATTTTCCCTCATTAATATCTTAAACATCTCCTCATTCATTACGCTTTCCTCCAATATTGTTTGTCTATAATCAAACACTCTAGAGTATTCAGTTGCTGTAAGAATAAACATCACAGTGGATGTTATCAGTGTATCTGTTAATATTCCGAATAGGAAAAAGAATAAATATAATAGAAATACAGCTTCATTTTTTTCCACTTTAAATTTAAACGGGATAACACCAAAAAGGTATCCTGTTTTTTTGTGATTATCCATTTCACTTAAGTAGTATTTCATTCCTTCGTCCATATCCTTTTATTTTATACTGTAATATTAATCATACCTAATGAAACAAAAAAACGAAAGCTGAATTAGTAATATATAGAAAGTGTATGCTATTAAGTGAATGCGTAAATCAAAGCAAACCTTTTGCCGAACCCAATTAAATATAACATCAGTACAGAATCAAATGCTTTAAACGTCGGTTCATTTTGGATTGGTACAGGAGATGTAAGTAAAGGTCCGACAAACTCAACAGGATTCTGGAATGGTATAGATCCACCTAGCGGCGGATATGCTGTTTATGTTAACAAGGCTTCTGGTGGTCCTTCTATTGCAATTGCTAATAATGACAGCGAACTTATTGCCATAACTAACAATTTAGCAGGAACCTCTTATACCACTGTGGATCAGTGCTTTACTTATTTTGATGGGCAAACTGATAAGATGGTTATCAGCAGTGAATTTAATCCTTGTGTAACACAGGGCTTGTTGAAATTTTTTGATGCAACCTCTTTACCTTCATATCCCCGAAGTGGATCTGCCTGGAAAAATTTGGCGACGGATGGGTCGGACGGCTCTATTATTAATGGGCTTACTTTTGGTAGTGATGGTAGGTTTACTGGGTACTTGAATTTTGATGGTGCTGATGACTATATAAGCGTGTCTTCAACCCCAGGCAGGTCTTCAACAGTGAATACTGTAGAAATGTGGGCAAGGTGGAGATCCGGTAATAGTGATATGTTCGTTGGTTGGACTACATATGATATTTGGACTAGCGGGAGTAATCTTGGATTTAATACAGGACAGAGCGACGTTTACGGGATTTCCAGTACGGATGTGAGCAACCTCGGTCTGGTTGGTACTGGAGAGGACAATTGGCACCATTACATCTTTGAATTTACAGATCAGGTACAAGATAATAAGATTTATATAGACACAATAGAGCAAACCTTGAGCCAGCAGTCAAGTTCTACCAATTTGACTGCTACGAGATCATTTTCAACTAATTTTAAGATCGGTGGCTGGAATAATAGTACTGGCTATGGCTTTACTGGAGACGTTGCTATATTTCGTCTCTACAACAAATCATTAACACAGGATGAGATCCACTTCAACTACTTTGGATCTAATGTGGAAGTTGACGGCGACTATGTAAAGATATTTAGACAATACTCGGGTGGTGGTGATTTTTTCTCGTCCGCTAATGATTGGGAGGAAGCTAAAAATACAAACGAGGGTAAACCCGACTCTAATAAATATTCAATATTAAATACCTTAGAGAAGTATAAAAGAGACGGGAAATTTACACTTAAGATAGATTACCCATCACTAGGAACCACTAACATTTGGTCCCAAACAAATAATCCAGTAACAGACAGTGGCAGTGGGGGAGTTACTGGATACACTGCTATTTCTATAGACACTACTGCCAATGGATGGGGTGGATTAGAAAGGTATGATGCACAAACATCGACATTCCTGGATGGTACACTTACACCACAAAGCAATTGGTACTATGCGATTGGCTCAAAATCCTGGAGTAGTTCAACTACCTTTCCTGGTCCAAGTTCACCTGTAAGCGAAGTTGAGCTTTGGGTAAAGTATAGATAATAAAAACAATGAGTAAAAATGGCCAATATATTCAGATTTGATTCCTCAACTTCAACTAATGCTTTAGTAAAGGGAAGGGCTTCGATCTCTGTAAACGAGGAACTCTCTGGATCTAAGGTAGGTTTTTATAATGGACTGGTTCCCCCTGACGGTGGATATTTGGTGTACCATGAGACTGGTGCTAACCTTTCCCCGTCTATACGTGTTTTTGATAATGACTCGGAGCTTATTTCTTATACAAACAAGTTATCTGGAGGATCTTACAGTACAATAGGGGAGGCTTTGGATTATTTTAATGGGCAAAATGATAAGCTTGTAGTCAATAAGAGCTTGGAAAATATAATAACCGAGGATCTTGTTTTTATGTTTGATCCATCTTTTGTTTCTTCCTACCCGTTAACAGGCACTTCGACATATGATCTTTCATCCTCTGGTAATAATCCTTCATTAACCAACGGTGCTTCGCATTCTTCTGGTTACATTGAATTGGATGGAGTTAACGACCATTTATTTTTAAGCACAGGCTCTCTGCCAAATGGTGATAGTACTTCTTTAGTTTGGGTTTGGGTTGATTCAGCCAGTCCGAGTAACTCATCCTATTCGGGGGTACTTGGATGGGGAGATAGGGGAAATTATAATCCTTCGGAGGCAAATCTTCTTTCTATTAATACTAGCTCGGGAGCAACTTGGTATGTCAGTTCTGCTTATTGGTACAATGACTGGGTTCCTAATAACCTTCCTATAGTTAAAGATGCTTGGAATTTTATAGGTAAGATCGCAAGAGCTGCTGGTACAACAAACAACACCACTTTGATCTCGGGTACTTCAACAACAACCGGAAGTTCCTCTAGTTACACAAAAGGATTGAGTTTGGCAAGCAACACTTTAACTATAGGATGTACGGATAATGGTGGGGGTAGACCGATTAAGGGAAAGATGGGGAGGGTTCTTATTTATGATAGGGAATTAACTAATGAGGAGATTCTGAGAAATTATTACCTCGGCCCGATCAGAACATCTAATATGGTTTATGCAATAGATGCAGCAAATCTTTGCTCCAATGAAACTCCTACTACGATAAATGACTTGACGTCAAACGGAAACGGGTTTACCTATGAGGGTACGGTTTCAAAATCAGATGCATTTGGTGGTTGTCTAAGATTGGATAGTGGAAGAATGTATCGTTCAGCTGTTTCCTGGTATGGTAATTACACTCTTGGATTTTGGATGAAATATGTGGGGTCTGTGAGTGCTACCCAATTTTACACAGAAAGTAATAGAAGCCCAAATGGATGCTACCGGGTTAGTTCTTATTTAAATGCTAATGGAACCTTTACTTATAGGGTTTGGGACAATTCATCTCATTCTGCAGGGATAGGTGGTACTAGAATGGCAACCACTACCACTGATGTTTGTGACGGGGATTGGCATTATGTAACTGTCATATGGAGCAACGGATCTTCAAATCAAACCGCTGGTCTATATGTATTTGTAGATGGAGTCCAGGAGGGATATCAAACTATGGTGGGAAATGACGGTACATATGCTCACATTCATCTTGGAGGAAGTTACGGATGTGTTGGTGACTATACACATAACTGTTATTTAGGACCAATTCACCAATATAGCAATTACGCAATGTCTGACGATGAGGTGAAATCAAATTATAATGCTTATCAAGGTAGATACAATGATGGAAATTAAACAAGAAAATGACAAATTCCTTGTCGTTGATGAAGGGATAACGATATACGAAGCTCTTTCGCAGGAAGAGGCTCAAGGATATATAGATTGGAAACAAAGACCCGACGCTGGTAACCTTCCCGGTGACTGTGGTGGGTGTGAAAATGAATAAGATATATGGGACAATATGATAATAGGAGATTTGTAATTCTCAACGTAAGTGAAATAGACGATGTTGATTTTTCTCAAGTATACGAGACATCTTCGGCTACTGTTAGAAAAAGTGTTGATGAAACACAGACTTTTGTAAAGTATGATATTCCTCAACCATCCTCAATCCAATCTTTAACAACAAAATCACAGGAATATACATACGAGGAGATTGTTGTTATATTAGAAACCTCTACCTGGACTATTCCTGATGGACAGACTTAATGCATGGCTAACTCGATTAAATACAACACATCTACCGAACCCAATGCTATCAAGTCTGGTAATTTTTGGATAGGAACTGGCGATGTTAGCAAGGGTCCAACGAACGAGACCGGCTTTCATTCAACACTTTCTCCTCCGAGCGGGGGATATGTTTTCTATAAGAATAAATCAGGATCTTCCAATGCGGTAGTTGAATCAGGGCTGACCTTTGGTATGGATCCGGGTAACAATGCTTGCTATATAAATGGACAGAGTGGCGATACTACCTGGAACCTAGCTGATGTTAATTCGGATGCTGATGGTGACATGAATAATGGAGTTAGCTATAGTTCTTCTAATGGCGGGGTGTTTGCTTTTGATGGTGTTGACGATCGAATTGACGTTTATACATCTCCATTTTACCCAGGATCTTGGAATTCTAATGATATTACATGTTCTATTTTTGTTAACCCGTCAAGCTCCAAGGATGGAAATCTAGTTACCATAGAGAATAGCTGGGAATTTCGATTTGATGCAAATGGTGGTATTTATTTTGCATCAAATCCGTGGGCTTGGAAGGGTCCTGCAAACGGGACTTCTGACGTTTGGCAGATGGTCACATTTGTTCATGACTGGACGGGTACCCAAAATGGGCAAATATGGATTAACGGAACAAAGAGTTATGAAACTGGAATTAGTGGAGCTCTTGCAGCAGGGAGTGGTTATAATAGCATGAGAATAATGGCAAGGCATTGTTGTGGTGGTGAATATAAACCCGGAAATGTTGGACCGGTTCTTATTTATGACAGAGCTCTTTCATCTTCTGAAATCAATCAAAATTTTAACGCCTATCGGGGCAGGTTTGGAATATGAGTAAAATTAACCAAGGACCAAGTATTTTTGTAGCAAGCAATGATGCGGAAGCTATTGCCTATGTGAATGCAGAATCCGGTAATAATTTTGTGACTATCGATCAAGCTTTGGACTGGGTAAATAACCAGGGTGACTATCTGGTGCAAAATAGAGATGCTGGTGGAATAGTAACTCAGGATTTAAAAATATACCTTGATGCTGGTCAAGTATCCTCTTATCCACTTGGTGGATCAAATTGGTATGATCTCTCTGGGAATAATTTTCATATGTCATTAAAAAACGGGGTAACCTTCAATTCAGGGGATGGTGTTTTTGAGTTGGATGGATCTGATGATTATGGCGTGTGCGACGGTTCCATTTCGGGTTCTGTCGAAGCAAGTGTTACAAATCTAGGAATTGGCGGAAGTTCCCAAAAGACCGTTGTCTGCATAGCTCAGATTAGACCCCAGGGTGGAACCAATGCTGGTCTTTTTGATATCGGTGATACTGGAGTTGCTGGGCAACACTATTCTCTCCGTTTGAGAGGCTCCTATGGTGCATTCCGTGCACAATTTTGGTCTACACCTGATTATGACTTTGATTATAATGGAGAGAGCGGATTCACATTTTATTCTGTTGTTTACGGTAGCGATAAAATCGGAAGAACGTATGGAAATAATGCTTCCCTGTTTGGAAGTGACGGATCAGCATATGATCTTGTTACTTCAGGCGTTAGACCTTTTGAAATGGGAAGATATGGGGGTGCAAATTATTTCGGTGGAAGGGTAGCAGCATATCTTGTCTATGATAGAGGATTAACAACCACAGAGATTTTGCAAAATTACAATGCTCTAAAGGGGAGATTCGGGCTTTAGATACCTAATCGTTGTACCTTGGAATAATTGCTATCGAATCATTCTTCAAAGATTCCCTTTGTAATTTTTTATAACTATTTACTTTTTGTTGCAACAAATATCATTAGTGATAAAAAATGAAATCTATTTTTTAGAAACTTTACTCCGATAAAATTCTAAAACATTCTAAAGAGAAGAAATTGAAAGCAGTAGTTACAGGAGCATTGGGATTTGTTGGATCAAATCTAGTAAGTAAATTACTATCCAATGGATATGAGGTCCATGGGATAGACAATCTAAGTTCCTCGTCGTCAACAATAAACAATTCAGTTAACGGAGCAGAATATTCTATTGCTGAGGTTCTAGATAAAAATGCATGGCCTCTAAAATTTGATGTAATATTCCATTTAGCTGCGGATGCAAGGATCCAACCTAGTTTCGAAAAGCCTTTTGAAACTTACGATAACAATGTTACTAGCCTGGCCTTTGCAGCAGAGATGGCACTAAATAACAATGCTAAGATAGTTTTTTCCTCCACATCTTCTTCATTGCACGGGGATTATGTTTCACCATATACTCAAAGCAAAAGAGCCAGTGAGGAATATCTAAAAATGATGTCTTTCTGTTTTGGTTTGGATTGTTCTAGTGCAAGATTCTTTAATGTGTATGGTCCAAATGAACCTGTTATTGGTGAATATGCGACGGTCGTTGCAAAGTTTGGTAGACAATATTTTGCGGGAGAGCCAATGACAGTTGTTGGTGATGGCACACAATCTAGAGACTTCACACATGTTGATGATATCTGTAGTGGACTAATAGCAATTACTAAGAAGAATATGTCGGGGGAGATTGTTAATCTTGGGAGGAATAATCCGTATTCCATTATGGATCTTGTAAAAATGTACGCTGGACAAACCCCCAAGGAGGGGATAGATTTTAAGTTTGTCCCTAAGAGAAAAAATGAGGGACAGGCAACAAGATGGACCGAGACTGTCGACCTTGATTGGGAACCAAGTATTAATCTTCCTGAATACATAGGGGATCTTAAATTACAATTGAGTAAATGATAAAAACTATACTGTTTGATATGGATGGAGTTCTTTTTGATGATAAGAATATCCACTTTGAATCACTTAATAAAGCACTAGGGAAATATGCAATAAGTCACGATCTCCACCTTTCAACTTTTCATGGATTGCAAACAAGAAAAAAACTAGAGATATTGAGTAGTGATTTTGGCCTTCCTGTTGATCTACATTCCGAAATCTGGACTGCAAAACAAAATGAGACTATAAAAAAATTAATGGGACTTGAAGTCGATCAAAGACTTTCTAGTGTTTTCAACTCTCTCCACGAGAGCGGATACAAACTTGGTGTATGCTCGAACAGTATAAGAAAAACTGTACTTACTGTTCTTTCCAATTTAGGCATCATGAAATATCTAGACATCGTTATCTCTAACGACGATGTGAGAAACCCTAAACCTCATCCCGAGATGTATTGGAGTGCTATGTCAAGTTTAGATGCTATTCCAGAAAATACTTTAATTGTCGAAGACTCCCCAACTGGTCTAAAGGCAGCACGCAGATCTGGTTCTCATGTATTAGGGGTTAAGGACCCTAGTGAGGTTACGTTGGAAAATTTATTGAATAGGATAGACCTAATAAAATCAGATCATCTAGGGGATCTATAAAATGGGAACCCTAAAAATCCATAGTCGATCACTTCCATCTTCTAGATAATGAAAAACTACCAGGGGAAGCTCCTAAATTTCCATGGTATGTCTGGTGATAAGTTTATCTCTTTATGAATTTAGCTAGCTCTTTTATGCTGACGTTTCTACCATTCATTCCTTTATTTAATTTATTGGTTTTGTGGATGAGTTGAATCCACATTCTCTCCTTAATAAATTCTACATTTTTGAATTTCTGATATAAATGACCATGCTTGATTGAATAGACAGTGTCACTATACGTTATTTCCGACGTTATCTTTTTTATTGCTGTTGAGAAGGGTGAGTTTAATTTTGCTTGATACATGCTAAATTCCACCATCTTTGATGCGTCTCGATCCATTCTATATCCGTTTGAATCTATTAAATTTATTTCGGGATTGCTAAGAAAAATATTCATCTTGGTTTCGATTGAATCTCTTCTTAGCAGATCATCGTTATCTAACCTTGTAGTTATTAGATATTCGCTATCAAAGTCGTTCTTTATATATTGGACAAAGTTTGATCCGACCTCGTTTTTGCTATTAATAAGCTTAACCCTATCATCATCTATAAAATCAAAAAGGTGATCTTGATTAGGGTTTACTGTGATTAACCATTTAAAGTTATTGTCAGTTTGTCCAAGCACTGATGGCAACGTGTAATCCCTAAAGATCTTTATCCTTTCTTCCGTGTGTTCGTAGGTGTCTGGGTAATTAAAACGTGTAAAAATGTAGTGCTGAAATTTTATACTCTCATGCATGGCGCTGTTCTCATTTCTTGTGGGTCCGGGAAAAATCCCCTCTTGGAGTTCTCGTCTACTATTTCATTATATGCTCTCCTAATTGGTGTCTTGTGTCCGGTTAAAGAGCTCCTGGTAAGGCTTGTTTCTAACCTTCTTCTAAAGAATAGTGGATCTTGAATTGATTTGCGGGTTAAACCCTTTGATGATGCTCTCTCATGGAATTCGGTATCTGCACCAACCCTCCAGTGGTAAAATCCATTTCTTTCGAATAGGTCTTTTTTCTTTATTGCGAATACACCAACTGTTAAGAATCCCATTTCTAGCTTATTTCCATTAAATATTTGTTCATCTTCATCGAACCAGAGAAATTTCCAATGAACTATGTCGGCCCAAGGTATTTCTACAACTACGGTATTTAATAGACTTGCTGCTGGTACATCATCAGAGTCGAAGAAAACTATTGTTTCGTGCGATGCCTTTAATGCTAGTGTGTTTCTGATGTAGTAAGGACCAACATTTTCTTTGAAATAGTAGAATTTAACATTCTCTGGATAAACCTTTCTTGATACCTCTTTAAGTGTTTCCCAGCATGAATCAATACCAACCAGTATTTCTAACTCCAATTCACCAGATTTATCAACTTGATTAAGGAACCCGTCTATACACTTTTCTATAAAATTCTTAGCACCAAATGCTGGTATGACTACACTAATCCCTGTTTTTTCTGGAACAAAATTTACTACCTTTAGATTTGGGTTAGTCTTGTCTTCAAATTTTCCTTTTTTTATATCGACTCTTATTCGATGTCTTTTTTCCTTTGCAGTGAAAACTACATCAACAATACCAGTTTTATCTACATTGGACCACGTAAGTGGGTTTGACATGCACCAGTTTCCCGGTTCGAATTTTTTATTCGAATATCCTAGGTGACCGTTTGAAGGATCTATGAAATCAACAACATATCTTTCTTTGGACAAATTCTCTGCCCTTACGTTATTTTCAGGTGTGATTGAAATATTCAAACCCTCTTTGCTGAATCCCTTTGTATTATTTTCACCCATCTTTGCTTTTATGCTATATAATCGTATTGCTATAAATTATATGAGAATACAATATAATATTTCATTTTTTACGAAACATTTGTGTGGATTCGTCTAAAAATTTTAGATACTTTTTAAATGTCAGCTATGCCTAAATTTTCGGTGGTTACGTCTTTTTTCGGAGAGGGAAAGAACTATGTAGAAAGGGTTTACTCAGACCTCTGCTCTCAAGAGGTTGATTTTGAATGGGTAGTAACAGATGACTTTTCCAGCGACGCTGAAACTAGAAGGACCCTCCGTAAATTAGCTAAAGTAGACACAAGGGTTAAGTATATCGACCAGAATGAAAAGAGGGAAATTTATAGAGACCCCCAACACTATGCTACTGGTGAATTTGTATTTCATTTGGATGCAGATGACCGAGTCCATCCGAATTATCTAAAACATTGTGAATACTGGTTTAATAGGTTCCCTTTGGTTAATTGTATACTTTCTGGATCTGAGTGGGTTCACGAAAATGGGAGGTTTAACCGATTCCATTATCACATGAAGGATGATTTATTTTCGGGTGGAAAACATAACTTTATTGGTAGGATTTGGAGAAACGGGTTTGATTTTAAATTTAAAGAGATATTCTCTAATTACGATGATGTAATCAGGATGAACGATATGTTTGTTGTTAAGAGCTTTGAAACAACCGGAGATATACTTTGTTTACCTAGGGTTTATATTAGGTATGAAATGAGGGCAACATCAAATTCTACTATTAAGAGAAGTCCCGAAGAAGCTGAGAAGATAAAAAGATGCTCGGATGAATTTACATATTGGCTCAGCCAAAATATTATAGAGTCACCGTACGATCCATTTTTCTTTGAGTCTGAAGTTGATATTATACCATTCCTGGCTCTAAAATGGGAATCTGAGAAACAGACCCTCCATCACTGTGGAAGAAAGTTTCCTCCTCACAAGGGAAGAAAGATTCGGGAACTTTATCAGGATTATGCAATCACTCTTGGTAAATGGGTAGGTGAACAAGATCCAGATTATAGAATTATAGACTGTTCTAATAATTTTGAAAAACACCCACTTACAGGAAATACAAATATTATAGTATGTAAACTAAATGACGAGAAGTGCTTTGAATATTATCAAAAGCAACTCCTCGCCAAAGGATTAGTTTTTAGGTGGATAAATCTATGGGATTATAAATGGATGATTACCATTTAATCCAGGGTATCGAATTTTGGATTAAAACCTCCTATCTTTCTATAAGATTCATCAACTTCACCAATCTCCATCCAAGAGGTTTCTCCTTTCTCAGAGGAATCCGAATAGCATTTTAACTCTCCTTCGAATAGATCAAACATCATCTCAGCATCCGCCTCAAATCCGTTGGCTGCAAGTTGATCCGAGATTTCGTAATAATCCTCGTGATAGATCCCTTGTATATACTCAACAAAAGCTTTCTCGTCATTAACATCACCCTCATAAGCATTCTCGGGTAAGCTTTTAAAAGATACGGGATCTAGCTTAACTGGGGGAAGTAGCTTCCCAAAGGGTCCTTCTTTCAACTTTTCTTAATGTAAACATTATAATCTCTTTTTTGATTACTCAAATCTAATAAAGAAAATCGAACGATAAAAAATTATTTCTTGTTTCTTCCTAGCGAGATAAACTTGAACCATGCTCTCTCGTGAATGTAATAAAGGATCATTTTGGTGAACAATTCGATACCACCTATTTTCAATCCGGTAGTTGGGTCACCGCTTATCAGCCAGGCAATAGTTATTGTATCTATTGTTCCAATAACCCTCCAGGTTATTGTTTTGATGATGTGTCTTAAGTGATCCTTGCTCAAATTTCACCTTTGTTTTTCATTTCCTCCCTTATTTTGGTTGCAGAAATGCTATGGATATCTTGTGGTGGAATTCTTTCGAGAATTTCATATCCCACACCTCTTCCGAATTCTATGGAACAAATGTCTGGTATAATCATTACTCTTACTTTTCCGTCAATGCACTCTTGTGAATAGAAGTTCGTGATATTCTCTTTAACCTCCTCAGCTCTGAATGGATTTTTCTCGTCAGGTTGAATGTCTCTAATGCATATTAGAACATTCTTACCTTCGTCCATTGCTTGCTTGAATAGCTCCTGGTGTCCTTTGTGTAATGGTTGCCATCTTCCTACGAACATAGCGAATTGTCCTTCCTTTCTAGGAAGGGACGATTTAACGTGTGCTTTTGATTGCCAATTATTCATGTTTGTTTTATTATATTCCTTGATCTCTTGATAAATTGACAGCTATAGCCCTATCCTCTATATCATCCACGTCCCTGTCGTTTATTAATATCCTAGTTCCCCTACCTATTCCCATTACGAGTTGGTCATATGGAACTGAGTTTGTTTTTAATTCTTTTATTGTGTGTTCTCTAAGCCACTCCGGCCTTGCCGTGGTTAAAACTATATGGTGTCCTCCAGAATTCCATAGCTTAAGGCTATCTAGAGTTGATTCTATTATTTGAGCAGGGGAGGTTTCATAAGTTTCAAATTTTCTGTAACTAAATATGGTCCCATCTATATCACAGAAGATAGTTTTCTTCTTTTCTAATTTATCCATTTTTTAATTATTTCTAAGCTTTCTTCTGGATTGTCTTGTGTAGTGTCTAAATCTACATAATCAGAAACTGGTGGCACATAGGCTATTGCTTTATAGTGATCCCTTTCTCTATTTTCTGATGTATGAACATAGAATTCAACTAGGTTGTTAATTCCAATAAGTTGTTTGAAGTCTTCCCTTTGATCTACATAGGGTGCAACTAGAGACACTATAACATCATGCCCTTGGTTGTGGAGATAATGAGCAATTCTTTGTGCTGTAGCAACATTATTTACCCTACCGTTAATTGAATAGTCTTTGTTTGAAAAAAGATCCCTCATATCATCTCCATCAATCATAAACAGAGTTTCCCCGACGGTCTTCCTATGTTCTTTTACTAGGTGCTCCTTTAGTAGATTTGCTAAAACTGTTTTTCCGTGGGCTGGTTGCCCGGTAAACCAATATATCATCTTTATTAAGTATAGTCTTTGGAAGATTTTACTAATTTTTGCTAAAATGTTTCGGGTTTACTGGATTTAAATAGATGATGGTCCAGAAGGACCTGTTGAATTCACGAAATATCCCTTTGCGTATTTACTTTCTTCTAAAAGACCCGCATCCTTAAGTTTATTCAATGTTGCTAGTGTTTCTTCTTCTGTCTCCATTAAAATATATTTTGCAACATATGTGTAGTGAATTGGCCTTCTTAGTTTATTGAAAAGAGCCTGAGATTTTTCTAATGATTCGTTGTTTTCCTTACCTTCCATTCTTTCTTGAGTAATTTTAGTGACTTTTCTGATATACCGTTTATAAATCCCTCATTGAGTATGATACCTTCTCCGTCTTTCTCAATGTCTTTTGGATCTCTACTATATACCTGGAAAAAATATCCAGGCTTAAATCCAGGTACCTCGTCATAGCCGAAAAAAATATCAACTTCCTGACCTGTATTTGGATTTTCTCCGAGTGCTTTGTTTCTGCTCATATTGGTTTATTTATATAAAAATAACATAAAACCCCGACTCAAAAAAATGAATCGGGGTTTATTGAGAGCGTTTCTTTTACCTTTTTAATTTATTCTAATTTGCTTCCACAGCTGGGACAAAATTTCCAGCTGGATTTTTTAACCCTAGTCCCGCACTCTGAACAATAGCTTCTGATCTCTGTGGTTTCTATTGGGAGCTGACTTACTGGGAGAATATGATATGTGCTTGTGTGAGAGGCCCAAGCATTAAATGTACCATATCCATTCTCGAAGGTCTGTTCTGACTCTTCCCCTTGTTGGACCCTACCTGTTTCTAGACTCCCAGCATCCATCGACTTTGTTTCACTGTAGCTTGAAATGCTGGTATTTAACCCACTCGACATCGTTGTGCTAAGTGTGGAGGTGGAAATATCTCCAGAGTAACTATCTCCTATGGATGTCCCAGTCTGCCAATAATAGTCACCCCCGTTATAACCTCCTCTCCAAATTGTGTTTATTGTGGTACCTCCGAAAATTACCGGGTTGTACTCCTCAAAGAATTGGATTGATACTACTCCATTATTTGCAATAGCATCCTTAGCCTCTTGAGTGTTTTCAACTTCGTAGGTTTCATAAATTAGTTTTCTGTTGTCGTCTATGAACCTCTCCAGAAAAACCCTTTGTCCTGGCTGCAAGATAATTCCACGGGTGCTAATGTGCTTTCCGTTGATTAATACCTTTGCAAGATAAACTGATTTTGTTGGGTTATGTAGTTCGATTTCGAACTCTTGTCCATCTTCAAGATAGACTTTTTTACCCTTGTAGATTTTTTGCCTATTTTTCTGGGTGGCAACCCATGCTTCTGGCTTGAACCTACTGTTCAACCCATAACTGTTTGTGTTTGTTACTTTCATTTTACTTTACCTTTGTTTTTGTTAAAATCCAATTATAGCCTGTGAGGACTATTCTAAAGCCGCTTGGCGACTCTGGACATCAAACGGTAAAAGGTTCCGCTCTCAATTATATATCATATCTCGAAAATTAGTAAAGTTTCAATGAAAGTGGTAAAGCTATTGGGCATCTTTATCCTTATTGTCTTCTTCCATTAACTCCATGATTTCCTCCTCGGTGAACCCTTCAAGCATCGAGTTCATTACTTCATCTAAAGCATGGTCCTCGTCAAACTCCTCCCTCCTTTTCCTCGCTGCTCTTTTTTCTGCTTGATATGTCAGAATTAGAGAACCTCCAAGGACAACCAAAACCCCGATTAAACCTATTATAACTGTTTGTACATCGCTCATTTTTATTGATATTGAAAATTTTATTAGATATATAATCTAACTCAAACAATTATATGATACATCTAGAAAAATATTCCGACTCTTTTAAATTATTTGAATCCAAGAGAGAAAGGTTTGATAGACCTAATCTAAATTATTCCCTGGAAGATATTGAGCCTTTCATCGATAAGGAAACTATGGATGAACATTTTAATGTACATTTTGCTGGATATACCAAGAAGTTAAATCAAGCAGTACAAGAGGAGAATATAGATGTACAGATGGGTCCTGAAATGCAAGGCATCAAGCAGATTCTTAGAAACATAAGAAAGTATTCAGATAAGGTAAGAGATAACGGTGGAGGTTTCTACAATCATTATCTTTACTTCGAGGGACTTAGCCCAGAAAAGAAAAGACCAGCTGATAAAATAAAGAAAGCACTTGTTGATAATTTTGGTTCATATTCTTCGTTCAAAAAGAAATTTACAGAAGAGGGTCTGGGTAGATTTGGATCTGGTTGGGCTTGGTTAGTACAAAATGGCAATAACTTAGAAATCGTAACAACACCAAATCAGGACAATCCTTTGATGAAGAGATCATTTAGGGGTGAGATACTTTTGGGGATGGATGTTTGGGAGCATGCATATTACCTTAAACACAAAGCAGACAGAAAATCTTACATCAGGGACTTCTTTGATGCTATTGATTGGGATATAGTTGAATCAAGAATGAAATAATGAAACACTTAAAAGAATATAGCGACGAAGAGCTAAGAAACTTAAGCAAAGATCTTAAATCTGCTGGATTTAAAGAACCCCTACCTAAAAACTTAACTCCTGATAACTTTTTCGATGAGACAATAGATCACGACGAATATGTTGATGTTTCAGGACCTGCTTGTGGCTTTATTATAGAAGATGCTATTAGCGATATAAAAGAAAGAATTGCGGATATACCTTTGCAACACAGAGAGGTAGCTAATAAAGCAATAGCTAACCTGTGGAAAGATAGAATAGAACAAGAAATGTTATGAATAAGCACATTAAGCACCTAAACGAATATGAAGATTCAGACCTGTTAGATCTCATGGGAGATCTCGGTGACATTGGATTTAAAAATTACCAAGGATGGGTTTTTTCATGGGATAGTCCTAGTGAAAATCCTTTGTCTGAGGTTATGATAGCATCCGGCCCTAGGGAGGCATTCGAAATGTATAAGAGTAAGGGCTGGTTTGGTCCAGATATAGAGTATGCTCAAAATAGTGGGTTTATATTCAAAACAATTGAGGAGGTTTTTAAATATCTAAAAGACCAAAAGGTAATCACCTCTTACACTTTTGCTTGGGGGTTGAATGCTCTGGAAAAGATAGATGATAATGAATTTCACCAAGTTGGTGCACAAAATCCATTTGCTGTAACCTCCTTACTAATAACCAAATTCGATAATGCACCACAGGCTTACAATAAGCTTTTTCCTCCCAGCTTTAAGACCATTAAATAAAGTAGATTGCACAATCTTCCTTTTATTGGATAGATATATAAACAGCAAATAAAAAGGTCCGGTTATAATAGCCGGACCTTTTTTGATCTATCTGAAATTGTTTATGTTCCAAAGTTATCCCGAAATATAATCACTTTTACTAATTCCCACATTTAGTTGGTTCACATATTTTCAGTTACTTAAATTCAATTTCGTTGGATATACTGTCCCAATCAATTGTCATTGGTTTATTTACTATCTCATATCTTTCGTTTAATACACTAGCATTAAAGAAATGCGTCCCGTTATGAAATTTATAACCATAACTTCCATGAATATGCCCAAATACATGAATCATTGGCTTAATATCATCTACTCTTACTCTTAGTAATTCACAACCTAAATCTCCTTCATTATAGGGAGGCCCACTAACATCTAAATGTCCTTGTGGAGGTCCGTGTGTTACAAGTATCTTCGTTTCCTCCGGGATCTCTTTCCACTTTGACTCTAATTCAGGACCACGTCTTGGTAAATTAAATGCCCAATTATAAAATTCTGGTTGCCATGGACTTCCCCAAACCAAGAATTGGTCGCTAAGATCTTCATCGTTTGTTA